>Ga0307507_10011993_pt1 | contig 10813 bp, 2 predicted proteins | sample 7_EM_MG_FD_207223 | JGI IMG/M metagenome (GOLD analysis project Ga0307507, IMG submission 207223) | Populus trichocarpa ectomycorrhiza microbial communities from riparian zone in the Pacific Northwest, United States - 7_EM | ecosystem: Host-associated > Plants > Roots > Unclassified | place... | reverse complement strand
TTGCCAAATGCGCAGATTACTGGCAGGTTGCGCGCAGGCTGCGTGTTAAAAAAACACGACATAGGCTAGTCGGTCGAGTTGCCAAATGACCTCAACTGCGCGCCAATTGCGTCAACCACCAACCATTGAGGCCATTGAAAGGGTACCATATTTTGCCGATGTGCCTTATATTTCTAGAGAAATCCATACTTGTCCGTCTTATAGACGAATACCTATATTAAGCTAAGGACCTACTATCCCTTTATATACTTCTTATCTGTTTCTTAAAATGACCTTATTTAATAATAAGATTAGAGATAGGCATATTAAGCCTCTTAGAACTAATCTTAAAGAGGATATATATTAAGGTCCTAAATTAACTAAGGTGGCAGAGGTAGGTTCTTCCTATATAATCTAATATCGCGTATTCTACCTAATTTCAGCTTACTATTATTAAGTTAACTGTTAAGGTTAAACTTCCTTCCTGCTAAGAAGGCGCCGTAATAGGCTAATGTAATCCTTTTAGTAACAAAGTCTTTAAACCTATTATTACTGGCTTCCTTAAACAAGTCTTTAACTAAGTTATTAGATACCCCCTAAGTGTTAAACACATCTCCTGCTTAATAAGCGACGTCTTAATCAGTACCTTATACATCTAACTTCGTAGGATACTCAACGTAAAAGGTATATGGAGATTCTTCATCTTCTTCTATTAGAGGTAGTATATAGTACGCATCTTTAAGAGCTCTTGCAAGCTCGAGATCTGCTAACTTATTAAAGGTTTAAATTGGCTTATTAACGTCATCGTTATCTTCCTCTTAAATTAATGGTTTAAATATTTCTTTATTATCTTCTAGAAGGACCTTATTCTTAGTTAGGGTATTAGGGAGTTAAATCTTCTTAATTAGCGTATCTAATTCAGTGTATAGGTCCTTTAAGATATCCGTTCGCTTACTATTAAAGAACATCTTTTTATTAAAGATAACGTCCCTAGTAGAGATAACAATACCTTTATATAGGATCCAAATCCTATAGATATTGGTAGAGTTATAGCCAACAAGGTAGTTAATATAGGCTCATAGATCTAGCTTGCTTGGCCTTTTCTTCTTTAGCTAGGCATCTAACGTCATTACATACGCCCTATAGCTATAGGCTTTTAGGTGCGCTAGTTACGGCTTTCTTAACCCATTAGCTAGGAAGGTATAGAACCTCTTATATAGTAATTTCCAACCATTACTTTCCTATGGCGTTTAATCTCAAAGGTAGACTATATAGTTAACTATCTCATTCTATAGGTTATATGGTAGATTAGCAGCAATTCTTATTACTTATACTCTCTTAATAATTACACCCCCTAAGCGTTTAGCGGTACCGTTTTAAGCTTAAGTATATAGCGCCAAAGGCTTAAATATAATCCCTTGCATCCGTAGCTATTTAAGGGCTCTCCTTCTCCCTAGCTCGTTATTTAATCTAATAGTGTTAACTTTAAGGTTATACCTCAAACAAATCTATTAGATAAAATCTTTAAGCACTTATAGTGTCTCCTTCTTCTTACTATGCATTATTATAAAATATAGAAAGGATCTTCCTAAGAAGGTGTTATGGATAAGCATAACTTATATAAATCCGGTATACGTTTCCTTAAGGTCAGTCTAGTTAATATAGAGGTCAAGATAGGGTTTATTAATTTTCTATTTTAAGAACCTTCTTAAGACCTAACGCTTAATTTTAGTAAGACTGTAGTATTAACATTTTATTATCTTAGGGCTTTAAAGCTTAACTCCTAGGGCGTTAAGACCTAGATAATAAAGGCTTATAGGTCCTAGATAACCTAGACGCAGATACTATAGTTATATATCACCTTTTATATTTAAACAAATGTCTCTTAACAATACTCTGCGCTTCTATTGGCGGTATAGCAGTCAGCTTATATTAAACGCTAATTAACTTTCTAGTTAGACGTATTTAATAGTCTATTATCTATAACGTTCTTCTATTTAATATAGAATTGTATTATCCTTCCAAACTAGAAGATTATTGTCTCCTTTATTATCCTAGTAGTACCCTTATTTTTAAAGTAGACGGAACAACACTAGGTTTATATTAAAATCCGTATAAAAGGCAACGTCCTTAAGACATAGAATTCCCTTACTCTTATCTGGTTTTGTGACTTAGATAGTAATATTGCTATAGCCTAGTATAGGCACTTCTAAGCTGCCGGCAATAATATATTTGTGTCTTAAAGCTTTCCTAAAATTATAAAAACAAGAGAGGTTATTAAAGATATAGAGAGTAGTTCCTAAGTTAAGAATAGTTAATAGCTTTAGTAGATAGAGTTAACCGGTGTAATACAATTCTAGAAATATTGCATTAGCTTCTCCCTTAATCTTAACTATCTCCTTACTCTCATCCTATTATTATTAAGCTTCATCTTCTAATTGCTTAAGTTGTTCCACTTAGGCAGCTAGATCCTTATCATACTCTACCTTTTTATACACCTTTTTTTATACGTATACCCTTAGCATTAAATCCTTTAGGCCTCTTATACTTAAATAGATACCAACAGTTAGGAAGGGTATATCCCCTTATATTACATACCAGGCATTTTAGGATCTTTAACTTCTTAGAAGACGTCTCTTTAGTTAAATTTATCCCTACCCTTTTTTAACTACAAGATAAGCTATTCCCTCTTCCCTTTTAGACTTTAGCAGTAATAGAGATACCCTCTTTAGGCTTTCCTATAAAGTCTATATTAAATGCACTCCCTCTGGTAGTTAAGGATGGTACGACTTTTAAGAGGTTTATAAATACTTCCCATAGCTCCATTACTACTTTACGGTATTCTAATAAGTAAGCCTTTTTAATATCATTTGCTTACTTAGTGTATATAACAAAATAGGTTTCGCTTATAGGTCGTATTACATTTGCAAGGTCCATTAGCCAGATCCCATTAGTTATCTATAAAAGACCATACTTCTCTACCATCTTTATTGCATGCTCCCATCAATTAAGCCACTAGGTAATTTTTGCCTGCTTAAGTCCCTTAAGTCCCTTAGTATATTACAGTTATACCTTCCTTATTATAAAGTTCTTTAAATGCTCTATATCTTCTTTTAACCGAATTAGCCATTCCTTAACTATAAGGGAAGGGTTACGCAGTAGCTTCTTCTAAATTAATACTATGGATGTAATCTAGGTGCGGATCTATTAAAGATAATCTTCCTGTCTTAGGAAATACTTTATATCCTAGTTATAGTATCGTCTGCTATTCTTATACGCTTTCTGTTAATTCATTAAGAGCTATATATATAAGGTTACATTCTCGTTAAAATCTATAACCTTTAGATAAGGTGGTTTTTTAAGTAGACCTTCTTAAGGTGCTTCTATGGCTAGGTTAACATAGGCCCAAATTTGCTAATCTATAAGGGCTTATAGTTGCCAGATCCATTGATCCCAGTCTTCTGGTTTATTAAGGATGATTGTGGTTAACGAACTCGACGTTGATGGAGTCATTTTGACTAATAGGCAAAGGAGGATTTGAGATAGTATTTTTGTCGTTAGGATCGTCCTTATTGTCAGGATCGTCCTTTAACAATTAAGGTGTTAAAGTCTTGTAGAATCTCGTGGAGTCTCGTGTCAGAATCGTCCTATAACACTTAAGGTAGGATTTCTGTCAGAGTCTGCGTCCTTGACGATAAGGTGTTAGAGTCTAATAATGAGGTAGAATTTCTTTAAATAATTAAGTAATAGCTGAATAGCTTCTTGAGTTGGCGGACTGGGCTTATAACTATTACAAAAATATATGTAGAATAGTTCATTAATGAAATAGGTTGATTGATTGATGATCTTGTATCGTGTCTTTTTGACCTTGATCCAACGTGTCTTTAGTGACATGTCTTCGTGCACGTGACTCGTGTACGTAACCCACGCCTTTAGAGAATACAGATTATCTAATAGATATATAATCTTTAACAAAGTTAATAAAGCTACCTATGTAAGGTCTAGGGCTGCATATAGGCTTAAAATAATCATAAGAACTAGCTCTATAATAAATTAATTTTTGGGCTTTATATATGCAATATTTATTGCAATATCCGCTAAGTCGGAGGTCTTAATACCGGTTTTTTTTTGGCGAAAATGATTTTAACTTCGGGCTATTATGGGCTAATTTATACCTAATATTCATAAAATATTAGGTCGTCTCTCTAATCGATAAACTTTTAGTAATATTTTAAGCTGTTATAGTTAAGTAATTTAACTGCGAGTGTAGGGAACATTATAAAAAAAGTTGGATTTTTTAATAAACGTTGGGAACACGCTTAAACGTGATTCTGGTGGTTTCGTACAAATGTAGTTAGTTAGCTTGCGGACCGATTGAAAATCCGCACCAACAGAATCACGTCTAAGCTTGCCGAGGTAAGTAATATATGGTGGACGATTAGGGGACCGGGACGGAAAAACTGTCGGAAGGTAGGTGAGCCAATGAGAGCGAGGGGCGATTCCCCGGAATGCGGAGTATAGTAAATACGGCTAAGAAATATACCTTACTACTACAAAGCCAAATAGGGGTAAGAAAGAACCGCTTAACATTATTAGCACTTACGCTACTTACTGCCACTATTAAATCTGCATAGGCAATGCAAAGGGACTTTATAGTATTAATGCTTAGCCTAAATATTAGTGGTGCCTATAATAATATACCCTATAAGCGCCTCCTATATATCCTTAGGGTAAAGGGCTTCCTAGAATAGATTATATAATTTATTTAAGGGTTTATAGGCTAGAAAGAAATATTATTAGTCTTTAGCGGATACCAGAGCTCCCTTATTATAGTTATAATAGGAATACTATAAGGATTACCCCTCTTACCTATACTCTTCCCTTTCTTTATAAGCAACCTACTTAACTCTTTTAAGGAAGGGGCGACCTAGAGGATAGGCTTTATTAATAATATAAACCTAATTATATATGGGCTAATAGCCGCTAAGAACTATAGAACACTAGAGAAAGCCTATAATACCTATATAGAATAGGTAAGACGATATAGAGTCTAATTCTTACTAGAGAAATACTAGCTAATCTATTTTATAAGAAAACGTAACTAATCTATAGATCTTTAGTATATAATTTACATCTAAGGCTTTAGGGGTTAACTAGTTTAAGGCCTAAGGGTATTAGGAGTATGGGTAGACAGTAAGCTCTAATAGAGCGTATATATAGCGTGAACGGCCTATAAGGGCCAAGTATAGTATATCGCACTATCTAGGATTGTTAATTCTATATGGGGCCTATACTTCTAGAGGTCACGCCTACTATATACAGCAGTTATTTGGCCAACTATGATATACGGATCTAGTATTTGGGCTATTGGAGAAACTAAGAAAGGCCCCCCTAAATTACTCCTTAAACCACTCTAAAAGGTCCAAATAGCCTACCTCTAGAGCATTATAGGCGGGTATAAGCAAACGACTATAGCACTGCTTAAGAAGGAAGCTAATATTCCCCCCCTATAACTATATATTAAAGCCGCTACAATATAAAGGGCGTAAAATAATCGTAACTCAAATATTATAAAGTATATTAAAACACGCCTAAATAACCTATAGAGGGACCCTAGGGTGCCCTATAGGAGAACAAACTAATAACCCTAAAGTAGGGAAGATATATTAGAGAAATAGGTAAAGAAAGTAGAAGAAAAATAGTGCTGTATTAGGGTCTAGGCCTATATAGAGGAGGAAGGGAGACGCGTAAAAGGCTAGTAAAGATAATAGTAAGAGAGAGAAAGGAGCTAAAGTAGAGTATAAAAAAATACTAGGAAACCATCTACCTAAGCTATAGTATAGTTAATGCTATAGGGGGTAAATACTTAAGAGCTCTAAGAAGGCCTAGTAAAGGCAGAAAATATAATAGTAATACTCTTAAGAATAGGAATAATAGGACTAAAAGATTGGCTTTACTAGGTAGGTATCCTAGTAGGTAGCCTAAGATATAAATATAGCTGGCTAAAATAGACATTAAAATATATAATACTATTATACCCCTTATATACTAACTAAGAAGTAATACTCTTAGTAGCTAGTACGGAGAACTATAATATACTACTCTTAATATAAAAAGGTCTTAAGGCGGTTACCCAGTAGCTTATTAGCTAAAATATACTAGACTAGTTTTAGGTTGTAAAGGAAATAGTAATAGAAGGCAAAGGGGCGAGTAATAGGTGCCCCCTAATAACTCTATAGTAGTAGAGTAAAGTTTATAATACTAGCGCGTCTATAGGCTTGTTACGGCAGCAGTGGTTCCTAAAAAGGTTAAAAAGTAAGGTAGTAGAGCACTACAGGCGACTTATAGGCGCTAAGTAGGCGAGTCCTAAAAGGTAAGGAGATGGATTATAGGGTTTTCTTAAGTAGAGTTTTCTCCCTATATATAAATAAGGAGTAGTCCGCGTGGGCCTAATAGGGATCTAAATCGGACGTTAAGTAATAAATAATAATAATATATATATATATATTATATTCTAAACTAGTCCCTAATAAAATACTAATTAATATCCTATTAATCTAGTTTTATGGCGCCAAATATAATATAAGCATGTTATAAATAGGTTAGGAATATATTAATACCTTATAATAGTAGAAAGAATGAATTACTATATACTAAATATATATAATTTATTTACTATTTGTTCTACTGCATTTATATAGTATCTTAATTTATTAAATAGGCTAGAGACTGGAGCTCTTGCTGCACCTGGCCTAAAAAGACTAAAACCAACCAAAAAGAACCCCAAAAAACACCTAGAGAATCCCCCTAAGATGCCTACATTACAGGGGAGGCACACGTCAAACGACGGTGGTTTGCACTCGCGCGCGACCGCTAAAACTACGCCCAGTAATGGCCCTCTATAACAAGAATGGGCGAATACCACACTATAAAGCGGAAATACCTCTATTAAGAAGGCATCTAACAAAATACAAAGCCTATTGAACGCATCTAGTATCCGTAATTGTGGGGGAGTAACTGTTAGCTATAACAAACTAATACAGCTAGTAGAATGGCTCTACTAGTCTAGCGTCCCTTAGGCGCCCCTTTAGCAATCCCTTAATTAAATCCTCTAATGGCTAAGTAAAATTAAAAATAAATAAAACCCCTTTTTACTGGTGAACTGTACCTGGGCCGCTGTAGCTATGCTTCTATAGTATAGGGAACCTAACCCCCTTAAGATAATAACCGGGTATATAATTATAATATAACTAAATATAGAAAAAGTAGAGGGGCTTAGGGGATAATTAGAAATAGAAGTCCTTATAGAGATTTACAAGGAAGTTTATAACGCCGTTACAGTCTAATACCTAAGGAGCGGAGATATTAGAGTTACCCTAAAGGACTAATAGGTAAAGGAATAAGCTATAAGGGTAGGGGATAGGCTAGGAGAACATATTAGTATAAAAGTGCTCTGTAAAGACTACCTAGTTAAAGTTCTAGCGGTTCCTATAAGCCTTAGGGTAGAAAAGGGACGCTAGGCGAATAATATAGCAACTATATAGGAGATAGTAAAATATATGGAACGCCTTATACTAGGATTTAAGATTACCTAAATCTAATAGCTTTAATAGGAAAATGCAATCTAAGTATATAATAAGAATAATAAGAGGATATAAGAGTTGCTAGAGACTTGCTAGGGAGACGCCAGTTAAATACATAGCTCCCTTATTATTAGTATATATATACTAGGAATGCAAAAACTCCTTATCTAAAAAGGAATAATTATAAATGGCCTTATATATAATATAAGGCTCTATAACTATAAACTACGTTTAGAACAATGCTATTGCTGCGTATAATAGGGATATACCTAATCCATATGCGCAGTATAGGTGTGCTGCGGCCACTATATAGGCCCCTATAATATAAGACACTGCTTAAATTAAGACTAAATAAAATGCGCAAACTGTTACCGAAGCATATATAAGGCGTGGGAGAGAGTAGACTATATTAAATATAGGAGATAGAAGGTAAGGGCTTAACAGCTGCGGGAATAACTATACGCTAGGTTATACAAATAGAAATAATAGGTAATAAGCTAGGGGGACGTAGGTGCCTTCCTAGCATTCCCTACCTTTAATACTAGGGGGCTGGACTAGCTATCCTAAGCCTTAACAGGCTAGAAGCGACGCCGTGTAATATTACTAGACTAAATAGGGACATAAGGGTTACAGGGGATATAAGGGAGAGAACACCCTATAGGAAGACCCCTATAGATAACTATAGTAAGCTTAAGACTAGGATAATTAAGAATTAGACTAAATGCGGCAAATCTAATATTTATAGCCAACCTATAAAGGGTATAAAGCTAACTAGTAAGACTAGGGGAAGAACTAGAGACAATAATAGATTTGGATATAGAAGCGCTAGTAGGAATATAAGACATAGGAATAAAAGCCCTATATAAAATAAGTAGCGACTAGGGTGTAGATATAAGAGATAAAAGTTCTGAAAATCTTAGAGAAAGTAGAAATAGAGGAAGTAAAGAACAAAGAAGAGTTAAATAACCCTTACTAGGGGTCCGCTACCTATCTATTATATAGTACAACTGTGGCAATATAAACTACTGCCTTATAAGGCCCCTACTAGACATTTTAGACCTAGAGAAATACTATATCCTTACTATATAAGAGCCGTATTATAATACCTATATATAATTAACATACTGCCCGTAAGGATTTTAGCTCCTATACGAACCAAAAGCAGCTATATGTGTATGCTTTATAATTAGTAAGGCTGTTAGCCTATCCTTATAGTTATAGCAAGCAGTTAACCTAAATATTATAGTTATAATAATCTAGATATATAGGGGACCAGTATAAATTATTAATGTATATAACCTTAGGGTTAAAGGGGTCCTATAAATAGAGAATATTATATTGGTAATAAGCTTACTGGAAACCAAAGGTATAGAGTCTATTCTATTAGGAGATATAAACCTCTACTACCCACGGTAGGGGGGTATCTATATCGCTGCTAAATAATAGGTAGAGTGCCTATTAAGAGCTATAGATATCTGGGGCCTTAAGCTAGCTACTCCCCTAGGAGCAATTATATGGTAATAAGGCACCGCTAGAAGTATAATTGACCTTATATTTATAGATAATGGCCTATACTAGAGACTTAAAAGGTGTATCCCTAAAGAAGAATAGGTACTTACCTTAGACTATATCCCCATCTAGATACAGCTAGATTTAGATATTAAGGCGTAACTAAATAGTAAAAGATATATAATAAGAAAGCTTAAGACAGATAGTTTTCTTAATATAGTTAAACAATAACTTTAAGACCTAGAAGAAATCCACCTAATACCAAACAAGTAAGGCTTATTAGCTACCCCTAAGGAAATTAACTAAAGACTAGAAAGGATCTAGGCAGTAATTAAAAATAGGCTAAAAAAGTATTGCCCAGTCTTAAAACTAGGCCCCTATACGCGATACATATAGTCTGCATAATACGCGGTTTTTATAGCTAGCCAATGACGAGTAAGAAGGAAATATATAAGTAGCTATAACTTTAAAAACAAGAGACGATATAAAGATATAAGAAACTAGCTAAAGAATACCCTAAAAAAAGAAGTAAGAAATAACTGGAGATGGTTTATAAATAAACATACTACTAACCTAAGCATCCCCTATAATAAGGGCCTTTAGACTATTGTCACGAAGTTCGTGTAGATGAGTTTATTGATGAAAAATGGGTTGATAGATTGATGATCTGGTATCGTGTCTTTTTAACCTTAATCTGACGTGTCTTCAGTAACGTGTCTTCGTGCACGTGACTCGTGCACGTGACCCACGCCTTTAGAGAATATAGATTATCTAACACACCCCCTTAGCTTTAAGCTCTTTAAGGTTAAAGCTAGCCACCTTCTTGTGTCCGTTAATGAGTTAATTAAACCGTAATCTTATCTAAATCCTTCCATCTTGCTCTAATACTGTCCCTTAGGTCCTCTAGTTGCTTCTCCTTATCTAGCTGCTCCTTGATATCCACTATCCCAATTATATTAATGAAGCTTTGAAACCTCTGCTTGGGCAGGGCCTTTATAAGTCCATTAGCGATTATCTCCTTTATTGCTATTTATTGAAATCGTACTTGTCTTATTATGTATTCCTAACATAGCCAGTGTTAATAGATGTTAATGTGTTGGAGCTTTATAATTAGCTTTACTATGTCTTCTATAATCAGTTAGAGTGTTTGCGTGTTATTATATTTAATAATTAAGGGCTCGTTTAGGTATAACGTTATTACTTTAAACAGCCTACTAATAAAGATAGCTTCCTTTACTGTCTATAATAGGGCTAATAACTCGGCTTCTATACTCAACGTTATCACCGTACCCTACTTGTTTGCTCTCTAGGCGATTGGCCCCCTAAATAGCTTTATAATATATCCTTATAAGCTCTTTCTGTTGATAGAGTTGTCCGCGAATAATGCATTGCTAGTATAGATAAATAATTACGCTTTACCTCTACCGTCTCTTCTATTGTCTTGTCCTTTATTGCGTATTCCTTTGTCTCTCCCTCTACTGTTTATTCCTTCCTTGTCTTCTCTATAGTAGATTGCTCTGCTCCTCGTGCTATATAGGTACTGGATTACTCTGTCTGCTGCTTAATGGTGCTCTTAGCTTGGGTTCTGATTGAACCTTACCAGCTATAATACTGTAAAAGTAATATCCGGACGCGTTATAGTGGCTGCATAAAGTATTAAACCCATTTTTCTCTAATATAGCATCGTAGAAGCTGCTTCTCTTAGTAGGGACATAGGACGGACTAGTAGGTCTATATTAGGG
>Ga0307507_10011992_pt1 | contig 10815 bp, 10 predicted proteins | sample 7_EM_MG_FD_207223 | JGI IMG/M metagenome (GOLD analysis project Ga0307507, IMG submission 207223) | Populus trichocarpa ectomycorrhiza microbial communities from riparian zone in the Pacific Northwest, United States - 7_EM | ecosystem: Host-associated > Plants > Roots > Unclassified | place... | reverse complement strand
TCCCTTCCACCCCAAATCCAACATTTGGTATGGGAACTGCGAAAAGTGAAACAAGATATAATGACGGGCGCCAGATACATAGGGACAGAGCTGGAACAAATAGACATCAGCATGGTACAGGTGAAAGCGGCGACAAAGGGGTTTCAAGACGCGCTCAAAAGGGTTGGTGGAAGGATGGACCGACAAGATAACCGTCAAACCCGACACGAACAGGTTACATGACAACTCCACCAAACTATACAAGCAGAAGGAGCGGCGGCAATGGGCAGGGATCAACAGTTAGGAAGAGAGCTCCTGGACACGAAAGCCAAACATTAACGAGAACTACAGAACCATGAAACAATACTCAACGCTATGATGGCCGAGTTGGAGGCAAGCAAAGAAGCCAGAGAAAGACAAGAAAACCAGATAGCTGAGTTAAGTGTGGCGGTTACCTCCTTGATGGGCCAAGTGAAAGGCAAGCATTCAAACCCAACCCCGGAACAAAGTGCCGGCGCAACAGGAGGAGGAGGCGGGCGACGACCCCCTCGTACAATGCATTGGGCAGCAGGAGGCACCCCTGATCCTGGAGATGGTGACGGAGGAGGAAGTGACAATGAGAGACGAGGGAGGCGGGAGGAAAGACCCGACAAACGGATTAAGAAGCCTGCAGAGAAGGAAAACACTGGTGAGGAAAAATACGGAGAAGCTAAAGAAGACAAAATAAGGTTTTCCAGAGCCTTCGGAAAGGCCAGAGGAGAAAACACAAAACGTCCAGCTCAACCCCCATCAGAATACGACCATGCCAAACACCAGGATATCCGGTTATGGCTAACCACCTGCAAGGACCTTTACGATCGCAACCCATACCTATGGCTGGATGAGGCAGACCGTATCAAATAAGCCTTGTTGAAACTAAAAGGATCACAAGTCGCATCCTTCGCTATGACCTACTGGAACCAAATGACCGCCGAGGTAGGCCATATAACACAGCATGGTTACAAATTAGGGGATGTTTTGCCGAACAAGCTATATGTCGATTCGGTTCCACTCATGAAGAAGAAAAGGCCCTACGAGAAATGGTGAAAGTCCAATACAAGAATGACATTAACCAATTTTTGTTGGAATTCAAATATTGGAATATCAAAGCAAAAGTTACTGGAATCGCCTTCAGAAAATTCATTATAGACCAAATACCAGATGAGGCTGTATGGTGAATGTCAATCCATCAAGAATACGCCGACGACCGAGACTGGATAGAAGGTCTGCGCCAAGCAGTCCGCGATGAGGAACATTTCCAGGAAGGAAAACGGCTTAAGGACAATAATTTCTCGGGGTCGAATTCAAGTGGGAAAAGGAAATGGTACGAGCCAAGAACGACAAAGACAACGAAAAAACCTAAGTATACCGCTAAAGAGAAAAGGGTATACCAGGCCAAGAAAAAAGAGGAAAAGATAGACAAGGGGAGGGTGGCATCCCGGCAGAAAATCTTGCACAGGGTCTGGGCCGACGCGGACACCGGCATCGACCACAGACTAATCGACTAACGAAAAGCAGATGGGCAATGCACTAGATGTGCCCTGACAAACCACTGATGGAAGCACTCTCAAAAGAAAATTCGAGTCAGTACCATCCAAAGGAAATCGTTCAAATTACCGGGTGGAAGATTGAACCACCCAAAGCGTAGAAAGCCGAGAGTAGCCACCATGGTTGACAATAGCCGTGGAGAAACCTCGGGACAAGTGAGCCAAAGACCACTAGCATGGATCTTTATGGAAGATGAGGAGCTATGAGGCTCATTGGCACCACTGGCGACGGCACGTGGGTAGTCCTGCCATCCAAATGGGAAGCGAAATAATCTGAAGTGAACTCTTCAGCTCATACCCTTTGAGTGCATCGATCCCAAAAGCGTGATAGGTTGCGACTGGGAAACTGGTAGCACCTGCGTGTTGTACGGCGAAGATGTTCAGAAGTCTATATCTCAGATAAAATCGAGACAGAAGCGAAGGAACCCACCTTGGGTGACACGACCCGAAAACGGCTCCACTTGTTGAGGGCACCCCTAGGGCTCACGACGGTTAGTAGAAAACCTAGGAGGACACAAAGACAGCAAGAAAAGAGCCAAGTACAGAACTGGAGCCAAGGTGATGACTGAGAAGCTGGCATCAGAGGAGAATGACACCAGCGTAATCGTCCCCACAGGCAGGTCTTAAAGTACACCAGCAAAAACGATTAAAAAAACAGAGTCTTACAAGGAAAAATAACCCATGGGTGCTCTGGGTCACACTACTTGATAACAAGACAACCCCTTTGGTGGTAATGTCGGATAGAGCGCCCCACCTCAAGATTTCTCTCATAGTAGTTGGGCACGTTCATTGCACACACAGAACCGCTACCCACCTCATGAAGAAAGTTCAGCTCAGGCTGGAGGAAATAGACGATAGGTATGGTAGACTCCGCGTAACTACCGACAAGTGTGGATGAGTCGGTCAGAACGGAAGGCGCACACGAGCCGCAAAGCACGAATCATCAGACGAACTCCCCCTGGTATATGGGAATCCCTCGGCAGGAAATAAAGACCGCTAGTAGTCGGCTGCCCGATATACCAACAAGGTAGGACTTTATCTTTTACCAAACATCATACCCTCGGAAATCCCCAACCGTCATCAAATGGTTTTATATTTTCAACAATATTTGGTGAAAGAAAAAAGCAGTTTGTCTAAGGAGGCTTGATGAGCCGAAACTGCGCGGGCGCGGTAACACACCCAAAAGATTACTACAATGAAGAGAGCTTATGAGACACGAGGCCCTGGCTCCGACCAAACAAAATACAAACCAAATTCACAGCACTACGAGTACCCTGAAGGAAATGCCATTCTAGACACATCAGACAAGCGGCATAAAATTAGAGTCTAACGAGACTCTGGCTCTGACATATTCATCCTAAACCAAAACACTGCACGCACCCTCAAAGTACCTTACAAGATAAGGGTAAAAGGGCTTAAAATAACCGCCTTCGATGGCGAAGTATCCTCCATGGGAGGAAAATACTATTCACATCCGATTCAACTCGAAATCGGTACCAATGGTCACACAACTATGGTCTCCTGCGAGATTGTTGACGCAGGCAAATATAATATGATCATACCGTTCGGGTGGTGGCACCAGGCACACCCGATAAAGTATATCGAAACACGGGAGAAATCGTGTCTCGAACACACCAAATGTGTGGAACAGGTACAAGATGAAGGCATCACTGACATGTTTGAATGGGACGAGACAGTAGCTTCTGATGACAGAGCAAGAATGTTCGCGAGGATCGGATCCATAAGCCAAGAGGAAGTACACATAGATGGATTGCCAAAACCGTATTGGCAGTACCAGGAGTTGTTTGAGAATGAAAAAGCAGAAATGCTGACTCCTAAGCGAACCATCGACCATGCGATCGCCCTGAAACACGGAGCCACCCCTCCCTGGGGACCTGGAAACCCAATGTCGGCTTGCCAATTAGAAGACCTAATCAAGTATCTTCACAAAACGTTAGCCGAAGGGAAAATAGTTCATAGCAAATGTCCTGCGGGCGCACCAATCCTGTTTGTCCCAAAACCCGACGGAAGACTACGATTATGTGTGGACTACCGTCAACTAAACAAGTTAACCATACTCAACAAATAGCCTTTACCGCTCATCACCGAACTATGTGAGAGAGTAGCCGGTGCAACCATTTTCCACAAACTAGACCTAAAAAACGGTTACCATTTGATTAGGATCAAAAAAGGAGATGAATCGAAAACCGCTTTCCGCACCCGATACAGACATTACGTATATACAGTAATGCCATTTGGGTTGGTCAACGCACCCGCCACGTTCCAGGCCTTGATGAAGACTATCCTACCAGAATTCTTCGATCACGGAGTTGTAGTATATCTGAATAACATCCTAATTTACTCTAGGACAATGGAAGAACACGAGGCTCTGGTCAAACAAGTACTAGCCAGGCTAGAACACCATCACCTCGCGGTATCCTTAAAGAAATCCGTGTTCCATGTCGATACAGAGGAATTTCTTGGATACATCGTGGGAAAAAGCGGCCTCACTATGAGCGAAAAAAAGGTTGAAAGTATCCTCAATTGGAAAGCCCGACGGGCGGTAAAAGACGTACAAATCTTTATTGGTTTTGCAAATTTCTACCAAAGCATCATACAAAACTTCTCAAAAGTTTACAAACCGATTACTGACACACTGAAAACCAAGGGAGGAAAACATTTATGGTTTTGTGGAGAAGAACAGGACAAAGCCTTCGGGGAGCTTAAGGGGAGATTTACCTCAGCCCCTATGCTAGCACACTTTTACCCAGACCGGAAAACCGTGATCGAGACGGACACTAGCTACTTTGCACCCGGCTGTATCCTTTCCTAGTACTTGGGAAAAGGATTATATCCCATTGCGTTCCACTCACGAAAGCTAAATAATGCCGAACGGAATTAAGCAATTCACGATAAAGAATTATTAGCAATCCTGGAAGCATTCCGCGAATGGAAACACTACCTATTGGGAGCGGACGATCTGGTGACGGTATACACCAACCACCAGATCCTCCAATACTTCCTCACTACTAATGTCTGCAACCCCCGACAGATGCGATGGGCGCAATCGCTAACCAATTTCAATTTTACAATAGTTTACCATCCCGGTAGCAGAGTGGGCAAACCTGACGCATTAAGCCGGCTGCCGGAGTACCCCCCGGAGGGGGGAAGCTACGCATCGCGAACAGACGATTTTGAAACCGGAGTATTTCAAAGTTTCGCTTTGCTACAACAAGGACTGAATTCAGGTCAACCTAGTGGAAGGAAAAAAGGGAACACCAAAGCGGCTCAGAATAAAAAAACTCCAACAAAATGCGATAGTTCCGACAAAAGATTCCAGGATGGCAGCAGGACAGGACATTTACGCCTTAAAGGATGGCACCATACCAGCCCAAAGACAGATGTTAGTGGAGACGGGGTTTGCTATAGGCCTGCCCAGCAGAATATATGGCAGGCTGGCAGCAAGAAGCGGCATGGCAAGCAAACATTGAACTGCAGTGGGCCGCAGGGTAATAGATGTGGATTACACCTGCGAAGTAAAAGTAATTTAACGGAACCATGAGAATAACAGTTACGAATTCGAGGCCGGCGAACGTATCGCACAACTAATCAGGGGAAAAATACAAACACACGATGCCATGGAAATTGATAATCTGGAAGAGATAGAAAGTGGAAGTCGGGGATCCGGCTTAAGCGATATCTGTCCCAAACGGCTAATTACGTGTCAAGAACTCAAAGTAAAAATGTGTTTCCTAAATCCAAACCCTCAGGACAACACAGACTTTGACGAAGAAGATATTCACATACCCGCTAGCCTACGAGACGAGGTGACAATGCTGTCCAGTGCCATGATTGCAGCAATACAAATGCAAACCATGGACGACTCATTCCAGGACAGAATAAGAGCGGCAGGAAAGAAGGAAGACAGTTGGACGGCACGCAAATGGGAATTAAGTCAGTTGAAAGAAAAACGGGAAACACAACCAAAGCACTTGGAAATGGAAGATGGACTACAGTATTACAAGGGTAGACTCTTCATTCCTTCAAAGGAAGAACTCTTAAGCAAGATCGCGAAAAGGATGTCACGAGTCCAAGGTAGCCGGACACTTCGGGCAAGAAAAAACCATTGAACGGAGTACGAGTAACTACCATTGGGAAACACTCAGGGAAGGGATAAACGACTATCTCCGATCGTGCGACGAATGGCAACATAACAAATCTCTACGACACACAAAGTATGCCTTACTCCAACCATTAGAAGTACCCTACGCAGCATGGACCTCTATCTCACTGGATTTCATTACCCCATGACCCGAGTCCCAAGGACAGACCCAAATCATGGTAGTAGTGGATCGTTTTACAAAAATGGCCCCCTTAATTGACTTAGCGACAAATGCGACGGCAAAAGATGTTACGGATAGCTTCCTTAAGGATGTTAGGAAACCTGAGAGACTCCCATCCCAAATCGTCTTGGACATGGACACAAAGTTTTCGGGCGAATTTTGGGAATCATTGTGCAAAGTATTAGGAATGAAGCGGCGAATGTCAACGGCATATCACCCACAAACGGACAGACAGACTGAAAGAACCAACCAAGTGCTGGAAGGTTACCTTCGAAACTTCATCAACTATGGCGAAAATGACTGGTATCAGTTGCCACCGTTGGCCGAATACACCTACAATAATTCCAAAGCAAGTGCACATAAACTGACCCCTGATTTCGCCAAATATGGATTCCATCCGCAGACGCACCGGATGAAGGAGCGAGAGGCTCAAAGCCCAGGAGCCACAATGTATACGCATTGGATGAAACTAGTGCAGAAGAACGCGAGGACATCCCACGAGCAGACGAGAGAGGCCATGAAGAAATAGTACCACCCGAAAGCGACACCACAGCCGGACATCGAGACAGGTGACTTGGTAATGTTGAACGCAAAAAAGAATAAGAGCAAACGACCGACAAGAAAGTTCACCCCACGATTGTACGGACCTTTTAAAGTCCTAGAAAAAAAAGGCAATCGGCTGTTCAAACTCAATATCCCGCCTCACTGCAAAATCCACCCAGTATTTGACGTCTCGCTACTCGAACCCTATAAAGTCTCTGACCGACCCAACCTAGAACAACCCCCACGAGAACCAGAGGATGTCTAAGGTGACCTGGAATGGGAGATTGAAAGAATCGTTAAAAGTGAGATAATCACCCACACGAGAAAGGTCAGAAGGGTAAACAAGGAGTTCAAGGAACTCCGATCCTCTGTAAAATCGGCAGGATGCTCAGAGGATGAGAACACCTGGGAACCACCAGAGGGGTTGGAAAACGCCAGGGAAGAGGTGGAAAATTTTCATTGGGAAAACCTGGAAATGCCGGGACCAAATTTGGCTGAGTAGTATGAGAAAGGTTTTCCCCAAGTGGACAAGTAAACGCTTCTGGATTTTACCCCTACCATACTGAGCTCAGGAAGGATTAAGAATGTAATATAACTAGACAGAAGTATTCAAGGGCGAAACTTAAGAGGAGGGAGCTCGTGTTAGGCACACAGCTCCCAGATGGATAAGAGGGTCAAGTTAGCCTACCTTCGCGCATGAACCTCTGAAAAAGACTTGGAAACATCCCCGTCCAGCCCGGACGTTGGGACAGTTGGTCACCATATGTGACTGGGGAAGTTAGGTCCCTTCACCAAAGATATGAGTAAAGAAGACCCTGCTTACAACACGGTATACGTCGTGGCCGTCCGTCCGACCGGTTCCTGTTCGCAGGATAGATGAGGGGAGACCTCAGAGCACCTCATGCAGGTGAACGGATCTCGAGCGGACAACACCGGGCAGAGTTACCACCACCACCAGATAGGGTATCAGAGAGTGGATAACAACTAACGGGACATATCTACCTTAATTAGGCTTCCCGGGCCTGGACAGCCGCCCAGTAACCAGGAGGAATGCACTATGCTCGGAAAGGGAGTTGGGGAACTCCTCAAGGGGTTGTTGGCAAGAGACCGATAACTATTATCGTAACCATTGGTTCGAGCCATAGGAAAGAGTCGTGAGAGGCCGGTTAAGACGAAGGAATGCTTCCTGCAGACTAAGTCGAAACGGAACCAACAATGGCAGGATTGGCCCTCTTATATCCCAGCAAATAATTGTCTGACATGCGAACACATGGAGATTATTTGTAAATATATTTAGCAAGGGATACATGTTTGTATAGCCATCTAGGTGGTAGGGCACCACACCCTCCATATGAGAGTGGCATACGTGGCAATAAGTTGCCCAAAGGAGAGTAGAAAGATGACGGATGTTCAGGGTCAAGTCGGGCTCCCACTTCAAAGGAGAAGAGCGTGGTGAAAGAAAGATACTTAGTTATAGGAAGAGATCATGTAGCCCGCGAACACGGAGACGCGGAATATAAATATCGAGGTGTCTTGGTAGCAGCTATCATCATCAACCAAGGAAGAAGGGACCTTAACAATATATGCACGTTAAACAAATATTTATCATTCTATCTACCTTACACTTCTATTTTTCAGTTTCGTCTCCCTAGATGTATTCTTCAAATTACAGCCGATCGGGACTAGTATACTCGCTTGGCATTAGAATAATACTACCTCCATAACAGTCCGATACAAGAATGACATTAACCAATTTCTACTGCAATTTGAAAATTGGAATGTCAATGCAAAGGTTAATGGAATCGCTTTCCGAAAGTTAATCAGAGATAAAATCCCGGGTGAGGCTGTAGGGCAAATGTCAATGCATCAAGAATACACGAGGACAGGGATTGGATAGAACCTCTCCGACAAGCAGTCAGGGACGAAGAAGATTTCCAGCAAGGAAAGAGGCTTAAGGACAATAATTTCTCAGGGTCGAATTCAAGTGCGAAAAGGAAACGTGACGAGCCAACAAAGGCAAAAAGAACGAAAAAACCAAAGTATACCGCTAAGGAGAAAAGGGTATACCAGGCGAAGAAAAAGGAGGAGAAGGTAGACAAAGGGAAGGCGGCGCTACGGCAGAAAATGATGCATCGAGTTTGGGCCGATGCATAGACCGGTATTGACCAGAAAATAGTCTACGAGCCAAAGACAAAAGGGCACTACACGAGATGTACCCTAACAAACCATGAATGGAAGCACTGTCAGAAAGAAATTGGGGTCAGTACCATCCAAAGGAAATCGTACAAATTACGGGGTGCAAGATCGAACCACCCAAAGCCTAGGAAGCCAAGGGTAGCCGCAGTGGCTGTGGATAGCGGTGGAGAAAGCTCGCGACAAGCGAGCGAAAGGCCACTAGCATGGACCTTTATGGAAGATAAGGAGCTATGACGCCCAGTGGCACCACTGGCAACGGCAGGTGGGTAGTCGAGCCATCGAACCGGGAACCGAAATAATCTGGAGGGAACTCTTCCCCTCATACCCTTTGAGTGCATCAATCCCAAAAGCGTGATAAGTTCCGACTGGGAAACTGGTAGCACCTGGGTGTTGTAGGGCGAAGATGTTCACAAGTCTATATCCCCGATAAAATCGAGAGACGAGCGAAGGAACCCACCTTGGGCAACACAACCCGAAAATGGCTCCGTGTTATGGGGGTAGTAATATTCTGAGAACAAGGGAATATACTAGGCCTGATCGTTGGTAATTTGGAGAATATGTCTAGGCAGATGAAACTCAAGATATAAGTGTAGCAGATAGAACGATAAATATTTGTTAACGTGTATATATTGTCAAGGTCTCTTCTCCCTTGCCTCATGATAATAGCAGCTACAAAGACACCTCGATATTTATATTCCGCGTCTGGGTGTTCGGGAGCTACATAATCTTTTCCTATAACTAAGTATCTTTCTTTCACCTAGCTCGACTTCTTTGAAGTGGGAGCCGGACTTGACCCTGAACATCCGTCATTTTTCTGCTCTCCTTTGCGCAACGTATTGCTCCGTATGCCTCTCTCACGGGGAGGTTGTAGTGCCCGTCCACCTAGATGGGTGTACGAACATGTATCCTTTGGTAAATAGTTTTACGAAGAATCTCCATTTGTTGGCATGTCAGACGATTATTCGCTTGGATGGAAGATGGCCAATGCTCATATTCTTGGCTCTGTTTAGACTTTGCCTGCAGGAAGCATTCACTAGCCTTATCCGGCATTACATGACTCTTTCCTATCGACCGAACCAATGGTTACGACTATACTTATGTGTCACAAACGGTGACTAAGCAAGGCAGACACTCACATGACTAATAGTTATTAGTTATCGGTTTGTTATCTTTCACACTATGAGATCAGTTGACTTATAGGATTTCACATGACGAGCCAATAGCGCGTCATCGGTTTATTGTGATTGGTTGATATTTGACAGGACGCACGATTGTGGTCAGGTGGTTTATGTATCTCGCACATGACTCATAGTTATGAGTCATGGGTTTCACGTATTTGACCGCGTTAGTGCACATGACTTGTTTTATGGGGTTTGATTGGTTGCGAAATAAGGCGCAGATGACTCGGACGAGTCAGCTGATGGATTTCACACTATGACTCACTATGAGTCATGAGTCGCGTGACGCGAGCGTATGAGTCACGCAGGGTTAGGGTTGAGGGATGAACCCCGATATAAGGGCACCCTCGGGGCCTGGGATTTGGGTCACGAACCATCTCCTCTACACACCCGGCGATTGAAATCTCAACACCATGAGAATTGATTGTCAACATCCACCACCACCAGACTCTCAGTGAGCTGCACCCGCACTCCCCGTGAGCTGCACCCTCCTCCTCCCGCCTTACCTCCCTCATCATGTTCTTGGGCCCTGGCGTCCTTGTTTCTAGGGGTCGTTTGGCTCTATCACCCCCTCTTTTCGCTTACGCTTCGCTGCCTCGCCTAGGGGTCGCACGGTCGGCAACACCCTTTCGCCCATGTTACAGACGGCTGGGACTACAGCCCGCAGTAGGAGAAAGGTTTTCAACAGGCTACGGTCGATTTCTCCGTTCTCTTCACTTCCGCTAGAGGCTGCCTAGTCAGACACGCACACGGTTACCGATAGTTCCCATCGTTATAGGGTCTACCCCTCCTCTCCCCCTTCAGGTCTCGTCCCGTTGCTCTGTTACAGCAACAATCCACTCACTCAGCTGGCACCCTACTGCCCCCTCGCCTTACCTTGCGACTTCTCCAGGGTCACGCCCCTCGGTTACGCTCAGTCATCGTATTGAGGTGCCTCGGTGGCGGATGTCAACGCCTTGGGTTTATGAGTAATGCTTGCAACGCCGCAAC
>Ga0307507_10011990_pt1 | contig 10815 bp, 8 predicted proteins | sample 7_EM_MG_FD_207223 | JGI IMG/M metagenome (GOLD analysis project Ga0307507, IMG submission 207223) | Populus trichocarpa ectomycorrhiza microbial communities from riparian zone in the Pacific Northwest, United States - 7_EM | ecosystem: Host-associated > Plants > Roots > Unclassified | place... | reverse complement strand
TATAGACTATGTTGTTTTATATTTTATAGACTATGTTGTTTTATCAACGCTTTTTATTTTTTTAAAAAAGTGTCAAACTTAAAAACAAAACACTATATGCATTTGGGTTATTATGAAGTCTAAAAAATGATTTAATTGTGGTGTTTTTTGAAAGTAGTTTTTGTTAAAAAATATAACAAAATAATTTATTTTATTTTATTTTATTTTTGACAGCATATTAAAATTATTAAATATCACTAAAAAAACACATCAATTTAATATTTTTTTCCTACCGAAAACATTTTTAACGCATCTAAATACATGCAGGAACACGCAGCACATTTTGCTTCCCTTCCAGTCATTCCGCTTGGCTTGGAAGGAAGCCTGATGTCACCATTGAAGAAGGATCTTACACACCACATTGTTGAACTAATTTTATCCATGGAAGATGTGTGTGTCTATCTAAATTCACAACCTAGGAGTGTACATGAACCGTATAATCTGCCTATAAGACAGATACACAAACACTTCCAATCCACGAGAAAACACTAGAGAAAGGCAGGAGAGCACGTGCCATCAAGAATCAGGCATGTTTACTTGCAATATCCCAAGACATGACCTAGCGAAGTGTGCTGAAATACGTGGTTGGTACTAGATGGTGGATGAACTATGATTATCAGCTTCGTTGTCTTTCGTTAACCTATCATTGGAGTTGAAACAATTCCATATGATCTCAAAAATCATGAAGATGGTAAAGAAGCATATGCTCAAGTGGGACTGCAGGTAAAACTATACCAGCAAAGGCAATCTCAACCTATTTGAGGACAGAATGCAGCACTGGTATTTTACATCTCATTATTCATTGCTGCATCATTTTATCATCATTCATGTGTAAGGTCAAACTAGCCAGAGCTATAACATCTACTGCGATGTTGCATTGCTGATGCTTGCGCATGGGAATAGCCATAACCTATGTAGCTCAATGCATTCTCCTTCATGTTCAAAATAAAAATAAAAATGTAGCACTGCCTCCATTATTGCAGTTTGGGCCACTACAACTCTCTACTGAAAGGATTTACAAGAAGAAAGTATCATATAACATGAAAAAGGTTGCTTCAGCAACATTGTAAAATTTGACATTTCAGTTGATCACCTGAAAATTGCTCATTGTCGTAGAGAGTTATGATAACTCAAGAATGCAGATAATGATCTCTAATTAATTTAACAGATGCAAAAGTTTTAGGCGCTTAGAATTAAACCCCTAGATGCTTCACATTCCGGTTTGTATCTATCTGCATGGCCTCTGCAGCACTCAGTAAGGTCGAAACTTCCTAGCAGCTCTCAATTGTTGAATCCGCTTTCTGTCCTCCTCAAATTTGCTTCGAAGTGCCATAATTTCTGCAAGGATATTTAACTATCAATACCTTGCTTCACAACAATCAATGAAATGATAAAGATGCATGTTTAATTTGAAAATATTTTTCACGTACAAATCAACTCATCCCAAATTGCATCGAGAAGCAACAGCATGAGCTGTTGTTTCTTAGATGAAGAGAAAAATACTATCTTTCATGTTCCAAACAAGTGCATGTGGATCTTTAAATGCTTATTATACATCAGGTATCTCCTCATGGTTACTGTAACTAGTTAGTATAGGATATTGCACAAACAAACAGTACACTAATTTGCTAAGATTCATCATACCACTCCTCTGAGCTTCTCTTTTCTGAAACCGATAGAATTCTAGCCCAACTTCCTTGGGCTTTTTCTTGGTCATCTGATTCTCCACAGCAGCTGGAGCAACAGAGCCCACGGTAATTCCACTTTCAGAATCTGTTGTCTTTTTCCTTCCTTTGTGATGTTTAACAACTGTCCATCCCCCTTCTGCAGCTTGGGCTTCTCTTTCTTTTCTTTCCTGTACACGCCATATCAAGACAAATGAGAAACTGTACACTAGGAAGAAAGACCACAAGACATGATGGAACGCCTAAATCTACCATGACAAAAGAACACATCGACCACATAATTCGCCAATAGAAACATACAAATTAATTTTCAATTGAAGTGAGCAGAAAATGAGAGAAGAGACAGGATGACATAAACTGAATGCTGAAATATGCAGCACTATAGCAAAACATCTACTTTACAGATTCTTCCAAATATGTTTGGCGGGACAAGCAGCTATATCACTCATCAACCTTTGTCAAAAGATAACTGTGAAAAACATACTTTTCCTGCAAGCATGTTTCTGTACAAACTCAAAGCGAAGTGTTCAATTTTGAGCCAGACAATGCATGCGCAGGTCTGTGATCACTCTAAGAGAAACCATAGAAGTACTGAGAAACAAAAATGAAAAGGGTTCCACCGCATTATGAACCAGTCTCAGAGGTGCATGAGAGACAATACCTGTTCAAGTTTTTCCTCATGGGCAATTATGAACTCATCTAATCTTTGTTGCAGCACCTTCAGACCTGGTCTACTTTGATGATATTCTGTAAGCCACTCTGTAATGCAAGTTTACAGTCAGGAACCTAAATAATGAAGCATCATTCATATATATAAAATCAACATTCAGAAATTAAACTAATATTGTGCATGGTGAAATCAGTCAGACAATTGAATAAAGAAAATTTTAGATAATACCCTTGCCTCATTCATGGCATGCAAATCCTTAATGTCACGTTCCAGGAGAGCCATGAAATAGAAATGGATGCTTAAATGCTACACAATCAACACAGAATAAAAAGGGCGTACAGTTTTACTACCATACACTACTTCTACTTATGGCCATCTGATGGTGTACATTACAAAACAAAACTTCACGAAGAATATTTGACCATTTAGTTTTATTTGATTAGTAGAGATTTTTACTAATTAATATGATTTTATGAAATTGAAGTGCTAAAACATAGCACACGATATGATTCATACATACTTTTCATTCCTTTTGAGTAGTCCTCATCCCCAGAAGAAATACAACAAGCCTCATCCTGATTGGTCTCTCCCCTCTTTTCCAGCATATTCTCATCCTCCTTCGATGTGTCATGCTCCCTTTTCTTTTTCTTAGATTTCTTGGATTTACCTAAAGAATGAGAAGTACACCATGAGACAACACACTAAGAAAACAAAACGTGGCAGCACTTTGGTGTGCATATGCAACGAGAGTTTTAGAAAAAAGGACATTGTTAACGAAATCACAAAACTCCCATTTTTCCAAATATAGCATTTATCAATTATGAGATTGAGTCAAAGCACCCAAGCATGCACTGATGAAATCTGTCTAGATAACATGGATAAAAAAAATAACACTATCTTAGTTACATAATGTCAAGAGATATAGCATGTCAATACAAATTTCACCAAGATAAAATCCTATTGACTTACCTTTTAGTTCATTAAAACCATCTTCAGACTCAGCACCAAGCTGATCAGATTTCCCAACCACAGCATTATTTTGCTCCCCACTTCTTTTTGTCTTTTTTCTTAGTTTGTTCCTTTTCTTTTCTCCTTCTGCTTTAGTCTCATCATCTTCTGAAACAACAAAAACAAGTGAATGAGACAGATTAATAGAAATCTAGATAGGAAAAAAGTTTGCTATGTCTAAAACTTTTAAACCTTTACTGATCCAAATAGTATCACCACCATCAACGTTATTTCCCTTTTCCCTTTTCCTCTTCTTCTTCTTCTCGGCAGACTTGTTCACTTTATTCCTTCCATCCTCTGTTTTTATCATTACATCGAATAAAAAATGATCAGGCACTGCTACCAGCAATTAATTTCAGTATTTACAGTTTCAAATATAGCAGCAATTTGGCATAATCTATACATGACAAGTTAGTAGATAACCATGGCCAAAACCAAGAATTCTTCATTAATTTCATACTACTTATCTGGACCTCAACTGATGGTTAGAAGTCTACCAATTTATATCTCTGAAGTGAAATGATTCAGTCCCTGTCTAGGTGTGCCATGGTGCCCGCTGCCGCAACAACCCTAAACAGTCCCTTAAGTAGGGTGATTATGTAATTATCTTATATGTCCCTTACTCAAACACTACACTTTGCGAAGTTTAATTCATTCTATAAAACCACTATTGTAAGAAAAGAAGCTGCAATGATATTCTTGGATCTAAAGGGCTTCTTTTGTCCCTTAATCTTTTGAAAAACCAGCAGCCATTTTTCATTCTTCAAGAAAATACAGGTATTCCATACAAGTAATGTAACAGGAATATCAAAAGTTTAATTGACAACCAGATTATGGCGAAAAATAGATCACTGGCTGTTTTACCCATTTAGCACAGTAGTTCTCCTTCAGTCAAAGGATGTAAATCCTTGGTTGAAGCATCGAATGGAAGAAAGGGACAGTGGAATATCTACTGATAAACCATGCCGAGCAAAGAACCTAACACATACTGCAAAACACTAAAATTTCTACTCATTACCTAGTTATGGACCTATACTTCTCCCACTGCTACAGTTTTTACCACTCTACGAGAATCACCTCATTCACCACCAACAAAAGAAAAAAAGACACACACATTGACTTCTTAACTCCCATATATTTATTTGTGAAATTCTAAATCCTTGGATACAAAGAAAAAAAAGGGGCTTGCAGAAACTAGTTTGAACTTGGGAATCTCTATCGATTACAGCTCCATCTTTAACCAAAAGTTCAATAATGACAACAAAGCCAAAGAACCGGCAAATTAACAAACGTTACAGATGTTTTTAAAACTACTTGAACTACCCATTTTTGTGTGTGTTGTTACCATGCCAGAATTTCACAGCTGATTATTTAGTAGCAAAAAAACTTGTGAGAAGCAATTGCATTGCCTAATTCTCTTTCTGGAAACACCATCCTGTAGTCGTCCTCATTTAGAGGATACCTAAAAATCTGATATTTCTAATCTCCATTAAAGACTAAAACTTGCTCTCTCAAAACCAATCGTTCATAATAAAAACTCATTCCTTCCTACATGCATCAATTAAAAAAACAAAAAAAAATAACATAAAAGATTTTCCACAGCAAGACCCACGAGTTAGAATCAAGTAAAAATTAAAAAGTAAGAACGTGAAAGATGGTAAGCTATTAAAAGCAGGGAAGTTGGAACCAAGAGATACCCTTTTCACTGAAATCGCTATCGTTAGCCTTCTTGTTCCTTTTCTTCTTCTGCTTCTTGTCTACTATTTCTTTCAAGCTCCCCATCTCTCTCTCCCGCTTTCTCTTAGAGCGTCGCTGCTCGAGAAGAACGCGAAAACCAGGGTGCCACCACTTTATTTACCTCCCTCTGTAATGTTGGAAAGATAGCCCCTCATGTTTCAATTAATAGTTATGTTAGTCCCTAGATATTATTTTAAAAAAACATATTAAATTGAACTGAACCAAAAAATTCAACCCAAATGGTTCAATTCGGTTTGTTATCTTGATTTGTTTTTTATTTAAGAAAATAAATTATTCCACGTGTCTTTTAATTAGGTTTTTAGAGGTTTTAATGTAACAAGCTTAAGATTAATTTTTTTTATTTTATGTTGAAAAACTGATTCAATTCATTGATTTTCTATTTTTTAGAGGTTTTTAGAGGTCCCTACGAAATCAAAGGTACTAAAGTAAAAAGGAATGTTGAACAAGACTTCGAAAATTTAGAGCCTAATTGAAACAACTTATAAAATTCGTTTCCTTATTTATGTCACATAGAAATATCATAGCTACTTCCTCAAAAATTATTCATAATTAACCCCCACTTCAAGAGCACAGCGAACAGCTTTCTTTCCCCTCGGTTTTTTCTATACAGAACCAGAAAATCAAAACACTTCGCAGATTGTCAGAGTGAGTGAGAAAACCCCATAAAAATGGCAACTTTGACTCCTATAAGCAATGAAACCCAGTTGCTTATTCAAAGTATTTGTGCATCCGTGATAAAGGGTAGCTGGAAAAATCTTTTGAGACCCAAATTTGGCTCTAACGATTACCATCTCATTACAACAACAGCAACAGTTCATCAGGTACTTTTGCAACTCTCTTTATATGACCAAAGTCCTTGTCTTTCATGGGCTCTCTTTAAATGGATTGAATCTTCTATTCCTAACTATAAACACTCATTACAATCTTCATGGACCATGCTTTATATTTTGACAAAGCATAAGCATTTCAAGACTGCTCATGCTTTTCTTGAAAATATTGCTTTCAAGGACTTCTTGTCAACTCAATCTGTTTTGAGTTCATTGGTGAAAATTCATGATGACCCAGATGTGAATTCTCATGTTTTGAGTTGGCTTGTGATAGTTTATGGGAATTCCAAGATGACCCACGAGGCTATTCAGGTTTTTGAGCACATGAGAGTGAATGGGTTTAGGCCCCATTTACATGCTTGTACTGTGCTATTGAATTCGTTGGCTAAGGACAGGTTGACGGATACAGTGTGGAAAATTTATAAGAAGATGGTTAAACTAGGGGTTGTAGCTAATATTCATGTGTATAATGTGCTGCTTCATGCTTGTTGTAAGTCTGGGGATGTGGAGAAGGCAGAGAAGGTTTTGAGTGAAATGGAATTGAAGTGTGTTTTTCCGGATCTTTTCACGTACAATACGTTAATTTCGTTGTACTGTAAAAAGGGCATGCATTATGAAGCCTTATCTGTTCAAGATAGGATGGAAATGGCAGGGATTAGTCCTGACATTTTTACTTATAATTCACTTATTTATGGGTTTTGCAGAGAAGGTAGAATGAGAGAGGCTGTGCAGCTTTTTAGGGATATCAAGGATGTTACTCCTAACCATGTGACTTATACTAGTTTGATTGATGGCTATTGTAGAGTAAATGACCTTGATGAAGCTTTGAGATTGAAGGAGGTGATGTCGGAAAAGGGGCTGTATCCAACTGTTATTACTTACAATTCAATTCTGCGCAAGTTGTGTGAGGGAGGCAGGTTAAGAGATGCAAATATACTGTTGAATGAGATGAGTGAGAGGAAAATTGAACCAGATAATGTCACTTGTAACACGTTGATCAATGCCTACTGCAAGATAGGTGATATGCGATCTGCTTTAAAAGTGAAGGACAAGATGGTGGGGGCTGGGTTAAAGCTAGACCAGTTTACTTACAAGGCATTGATCCATGGATTCTGCAAGGCAAAAGAGATTGATAAGGCTAAAGAGCTCTTGTTTGGTATGATGGATGCAGGATTTTCTCCTAGTTATTGCACCTATTCATGGCTTGTAGATAGTTATTGCAAGCAACAAAATGAAGAGGCAGTCATCAAACTTCCAGATGAGTTGGTGAGAAGAGGTTTGTGTGTTGATGTATCAGTGTACAGGGCGCTAATAAGGAGGTTTTGTAAAATAGAAAAGATTGATTGTGCTCAAAGAGTACTTGGTCTTATGAAAGATAAGGGTATATTTGGAGATAGTGTCATATACACAAGTTTGGCGTATGGTTACTGGAAAGTTGGAAAAGTCAATGTTACTTCAGATATTTTAGATGAAATGTACAAGAAAAGGCTGATGATCACTCTCAAAATTTATAGATCTTTTAATGCTTCTTATGCCAGTGACAACAGCATCTTAAGTCTCTTCTGGAATCATGTGCTTGAGAGGCGCCTAATGTCAAAGAACATATTAAAAGATATGCCGTAGATGAAAAATTGGGCTCTTAATGGAATCTTGGAATCGACTGCAGTTACCAATTTGAACTCCAAATGCCTTGCACTCAATCCTTTGTCATTTCAGGCCATAACAGCGTATGTTGATTGGGCTAACAAGTAAAATGATTCCATCAAGCATTCTTGCAGGCCATTATCAGAGTTATTCTGTAACCTTATGATATGTTTGAAGCTTCATGTAGATTTGCAGAAGTGGTTTGACCCTGTAGAAGAAATACACTAGCCCATTCATGTTTTGCTAGACAGCTGTTTTCTCTCAGAACATACCATGAGCTTTTCTTAACTCAGTTCTCTTTATGGATGGAACTAAGCAAGTTGGGGTCAGATACAGGTGAGACTTAGACTGACTTGTTAAATGTGATCTCAATAGTTAAATGAAAATGGGAACATAATTTTGCTAGTCTCTTTCTTATTTGGGAAGTAAAACTCGAGGCAAAAAGTCTCACTAGACAAACAAAGGGTATCTTTAACATTGAAAATAATTTTAGACAGTGGATTAAGCACTTGTAGAACCACTAGTTTTATGTACATATGCATCCTTGAATATTTTAGTGCGAGAAATGTACTTTGGTAAAAGCAATTAATAAGCACTTGGATGCACTGACTTGTAAATTACTCAATGCTTTGTAGATATTCATCTTTTCATATTGAGTTGATTATATATTAATTAATCTTGGATATATTTATGTATGTATGATTTGATATTAAGATTAATTTGCTTCTTTTGATGTGAAGAAGTAAAGGAGGCAGTACAGTCTTTTCTTAGCACAGTTCTCTTTGTGGATGGAGTTCACAAGGCTACTGACTAATTCAAGTGAACCTTTTTTGGTCTTGAACTGGAAGTTGCATGTATTAATCCGAAACAGCTCTTAAATACCTTGCTTTTGTTTCTTAGATTACCACCACTTATAGTATATGTGCGTTATGGCTAATCTTCACATGCTCTTAGCGGAGAATAATAACATTATGATGTTGAATAATTAAATGCAAATGTTTGGGCATATCATCTCCAACCCTTTTTATACTGTGAAAACAAAGTACATAATGGTACAACAAGTTGCACATAAACAGGCATGTGTGATCTTTATCATTTGGAATGATTTTAGACAATGGATTTAAGCACAAGTGGCCCCTCTAATTTTTCTTCGAGCTAAAAACACTTTATAGCACATCTTCAACAACTATTAGTGCAAGAAATGTACTTCAGTAAACAACAGCTAAATTTAGTTAATTTATAGCGAAATTCTTTTGCCATGGCAAACTCTAAAGGCATGTTAGTCTCTGAAATCAGATAAACATCAGTTACAACACATGAATAAGCAATTGCATGCACAAAATTGTTAGTTTAGCCAATGCTTTGTGGAAGTTTATTTTATCAAATTGACACTAGTTTGTATTTGCATTTTGTCCCTCAACTGAGCATGGTTAATGGGTGTTTCTTTAAATGCATCTACACATAAACTATACATCAACAACACCTGTGTCATTATATAAAATATCGAAAGCTAGAGTTCCTGTTTCTTTTATGTAAACATTGTGCCTCCTAATAAACTTTAACCATACAAATTATTTCCCTGTCGTTTCATTGTGTCTTTCACTTGCAGATATTTTATTAGATGCCATTTAACTTTAGTTCGTAACCAATTTATAAAATGCTGATTTTGAATGGCATTTCCCAGAGCTGATTGAGCATTCTATGGTTTTCCTTTGTATTGTCTCAAATAAGAAGCCCTCCTCTTGATACAGGGCACGAGCCTACCTTCCATGCACTCCCCCTCTAGCACACACACCGTACTATGATTAGAAAAGATATCCAACGTTTCCATGGTCACTTCTGAAACCTCCTATCTTGGTCACTAAATCCCTTTGTTTCCTCATTTATGAATTTTGGTGTTATTGTTCACTGCAGAATTTTGGGGAGCATGTGGAGCTGTTTTGCATCTTTTGGTGTTATTCGTACTATTGCTAGAGAACTGCAATTTTTGTTAGAGGTAGGCTGTATTGTCCAATGCCGTATCTTTTCTTGCCAATTGTATCTATTGTGATTCATATCTCAGTGCTGTTTACAAAGTATCATTTTCAAAATAAACAAGAATACAGGCTAAAACCTCATTCAAACATCCATGCAATTCTCCTTTCTTTTCAAGGGATCGAAATTCTATATCAATTTTGTGCGTGGTGTCATCGGATCGAGTATATAGGAGAGACCATGGCACCCCAAAGTTTTCGAAAGCTTTTCATACCCCTTTACTTTCTTAAGACTATTTTATTTGATCCTTGTAAATGTTTTAGCTTTCAGATATGTCCCTTCTCATTGCAAATGTGAGAGTTAGACATTTCTATGTTGTCGAGTGAGATTGTTCAAAAGAGTTGCTGTGTATATAAAACATGTACAGTAAGCTTTTTTGTGCTGGTAAATTTGTTTTTGAAAATTCGTACTTCTGTTAATTTTTATTAGACTTGCAGAGTTTTCACACACACATATTTATTTTCTTAGATTATTAATTATAAATGGTGTAATCATTTATATTTATTGTTTTCCACTTTTATTTCAAATGAAGCTACTAAATAAATCAGTCTTTTACGGATTGATTCCTTAACGAGAGTTGTAAAACTAAAGATCATACAATATCAAAATGGTATTATGATCTTCGACTTTGAGAGAATCATTACCCCATCATTGATAAGCTCAATAAGAAATCTATCTATTTACTTTAAACAAATACCTTAGTTTTGTTAAAGACTCACAAATATATCGTTGTCTATCAGTACTGGTCTCCCCATGCTTTTCACTAGAAGGACAATTCTCTCTTTCGTGCCCATATTGGCCACGCCGGAAGCATATCAGATGCAGCCCCTTCGGTTATTCGTCGAAGACGTCGCAAAAGATAAATGTAGCCTCCTCGTCTACCCATAACTTTCACGATGATTGTTTGACGCCAAGGTGCCCTTGTACGTTTTTTTTTCTCCCTCCATTGATGGTTTTATGACCGAGCAGTCTTCCTCCACACTTTCCTCTTCCTCATCTTCCTCGAACACAGTGTTCCAGTTGGCTATTTCCATTAATTGTTGTTCCAAAAAAGTAGAACCCAACAATGAGTCTCCCTTGTTCATTTTGCCTTCCATCGATCATCGGCTCCTTTTTCTTATTTGATCTTGCTAATAAATCAGTTTCCTCC
>Ga0307507_10011989_pt1 | contig 10815 bp, 3 predicted proteins | sample 7_EM_MG_FD_207223 | JGI IMG/M metagenome (GOLD analysis project Ga0307507, IMG submission 207223) | Populus trichocarpa ectomycorrhiza microbial communities from riparian zone in the Pacific Northwest, United States - 7_EM | ecosystem: Host-associated > Plants > Roots > Unclassified | place... | reverse complement strand
CCAGTGCCTCCTAAGTTAGGGAGGATGTAAGGAAGGGTAAAAAATAAGGTGGCTGCAAATTGATAAAATGGGTTAATTGATTGTCTGGGCCCCTAAGGGCTTTGAGCTACGAAGAGATTTTACTGTGCACGTGACCTGTGCACGTGACCTGTGCCTTAGAGAGAATACAGATTATCTGACAGATGCAGAGCTTCGTGTAGAGCCTCCGTGCGCAGAGCTTCGCGCAGAGCCTCGTGCAGAGCCTCTGTACGTAGAGCTTCGTGTAGAGCTTCGTGCAGAGCTTCGTGTAGAGCTTCGTGCAGAGCTTCGTGTAGAGCTTCGTGCAGAGCTTCGTGTAGAGCTTCGTGTAGAGCTTCGTGCAGAGCTTCGTGTAGAGCTTCGTGCAGAGCCTCGTGCAGAGCCTCTGTACGCAGAGCTTCGCGCAGAGCTTCGTGCAGCAGAGCCTCCGTACGCAGAGCTTCGCGTAGAGCTTCGTGCAGAGCCTCGCGCAGAGCCTCTGTCGCAGAGCTTCGTGCAGAGCTTCGTGCAGAGCCTCGTGCAGAGCTTCGCGCAGAGCTTCGCGTAGAGCCTCGTGCAGAGCCTCCGAGTGATAAGACTATATAAGACTATATAAGATTATATAAAATTGTTTTGATCCTAATATATATTATAAGCTAGTATACTACAGGCTAAGAAAATAGTAAAAATTTATTTACGCAATTAGCATATAACTTTACCTTAATTACAGGTTAAAAAATATAAAGATAGCTTTAAAAGTTGCCAAGTTGGCCAATTGCATGTCAAGAAATATATAGTTAGCTTTAAAAGTTGTCAAGTTGGTTAACTACATGTCATTTAACTTTTAAATGTGTTAAGTTGGTTAATTGCATATTAATTACGCGAAACGCGCTTAATAAAGTTAACTTGAAACCCAGCCTGCGAATATTTTCCCAATGTATTTATAGTTAAGACGGACTATAAGAACCTAATAGGGTTCCTAATAACAAAAGAACTAAACTAAAGATAGGTTAGATGGGCAGAGATGCTTACAGAATATTATTTCAAAATTTAGTACACTAAGGGTACTAAAAATGCAAGAGTAGATATATTTAGTAGAAAGGTAAAGTTATAGAATAAAGAAAAGCCGTTAGGGGCAATATTACGCAAAGACGAAGACGGATTAATTAGGTATAATTATCCTAAAATTATAGTAATAAGGGAAGAAAAGACCTATAAGATACTAGAGAGTATATTGTGACGGTGCTGGAGCGCGTCACCTGCTATATTTAACCAATTAGGATTTTCCATGCCCGGCATGCAAAATCGCTATTGGCCCGCTTACCACTAGCGCCTTGGCGGCCCTCGCGATATATCTACCTACTGCCCCTAAATGACTCTTCTTCTTCTTCTTCTCCTTAGCTTAGTATTCTTATATAGTAGCAATCTACAAGCTTCGATTTAGAAGCATTTGTATAAGCCTATTACATTATACTAAGCTCTCCCTATATTGCCTGGGAAGGCCTTAATAATATCCCACCCTAAAAAAAGACCTTTGTCTGCAATGACGCGTCAACATATTATACTTAGACATTAAAAAACTTATACTACTACGCCTAAAAAGGCCCTAATAATATCCTACTTTATAGGCCAGACTATACTTAACCTGCACCCCTAAAAGAACCCTAGAGTTAAAACCAAATTATACAATTCCGATAAACTTTAGAAAGCTAATAATAGTACCTAAAGCAAGCTTATCTAAAAGACCTGCCTCTATCTAAGAGGAATATGAGATCCAGTTAGGATTAGAAATTAAAGATAATAACAACATTACAGGTATACACAAGTAGATTTATACCCTTACTGCCAATTAGAAGGTCAATTATCTTTAAGCCTAAAGTATACAAGAGACTCTAAAGGAGGTCCTAGAAAGCCTTACTATCTTATAAAATAGCCTAGCCTCCCCTTTACAAAGCCTTAGTTAACCTATTCGCTTAACTAAATACAATACACTAGAGAGTACGGACACGATAATAAAGTAATTAAAGTCCGTTAAGCTCCCTAACCCTCTACTATTGTTAGACGGTATAAACCCAACCTTTAAGAACCAGAGAATCTAGGTGTAAGGAAAGCTTTATATTAACCACAACTATTTCCCCTTTAAAGAAGCTAAAATGCTTTACCTCTTTAGTTAAACTATTAGGGACACCTAGTAACACCTTTAGGCCAAGTTTAAGGACGAGTTACCTATTTAGTTTATATCTATTAATGAGATAATATAGTATCTGGCTGCTATCTATATTAATCCGAATAAAGTACGGGATGCCTATTACGACTATAATCGCCTAATAATAAAATTAAACTAATTCTTTACTAAGTTCTAGACTTAATTCTTACACCTAGTAGGTAAAGGCCAGGTTCCCCCTAAGAACTATTGTTTGGACCTATACAATAAGCTAACGGTCTAACTATAAGAGAAGATTATAGTAGCTTTAGACGACTTACTAACCTACTAAAGACTTATAGCCTAATATTTATTGCTAGATTTAGAACTAAAACAAATTAATACTTATTTTAATTAACTAAAGCGTCCCTATAGCAACTGTAATCTATCCGCTATACTAATAGGAGCTAGCGTTAGAAGACAAACTACGACCGCCCTTATACTAAAAGCGGTTACGACTGCCTACCTACGAACCTCGCCCGACCTACTATGTACTATACCTTTAACTAATGCTCGTTGAAATACCCTAATTAACCCTGCTATAGTCATATGCTTTAATTACAGAAAGGATAGTTACTTTACTATGTTCTGCCTGGAGCTAAAGGATATAGGTAATATTAAGGAAATAAAGGAAGAAGAAATGTCTAATAAGTTAGGAAATAAAGAACCCTAGGGAAAGACTTTCCCCTAGGGTATTCTATTAATCTTAAAGAGATTAATCTAAGTTAGCTAATAGGTGGAAAATACTTTATGGTTTTATGTATAGTATCTTAAAATGGATATAGAGTTAATATAACTGCCCTTATTAACACTAGAGCAAATAGCTTTGCCTTTATAAATACTGCTTATATGAATAATATTACTAAGTTCTTAAATGTAAATGCTACCTAACTAGAGAAGCCTATTTAAGTAAAAGGCTATAACAGTTAAGCTAGTATGCCGGTTACCTATATTTTAAAGCTATATATCGCTATTAATAGACAACGCTAGTTTAGTATCCCCTTCTGCATCCTAGACCTAGGGTTATATAATATAATTCTTAGCCGAAAATAGATATCCTATTTTAATATTTGGCTAAACGTTTAATAAAGATAGTTTGTCTAGCTGGAGAATAAACCAAAGTTACCCTCCTTTATTAGGGAAATCCGCACTAACCGTAAGACGTTAGCCGCGAAGGCTAATCCTACCTACTAGTAGGATGTTAGGAACCGCGACCTAGCCTTTACCTAAGAAGATGCCCGCTGTAAGGCTGGTAGGAACTCCGTACCGACAAGGATACTCCCCTGAAGGACTATAGTTAAAGAGGACTTTACTTACGGAAGTAAAACGGATACTAATATAGATAACTTCTAAATTGCGGAGATCCGGCTAATGGGGAAGAGGATATACCAATAGGATATAAAGGATAACCTTTGGAAGATGCAACGAGAGCTAAAAGGAGTAAGGATAATACTAATACCTCAGAAGCCCCTAAGGCTATGGATAACCCTACTATTATACAACACCCCTATAGTAGATATTGCGGCAATTAGTGCTATAGGTTTTCACTTTAATATATATTAGAAGGACAACAAAGTCTTTACTACTAGTTTATATAAAATTAATTAGATTATTGCCGAGAGGGAAGAAGGGCTAGTAGAGGAAACTAATAAGGAACTAGTTAAGCGCCTTCTCCCTACTTACCTCTTAAACTATAGAGACGCGTTCTTAAAAGCAGCTTTAAATATATTGCCCCTTTACTAAACCTATAATTATAAGATTTAGTTAGAGACTAATAACTTCCTAGGCTATAGCCCCCTTTACTAGCAAACTATAGAGGAACTAAAGGTAATAAAGTAGTGCCTAATTAACAACCTCTATAAAGGGGTTATTAAGCCAAGCTAGGCTCCCTTTACTTCTCCTATTTTATTTATAAAGAAACCTAATAAAAGTGTCGAAATGTTAGTCATGTGACGTGGTTATGAGACCGCGAAGCGAGGCTAGTTAACCTGACCTTGGAGCAACCCCTTACTTCTAAATAATTAATTATCTAACAATCAACAACGCATACGTATTATATAGTGATATTTGTGCCCGTTGATTAAAGCATGTATACCGACACTGATCAGTAGACGTACAGATTAGGAAATACGCAATAGCTAGCGCTTAAGGAGTAGTACTGGAAACAGTTCACCGATCGCCTAGTTCTTGTCTGTTTTATTAAAGGAGAAGACTATGACTTCTACTTAAGCTTAAGAGCGTGTATTGGCCTTACAGCTAATACAGCAGATCGCTGAAAGAATAGCAGCCTTGCTAAGAACACTTTATAGGTCTAATAGCTATAGAGAACGTACACATAAACCTTAACCTTAACTACACCTTTACCCTCAACCTCACCCTTAACCTTGACCTTAACCCTTAACCTTAACCTCAACTTTGACCTCTGTTTAAGCCTTAACCCTTAAACTCCCAGACTAAGGACACTCTATAGGCCCTAAGGCTGTAGAGAACACCCTAAACCTTAAATCTTAAACCTTAAACCTTCTTACCTTTAAACCTCCACTTAAACCTTACGGATACTTAACCCATAACTATAATGGAGTGGTATAAGAAGATATTAAAGCATGGTGATGGAATTACTGCTGCTATAGCTTCTAAAGATGAGCTAGGAGACTATGTAGTAATAAAGGTCTACGTACACACACAGGAGAACTTTATAGACTACACATTATGGACAGTATTTAAGGAGGAATTTGAAGGCTTTACTACCGAAGATTTTAGACGCATGCGAATTAACATAAGAGTAAAGTTATGTACTCATCTACTTAAGAGAGGAGTGTATGTGGGAAAGCATAATAGCAGATATTTAATCTTAGAAGCACTATTTAACCTCCTTTAAGAGGAAGAACCTCATAAATGGACAGATGAGGAAATTATAGAAGCTCTTAAGGCAGTCAGCCCTATGATTATAGTGGCGCTATGAGAACGGCTTAACTTAATATAAACAGCTCTGATATTGAATTAAGCTATACCCCCGTTAGTTATAGCCTCTTTAGCTCCTATAACCCCCCCCTATAGCCTACTACCTTCCCATACGGTGCCGACGCCTGTAAGCTATTAACTACCTCCACTACCTCCAACGCCTGTAATCCAGCCTATAGCTACAGCCACAATACCTAGAACGTAAATACCTACCCCTATAACACCCTAACTAGCTGTTGCATCTATACCCTAGTAAACTGCACTAACTGCCACCTAATAGCAAGCCGCACCTACCTCTACCTAAGATTAACTACTTACTCTCCTTACTTAACTCCTATAGACGCAGAATTAGCAATTATTACCTACGGTAACTGCCTCTACCCTCCCTCTAGTAACCGCTCCTACCCTACCTGGTCCTCCTCCTGCCCAGTATCTTTACCCTAGTACTGCTAATACTGACCCTGCTATGCACCTACCTATATACAGCAAAGAGGCAGCTACTATCGCCAAGATTTACACAGACGACCAAAAGTACGATGGAGTAAGTAATAGCTTTGACTTCAAGTTAACTATCTTCTATAATATCTGTAAGAGAGCTGGTCTACCTCCTAAAGGCTATATAACCGCACTCCTAACCATACTAAAGGGACTTGCTTAGGATCACTACTATAATAGCAGCCTTTTAACTAGATTATTTACTGAGGCATGTAACCACATGTGTTACTTCTTTAAAGGACCAGAGTACTATTAGAGAAACCTTACTAAATAGAACGCCACCGACTTCTAAGGAATTATTAATAAGAACCCTAATAAGCAAATCTATTAGAGTTTCCAACTACTCCTTAATAAGCTCTTAAAATATTGCTATGGATTATACCTAGAGTTTTATACAGACCTCTTCCTTACGAATAAGCTAGTTACCGCTTGCTAAGGAGTACCAGCATGCCGTATTGCTATTTCCAACCCTTCTAAAGACCTCTCCCAGTTAATTAGCAAGTTGTAATCTTCTGTAGTTATATAGGAGAAGGAACACCCTTTCTAGGCCTTAATAAGACCGTTTTAAGGAATCTACTTTACGGATCGCATATACCGCTATAACATCCGTAACAACCGTAACCGAACCCGCTCCTATAGACAAAACACCATTAGATCCCTAAAGGCCAAGTACTATATTTGCCAAAAGGAGAGCTGCCACTTATGGAAATATATAGAGGAGGAGCGGAACCGTTCTAGAGATAAGTATAAAAGACGTTTTAATAATAACAAGGGCTGTAACGGTAACTTTGAAGAACGCTTCAGATAATACACTATCTACTGTAAAGGAGACGACAATAATAAGTATAATGAGACTTTTGAAGCTCTTGTGCTAAACATAGACACTAATAAAAACACTAATAACAACAACAGTGAGGAAGAATTAGAAGACCCTAATAGCTACTACCTTATATTATTTAGGACTCTTACTACAGACAAAGCAACCTCTATAAGCGTAGAACTAGCCAATAAGGCTTACGCTTACTTACTTACTACAATCTCTATGGAACCTACTACGGAAACTGACCCGTTTAACTACAACACAACAACCGCCGCTTCACGCTATACTTCTACGGTATTTATGGGAATTATAATTGATACTAGTGCGTTAAAGAAGTCTATGGCCGGTTATAGACAATTCTAGGCACTATAGAACGCGGACTAATCTATAAGACTTAATACCTCAACTAAAGGACAAGTTAACGTGCAGTTTAGTATTGGAATCGCTACCTCCATTAGAACTACGGATGTTGTTACCCCTATAGGCAAGATACAGTTTTATATTGTCTATACGGATACCCCCTTCTTGCTTTACTTAGCGGATATAGATAGACTCTAAATCTACTACAACAACCTTAGAAACGTTGTTATTACTCGCACCGAAAAAGTACTAGTAGTGCGACAGTTTGGCCACCCGTTTCTCTTATAGAGCTTATTACTACAGTTATATCTGTCTAAATCCTTTAACATAAACCCCTGCTACTTAACAGATATAGAGCTACGGCGCCTACATCGTCGATTTAGACATCCCTTAGTTAAGAAATTGTAAAAACTACTCTACTATGCTGGCCATGAAATGGACAGAATAGCCATTAAGCAACTAACTAAGTTCTGCCACTACTGTTAGAAGTTTAGTAAATTACTAGGCAGATTCCGCTTTACCCTATAAGACAATATTAATTTTAACTACAATATCATTATTGACATTATGTACATTAGCGGATTACCCCTTCTATACATCGTTAATAAAGGAACGCGATTCTAAGCTGGTAGATAGCTATAAGACATCAGCGCCAAACACACATAGGACGTTCTATAGATATACTAGATTAATATCTACCTAGGGCCACTAGACCTAATTACCCATAACGCCAGAAAGAACTTTATTAGTAAGGAATTTAAGTAATACGCCACTATTATAGGAATTAGTATAAAGGGAGTACCGGTTAAAGCACATAACTCTATTAGAATAGTAGAGCGCTACTATAGTCCATTATACCAAGCCTATTAGATCATTATAACTGAAATCCCTAAAATTAATAAGGAGATGGGACTCTAAATGGCGTTTAAAGCAATTAACGATTTAGCTGGCCCTAGAGGACTAGTTCCCATACTTCTAGTCTTTGGAGCCTACCCCCAAATGGTCAAATCCGATACACTATCCCCCACGGTTATATAACGCGCTGCCGCAATTAAAAAGGCTATAGTAGAGATACAGAAGCTATGAGCTAAACAATAGATTGCCAACGCGCTGAATATGCGAAACGGACCCAATGCTGATGCGATTTATAATCTCCCACTAAATTTGCCCATTTTGGTCTGGAGAGAAGGAAACACTGGCTAAAGCGGCTATTAGGACGGGCCATTTACCTTACTTACTATTAAGGGTAAAATATGCACTGTTAAACTATCTAGTGGACCTATAGCCTTTTAATCTACGGTTGTAAAACCCTACCTTTAAGCAACTGAATCGCAGGAGTAAATTGTTGGACTAGAATCGCCACCTAAACCTCTATTTGGGTCAGCCCTTTCTAAGACTGTCTTAGAGAGACCTGCTAAAGCTTAGCAATAACCCCTAAAACGAGGCAGAGGACGCCCTCGCAAATACCCTCTACTTACGGCCATGGCTAACATCACCATCTACCTATAGGATGACAGTTAATTTAGTACTTAATTTAGTGCCTCCCAATAGAAGGAGCTTACTGGTCTACTTAAAAAGGGAGTTTTTAAGATTATAAGACTCACGGATATACCACAAGGCGTATAACTCTTTAATTCGCGATTTGTTAATAAGATTAAGAACAAGGGAACTAATAAGGCTTTTAAGAAATTCTGACTAGTCGTGTAAGCTTATAACAACTTAGAAAAGGAACTGGTTCTTACCCAATTACTAACCATTTAACGAGTTAGCTAATAACTAATTCTCTATATCGCCGCCATAAAGCTTCTATAGGCATAACTTTACCTCTGAGATATTTTACAGGCCTACGTATAATTAACCATTACACTAAATTGAGAATTCTACATATAACCTCCGCATAAGCTGATTAAGCAACTTGGGATTAACAAGGCCTCCATTTTAAAGGTTATAAAACCACTCTATGGAGTACCGGAAGCCGGTAACCACTGGTTTAAGATATATTACTTATATTACATCTAACAGTTGCACATGGACCAGTCTATATATGACCCCTGTCTCCTACAGAGCAACGAACCCTTTGGTATTATAGGCCTATAAACCAATAATACTCTATTCCTGGTAGATGAGACCTTTATAAACGCAGAGCAAAATGAGCTGCATAAGGCTAAGTTTATGGCTAAAGAACGGGAATAACTTACCGTTAATACGCCTATTAAGTTTAACAGTGGAGTTATTTAGCTACTAACTAATGGGAGTATTACGCTTACTTAGGAACAACAATGTATAAACCTTAGTATAATTAGCACCAAGCTTGCCACGAGTATAGGATTAAGAGGAGCCATAAGAACCTTAACTCTAAAGGACCAGTATATCGCTTAACGCGCTAGAGGTGCATATATCGCTTTAGTTTGCCAGCTAGAAGCCTTATTTAATTTATCCTTTGCCGCCTAGGTGATTAACCCTAATAAGGAAGACGTAAAATAGTTAAACAAGCGTCTAAACTGGTAAATTGAGAACGCTAATAGAGGCCTTAAGTTTGTTAAGTTAGATATTAAAACCCTATAGCTCCTGGTATTTACGGACGTGTTATTTACTAATAACAAGGACCTCTCTTCGCAGATTGGCTACGTTATTGTACTAGCTAATGCTATAAAGAAGGCCAACATCGTCTATTAGAGCTTAGTTAAGTACAAAAGAGTTACTTAGAGCGTACTAGCTTCTAAACTCTACGGTACGGCCCATAGCTTTAACATCGGCGTTGCGATTAAATCTACAGTAGACAAGATCCTATAAATTAACCTCCTACTTGTACTTTGCACTGATTCTAAGTCCTTATATAACTGTTTAGTATGACTTAGAACTACCTAAGAAAAGCGCCTGATAATTAATGTAATGTGCCTCTAGTAAGCCTATAAACGGAGACAGATTACGGAGGTAAAATGGATTAACAGAGAGGCTAACCCTACTAACGCCATAATAAAGGGAAAGCCCTGCGCGGCTCTTTAATGGCTTATTAATACGAACTGAATCGACCTACAAGTTATAGGATGGGTTAAACGAACGAATTTAGATTTAGCTTAGCGTTAGGTAACTAATTATAACGATATGGACCCTAAATTTAACCAGCCAATCAGGATTTTCTATCCCCGGGATAGAAAATTGCTATTAGCTCGCTTACTACTAGCGCCTTAGCGGCCCTCGCGATATATTAACCTGCTACCCCTAATAATTCTTCTTATAATTACGGACCTGTAAAAGGAGCGTAGAAGCTATTACGTATTAATTAGATCTCTAGCTATTGCGTATACACTGCGAATAAGTCTAGAAGTAAACTTAGCTTTGGAATATAGATTAGCCTTCTTTTTAGAGTTGCTCCAGTGTTGGAATGTTAGTTATATAACGTGGTTATAAGACCGTGAAGTGAGGCTAGTTAACCTAACCTTGGAGCAACCCCTTACTTCTAAATAATTAATTATCTAACAATTAATAACGTATATGTATTATACAGTGATATTCGTGCCCGTTAATTAAAGCATGTATACCAACAAAAAGCCTTTATTTCTATATTGACTATTAGAAGCTAAACGCTATTACTTAAAAGGATTAGTACCCTCTCCCTTTAATTAATAAAACCCTTATATATCTAAGCTACGTTAGGAAAAAATTTACCAGCATTTAATTTTTTGTTTCTGCCATTTTAGCATTTTCTAGCATTTTCTAGCATTTCCCAGCATTTCCTAGCATTTAGCGGCATTTATAATTAAGTATTAGCATTTGGCCGCTAAATGCAGCATTTATAACTAAGTACTAGCATTTAGCTGCTAAATGCGGCATTTATAATTAAGTCTTAGTATTTAGCTACTAAGTGCTAACTATAAGATTACTAAGCATATATAAAAGTATAATTTTTATAATTTTAATATTTTATATATATTTTATTAGTATTAGTAAGCATATATAAAAGTATAATTTTTATAAA
>Ga0307507_10011988_pt1 | contig 10816 bp, 6 predicted proteins | sample 7_EM_MG_FD_207223 | JGI IMG/M metagenome (GOLD analysis project Ga0307507, IMG submission 207223) | Populus trichocarpa ectomycorrhiza microbial communities from riparian zone in the Pacific Northwest, United States - 7_EM | ecosystem: Host-associated > Plants > Roots > Unclassified | place... | reverse complement strand
AGCTTAAAGGTGTCTCTAGATAGGATTTATAAAAATTGGTAGTAACTGGATACAAAAAGGGTAATTGTGAAGACTAGTTCACAAGCAGGGATTTCGGTAAGTATCACAAAAAAGAATGCCATATGATTAACCAATATGAACAATTCCACAATAAGGTGATACAAATACTGACTTGAGGAACTCTTAAAATTAAGAGGGCAACAAGTAGAGAGGTGCCCGTAATAGATGAACCTAGCTAGAACAAGAAAGTTTGTTAAGTACAGTTTACTGCTAATGGGTTGCCTAAATTGATTTTGTACAGACCTACGGTGGCATGTAATGGAAAATACAATGCCTTTTTATAACATATAACTATTGGTATTCCTTCCAAAACATATAACCAACACCATTTTTTCAACCACATCGGGAAGCTCTATAAAAGGTGTTAAACAGGGCATATGTGTGTCAATAAATCAACTAGGAGACTATGGAGCACCTAGTAGGCAGAATCCATGCCTTAAGTTATCTATATTTTACTGAAGGTGAGCTGGACCTCACTGGTACTGGACATAATAAACCATTGTACATTACTGTATGATGCAAAGATGTATTGATAGGCAAGGTGTTGATCGACAATGGCTCGACATTGAATATATTTCCAAGACATATACTGAAGGAGATGATTGTTGATGAATTGCATATAAGGCCAAATACCATAATGGCGAAGGTGTATGATGGCTTGCCAAAACATATAACCAGACTTTGGAAGTGGAGCTATATATGGGGCTGCAAGTATTCTTAGTGAAACTACAAGTGATGGATATCCATCCTTCCTATAGTATATTATCAGGAAGATCTTGGATCCACATGGCCGGAGTGGTAGCTTTCTCATTACATCAGTGCTTGAAATACATTATGAATGGGATGCTAGTAACTGTCAAGGATGAAGAAACAATTTCTATTATAAGGAATATAGTTGTACCATTCATCGAGAATTATAGGGATGAGAATATTCATGCTTTTAAAATCATGAATGTTGAGTGACTTTCTGAGAATACAGTGCTAACAGGGCCAAATATTTCAAAAACAACAAGAATGATAGTTAATCGCTTCTTCAAACATGGGATTCCTTTCCAATTTGATCCTGACACTGGAATGTTAGAACAAGTTAATTTGATGAAACTAAAATGTGCTAACCAAAGATTTAAGGTCAGATATAATCCCAATAAGGATGAATGTAGGCGAGTTACCAGGACCAAAAAGGAAGCAAGAATGATAAAAATTGAAGGAATGGAGCTAGAAAAGGAAAAACTGATAATCCCACCACTCCAGACGACATTCCCAAAACTTGCTCAAGTGATTAGATATGATGATGGAGTGTTAAAGATAAAAAAACCGTTACATAAACACCATAAAATATGAGAGCAATATTGAGGATAAGGGCGAATATAAGGATGAGATGTTGTCGTAGATGTCTGTTCACACCATTGATGAAATTCCTGCAAAAGCCTTTGTGAAGAAGTTGGCCGATAGGGGAATGTACCAGAATTTGAGCTTGTTTTTGTTATGTTCAAAAAGTAATTTTTCTTGTTTGACCATACTTGCTAAGATATCTTGTCTTGTTGTGTTTTTTTTTTGTTTTTATCTTTTCCTGGTCTTGTTGACAATCTTGCTCATGATGCCACAAGATTTTCTTTTATCAATGAACCTTGTTTTAATGAGATCATGCATTTCTTGTGTTTAAAATTTGTCTTGTTTCCTTTTGTTTTTCCATGTAAATACACACTTACATAAGCACACCTTATATTTTTAGGAATTCTGAAATTAAATCTTCAACCAATCCACAAACATATTGCACTATGAATAATTGATCAAACTCTGATAACATAATTGCAATGGATGATAGAGAATGTGAAAAAACAACCTAAAAAAGTTTAGCAGTTTGGTTGACACGATAAAAAAATTGATGTATTCCCAAGTGCAGGAGTGTCGAAGTAATAAATAACCCGACAAGACCGGGGTCGAACAACAGGGAGGTGAACTATATAAAATTATAAACAACAAATGAAAAGGAGTTGAAGAGAACTTTTGAGATGTGATATTGATGTGAGTATTAATCAAAGATAAAAGCAATTATCAAGGTTAGAGGATCCACTAATAGTATTAGAAATAAGTATAGGATAAACTCTTTTTATTAATCAACTGAAAACCACACACAAAGGAGGTTCCAATCGGATGATTTATCCTTAATAGTTCATTATAAATTTTTAACATGATCATATCAATTATCTTATTTTAGTAACACCATACTTTTAAATATTGTCAGGAATTCATGATGTTAACCTATGTTAACAACAAATCAAGTTCCTTTCATAGCACAGGTGTCGGTTATACCATACAGTAGGCTATGAAAGTACCAAGTATGTGTTGTACCAAGGGTTGTACAACACAAATCTAGATTAATCATTTAACAAGCAAGGTATTAAGAATTAGTAAGATAAAAAGATAAGACATGTTAATAACAAACTTTTTTGGATATAAACATTGAAGTCCATGCTGAGTTTATATTATACCTATTCTAACACCTTTAGTGAAACCTTTTCACCTTGACATAATAAACTTAGCTAAACATTATGAAGAAGAGAAACATAAATAAACTAGATAAGAACATAGTTATGATGAAAAACATAAACAAGAGATTAATGAAAGCAAAACTTAAACATTACAAAAATATAAAGAAAGAAAGCAAGAATATGATCTTGATCTAAAAACCAAGATGTCTAAATATATGGCAACTGCCTCCTTTTATATGATAAAATTCAGAACTATTGATTTGATGACTAATTATTGAGTGGGTGGCCACCTCTTGACTTGGTGACAACCATTATCTTCTTGTTTGAACAAAACGTCATTACTAACATCATAATTTGAACAGGTAGTTTTCATGAAAGTTCTGAGCATTTGTCTCAGCTTTCCAGCAAAATAAGAATGAGCTCATTTAGACTTCTAGAACTCGAGATATGAGCTAAACAATGAACAGTGTCTGGGCTGCAGGATAGATTTCAACTTCTCTTTTGTTGCTACAATTTGAACTTGAAAACGACCGTTTTGAATCTTGGACTCTTCATGAAAGTTTTAGGCCTATGTCTTAGATTTCCATCCATATAAACCAGACCTAAATCCAAGTTCTACAGCTCCAGTTAGGATCCAATAATCGAATGGTGTTCCAGTTTGAATTGAACCAGCATTTCTTCTTTAATCTTAGCCCTCTCTTTGTCTTCTCAATTTCAATAGTCAAACAAATCAATCAATTCTTTGAATTGTGAAACATGTCTGCATTTGAAATGAACATTTACTATAAATTACAGATATCTTATATTATCATACTTGCTATTATAAAACATGCTTAAGTTAGGGAATTTAATGATACTTTAAATGCAATATGATGATATAAAACCTTGATAAAAATGCACTTTTAAGTATTAATCATTGGTTGAAAAATCTAAGAAGTCATTAAAACCCGTTAGTGAAGAATTAGAAGTAATAAATTTGGGTGCCAAACAAGATGGGAAAGAATTAAAGATTGATACCTTATTACGGTTAAGGAAAGGAATGGTTTAATCTCTCTGTTGCAAGAGTATACAGACGTCTTTGCCTAGACTTATATAGACATACCTGATTTGGATATCAATATTATGGTACATGATTCCCTTGATAAAAAGAAGTAAACCAGTCAAACAAAAGACCAGACGAATATGTCTGGATATGCTACTCAAGGTAAAGGTGAAAATTCAAAAGCAATGGGATGCATGATTCTTGAACATAGTCTATTATCGTCAATGAGTGGCTAATGTAGTTATAGTTCACAAGAAAGATAGTGTCGATTACAGAGACCTAAACAAGGTGAGCCCAAAATATTACTATCTTTTGCCCCACATAAACATCTTAGTTGACAATGCTGTAAAAAAACACCACTTATTCATTCATTAAAGGGTTTCCAAGGTACAATCAGATTAGAATGATAGAGGAAGACAAAAAGAAAACTTTTTTTGTCATACCTTGTGGAATCTTCTACTACAAGGTAATTCTATTTGGATTGAAGAATGTCGATGCAATGTATTAAAAAGTCATGGTCACCTTATTTCATAATATGATGCATCACAAAGTGAAAGTCTATATAGACGATATACTTGTCAAATCAAAGAAATAAGAATATCATGTGCAAGTATTGAGGAAGTTGTTTGAAAGGTTACAAAAGTTTCAATTAAGACTAAATCGTGCAAAGTGTTCGTTCGAGGTAAAAATAGGAAAAATGTTGGGTTTTGCGGTGAGTAGTCAAGGAATAGAAATTGATCCAAACAAAGTAAAGGCAATCCAGCTTACTGTGAATTGCCGATGCCTGAAAAGGAGAATGAAGCAAAAAGTTTTCTTGGGCGTTTGAATTACATATCCCAACTCACTGTGAATTGTGAGCCAATATTCTAATTACTTAGAAAGAAAAATCCAGGGGTATGGGATAGTGATTGCCAAGAAGATTTTGACAAGATCAAAAGGTATTTACAGAACCCACCTCTGATAGTATCCTCTCTGCCAATAAGATCTCTGATTCTATAATTAACAATGACAAAAACAAGTATGAGATGCATGTTGGGCTAACATGATCAATATGGGTGGAAAGAATATGGCCTGAGGTGTTTGGTTCCTTCCCTCTTGGGGTTGCTTGTTGGTATGCTGGAATGGATTGTGTATTCTGGCATCTTTGTGCTGGTTTTGTGTTGCTCTAGGACTTGTGCCTTATGGGCTTGCAGAAGTTGCTTTTTGTTGCTGTCTGCTGCCTTGTTGGGGCTTTGTTTGGTCGGGTGAGGTTCTCTCTCCAATGTCCAGACTGTTTAGTCTGATGGAGATGCTGTATGGAAGTTCTATGTATGCTTATTACCATATGGTTTTGATGCTTGTTCAAGGGAGCCTATTCCCTTTGATTGTTTGTTCAAGGGAGCCTGTTCCCTCTGATTTCTGTTCAGCAAGCTTGTCTTATGTTTTGTTCAAGGGACTTTGTTCCCTTTTTCTTGTATTGCTGGTCTCCAGCGTATTTTTGATCCATATTATTCTTACATTTGATATAAAAAAATTTAATAATTGTGAATCCTTATGTAGTGTGATAGAAAGGTTATATTGTGCTTTGATTTAGAGTGCAAAAAGGCTTAGGTAGTACATGATGTATTACATGATTTGGTTGATATCAAAATTGGATTTGCTCACACACATATGTGAAAAGGGACTGTATTGACTATGTCAGGAAATATCACTAACGTTAAATATATAGGGATAAGATAAATACACCTCTGGCACCCTTGTTTAATATGACCTTGCCTTATCCATTTGATATGTGGGAATTGGATGTTATAAGACCGAAAATCTAAAGGCTAGCAATAGGCATAGATTCATCTTGGTGGCCATCGATTACTTTACTAAATGGGCAAAAGCCAACTTTTACACATATGTGACACATAAGGTGGTCAAGAGGTTCATCGAGAATGATCTGATTTGTCACTATGACTTACTAGTAAAAATTGATAACCGACAATGCTCAGAATTTCAATGGGAAGCTAATTGTTGAACTCTATACCAAGTGGAAGATTAAGCACTTTAATTCTTCTCCTTATAGACCCAAGATGATTGGTGTTATTGAGGCAGTTAAAAAAAATCTCAAAAAGATCATCTAGAAAATGGTAGTCACTTACAAATATTAACACAAGATGTTTTCATACGCATTTCACACTTACCACACCATAATTAGAACTTTTATGAGTGCAACCCCTTACTCTTTAGTATATGGGATGAAGGTGTTTATTCCATTAGAAATAGATATTCCATCATTAAAGGTTCTAATGAATGCAAAACTAGAAGAATTAGAATGGGCGTAGCTGAAATTTAAGCAGTTGAATCTAATCAATGAGAAGAGACGAGCAACAATCTGTCACCACCAGTTATATCAAAATAAAATGACTAAGGCATACAATAAGAAGGTCAGGTCAAGGCTATTCAAAGAAGGAGACCTAGTATTTGTTGTTACATATTTTTTACCCAAAAATATCAACAAAAGAAAAATAGAAAAAAGAGAATCCAAAAATACAATAGAATACACATGAAGAAAACCTAGAAGATTTGTCAAGTTGGTGATGAATGACCAAAAAGATAAGCAAAAAATTCAAATGACCAGAATGTACAAGATTAACAAAATTGACGACCCAATCTTCATTGACAAAAAACCCATTCGGTGAAAATGTTTTTCTTTGTGGTAAAGAAATACAATTTGGATGATTAAGAACTCAAATAGGATTTTGAAAGGCTTAATCAATTTTATTGAGAACTTGATTGAAAGGAAAATCAGTTTTTTGGAGTCAATTTGGGTTTTAGTTGGAAAAAATTGAAGTTTAGGGACTAAAATTGGACTTTGAAAAGCTTAATTAGTCAAATTAGAGGCTTAATTGTAAAAGATTTAAAGTTTGATAGCCAATTAGTGGTTTGATTCAAGAAATTCAAAACCAAAGATGAAATTGTAAAAGGCTGAGACTTCAAGGGCTGAAATTGACCAAATCAAGGGCTAAATTGAATAAAATTGAAAGTTTGATGGTCAATTAAGGGTCCAAATGCACAAATTTAAAAAAGAAGGACCAAGACGAAAATGACACTAAACTCTAGGCTAATGATTGAGTTTGGCAGGGGTGAAATTGCATGAAATTAAGAGTTTGAGAGGCAATTAAGTGTACAATTAAAAGCAATTAAAGAACAATGACTAAAATAAAATCTATCAAATTCCAAATTAAAAACCCTAATTTCTAGGGATTTAACCTAGACGATGCGTTGTTCAACCTCTGTTCATCTTTTTCTTTGGCAGTTCATGATGATTAGGTTGGCACTTTCCAAGAGCTCATTGTGAAGTTCTAGACCATCAAATAACATTCAAGTTTTTTACAAATGGAAAAGAAACATCCCCTCTACAACACTATTTCAATAAAATTGAACGTTTACATCCTAATTCTTCCATGAAAGTCCCCAACTTCTTATCTCTAATTAGCCATCACTTAATTTTTAGATTCAAGGTGAGTTGGCTTCTTCAAACGAGTAATGCGGAGCTACAAACCTTCAAATTGAGTAAAGTTGGATCCAAACAAATTATGTGCACTCCCCTTTACCAACTTCAAATGGTCTTCAATGATGATGATGTCAGAATTGCTTCGATGAAGCATTGAAAGTGACCAACCTAGTCAACCTTGACTAAGATACTCGTTGCATAAAACCACCCAACTTTTTCATGTGTTCACACTTAAAAATTCCCAAAGGATTCTTATCAAAGGCTAATAACACTTCTCTTAAGATCAAAGAGCTGAAACACTTCATCTTAGCCTCCAAGTTTGATCAGAACACCTAAATCCAAAACCATCTATCCTGTGATAAAACCAACCAAGTTTTGGTTTGTTAGAACCCTAATAAACTCATCTAAAAGCTTTAAATTAGCCTATAAAAGGAGAGATAATCTGACAAAAAAAAAGTGACGAAAAGAGAAGAGAGGGAAGAAATGTGGTTAAGGTCTAAGGGATTCAATATTGAGTTCAAGAGCTCAAAAAGGTTTAAAGGCTTGGCCTTGATGGGTTCAAAGAGAAGAAGAAAAAAAAAGCAGCAGCAAAAATCTACTCCCATTGACGATTTCAAGCTTGGAAGGTATACTATTGCAAACTTTAAAAGTGGAGTCCATGAGGCCTCCTAAATTCAAAACCCTTTGTTTACCGTATAATGCAATGTTTTTTTTTAATATATTGATGTGAAGATTGGTTTCATGGCTTGTTAAGCTTGCATTTAGTTTGATTAAAATCTGCCAAATATGGTAACAAGGTATTTAACGTTTTTCTGGTTTGTTAATGCATTGTTCTAGGCTTTTGAGTTTTGTTTTAGTCCTATAGAGTGTTAAAGTGTCAGTTTTGAACCTCAAATTGGTTAAGCATGCTTGTTGATTTAATTTGGCAGTTTTGGAAAATGGAACTTAATGCATGTTTATAATGATTTGATGTTTTTGTTAGTTTTTTTTTATTCAACTATGCTTGGTATTGATAATATGGTTTTTGAGGACCAAAATTAGTAGGTTTAGAGGCCTAAGAGTCCATTTTCTAGGTTTGACAGCTTGTTCTATAATTTTGGGTTTTTGTTGGGCAATGTTCTTCGTGTTCTTGGGAAGAGCATTGCCTTAAACCCCATGATTTGGACTAGTTTTAGTCCATTTCTTTGTAGTAAACCATCCGAGCAACTCGATTAGTCAATAATCTAGGATTTATTTATATCATTAACAAGTTTTTAGGGATTTTAATCTTAGGGTTTTGGTTTTAAACCGAAACTCATTTTGATAAAATCCTGTTTTTTTACTGATAATTAATGGGTTTTTTTATGCTTGATTCTTGATTCATACATGTTTACAAATAAAAACTATGCCTTTGTTTGTTTGAAATCTGGTCTAGGTTGGGTTTTACGTTGTTGGGTTCGGGTTTAAATGTTCTTCATGTTCTTCATTTTCTTTGTATTTGATCTGTTTTGTCTAAGAAATTTTGAGTTTTTATGTTTAATCTATTTTTGGCTTTTGTCTTTGTTTTTGGTTTGTTTTCGGGTCAATCTGGTTGGGTCAAAATCAAGTCAGATATTTAAGGCTTTGTTTGGTTTGTTACTTTTTTTATATAAAATGATTTATGGCCAAAAGAGATGTTTTTTTTTTTTTGTAGAATTTACAACAAGTTTGTAAAATTGATTAAGGATTTGACCAATATTTCAAGAATCATAAAAATTTATTTCATAGAAATTAATGGTCAATACACTGATATAAATGTTGGACCTATAAGTAGATTGATATTTAAATACTAGGAGTTGACTAGAAATTTTTCAGAATAATTTTTAGATATTCATCAATTTTAATTGAGAGAATTTTTCACCACAATATATGAATTGTGGCAAACCCTTTCACCTTCCAGAATAGGTGAACCTTGTCAAGGCACTTACATGGACCTTATCTATAAGAATTTATCTGGGCATACAAGCCAATCATAAATTCAGAATATCAAATTTATTCGTAAGAGTAAATCTTTATCTTGAGCCATAGACTAACCATCGATTAAAAACCCATTAAAACCTTTAAACCATATGAAGACCACATAATGCAGCTTACCTCAAGTAAGATGCACTAGGGGTGTTAATATCTTCCCTAGCCACAACTAGTCTCTTACCTTAGAATTTCTAATAAGAGCAGTACACCCGGGTCTCCTAGTGACCCTGAACCAAACAACTAGGTGACAACTTCTTGACCCCTGACACCATTTGCCCATGTGCGACAGTATTGAAGAAGATCTTGCCAATATCATGAGAATATCAAAGCAAATAGGTGTCGAACTATGACAGACCATATGTGGTGAATAAAGCCTTTTTCGAAGGAGCCTTGATTTTGACCAAAATGAACGGAGATGATTTACCTAAACCTATAAACTTCAATGTTGTAAAGAAGTACAATGTATAATGTACTTTGTCAATAAATCAATAAAGATCAAAGTTTGACTAGAAAGTCTTTTGTATATTTTTCTTTTATAAACTTTGAAGAAAAAAACTCTACATGCTCTTATAGGTTTAAAAAACCTTGTTTTTTTGTTTTCATAAAAGATAAAAAAGTTTTTGGAAAATCAAGATTATTTGTAAAAATTAAGAGGTCAAATTGGTGTTTGTTTTTAACAAGTGAGTTTTGGGAATTCAAGTGATCTCTCAGTGAGGCACCAAATACTAAAACTTGAAAAAAATGAACCAAACACCACTCAAATAACTTTGAAGCTGAGTTTTAGATGGCTAAATAAATATTCATAATTTTATAAAAACAATTTTACATATCCTAAACACATGCATTTGAAATGAGGAAATGCTATATTTGATAATCATTTAACAATACTTAAAAATATCACTTGTAAGTCCTCATTGATCCTAGTAAGTTTTCCTTGCAAGAAAACCCCTGACTAGGATCACACTCTATACTAGGGACAAATAACAGGATTAGAAAAGCAATTTGACCAGAAGATTATACGAAATGATCAATGGAAAGTCCAAGGATGCCCAAGTAAAGCTAGGGGCACGAAGAGATTCAAGGATTTAAAAAGGTTGAGCATGCCGTACGAAAATAAAAATAATGAGTATAATGATGATGATGATGCTCAAAATCAAATAGTCTGAACCCAACACTAGGGGCATGCATGCCAAGACTATTTTACAAAGTCAATCCTAAAGTCTAGGAGACCATCAACCAAAATGAAGGCTTAGGAACAAATGCTAGTGTTCCTTAGTTCTAAGATCCCTTTTACACTTCTTGAGCTTATAAATATCCTTTCTTTTCATAGCCAAAAGCCAAAGCCCACATTACATGCTTGATAAAGTCCTTTATAATCAAAAGTAAGTAATCTATGTTGATAAGCAATGATTTCTCATGTGAAATGAGATCTTCAAAGATTATGGTTATGTTTTTTTATTTATGCAAGTAAAATGAATGCTTCGAAGTTTTTCTTTTCTTTGAAACTCTCAAGTTAAAGCTTAAGACCTTTAACCAACAAATCATAAAAAAGAAGGTCACCTCATATTTTCTAAGAGAAAAACCTTCACCAAAATCTAAAATTCAACTTTTATAAACCTTGTCCATAGGAGTTGCTTGAGTTTTTCAAAATAAATTTGTTTTAAACTTTCATTGAAATGGTTTTTGCATTTGAAAATAGCTTTGAAATTCCAAAGATTTTTTTTGTGATGTCGATCTTTTATCTTCTTCATA
>Ga0307507_10011987_pt1 | contig 10817 bp, 9 predicted proteins | sample 7_EM_MG_FD_207223 | JGI IMG/M metagenome (GOLD analysis project Ga0307507, IMG submission 207223) | Populus trichocarpa ectomycorrhiza microbial communities from riparian zone in the Pacific Northwest, United States - 7_EM | ecosystem: Host-associated > Plants > Roots > Unclassified | place... | reverse complement strand
CGGCGGTGTCGTCGTTGCCGAGCATTGGCGGCAGCACAGGGCAACTGGGCGCGATGATCGCGTCGACACCGGTGGCCGCGAACGCCTCCACGTAGGCGCGGCGCAACGCCCAACGGGCCCGCCGGGCCCGCTCGTAGGCGTCGGCCGGCAGCGGAGTGGCCGCGATGAACTCGGCGATGGCTCGTACGTCCGGCGACGCGATCAGCTCGACCATGTCGGCGAAACCGAAGTCCGGGCCGCGCCCGGCCATGGCCGCGGCCCGCGCGGTGACCAACCGCTCGGCCTCGTAGAACACCAGCTCAAGGCCGGCGCCCCCGCCGATCTCCAGGTCATCGGGAATGTCGAGGTCGACCAGCGTGACCCCGGCCGAGGCGAGCCTGTCGAGCGCGGCCCGCACCACCGGCTCGATCTCCCGCGCCAGATCTTGGTAGCGGCTGCGCGGCACGCCGAGAGTCAGCCTGGCCGGCGCGGACGCGTCCACCTCCCCGGTGATCACCCGGTCCACCGCGCGGACGTCCCCGACGCGCGCGGCGTGGACGCCGATGGTGTCGCGGGAGGACGACAGGTTGACGACGCCGTCGCCGGGATAGCGGCCGGTGGTGGGGCGAAAGCCGACGACTCCGCAGAACGACGCGGGAACGGTCACCGAGCCGCCGGTGTCGGTGCCCAGGCTGAACGGCACGGTGCCCAGCGCGACGGCGAGCGCGCTGCCCCCGCTGGACCCGCCGGCCGTCCGCGCCGGATCGGCCGGGTTGTGCACCGGACCGTGGGTGGCGTTGTTGCCGGACACACCGAACGCGAGCTCGTGCATGTTGGTCTTGCCGACGACCACCGCACCCGCCGCGCGCAGCGCGCTGACCACGTTCGCGTCCGCCTCGGCCACATCGCCGGCGAGCAGCGGGCTGCCCGCGGTGGTCGGCAGCCCGGCAACGTCGATGTTGTCCTTTACTGCGAACGGAATACCCGCGAACTCGCCTCCGGCCGCGGCCCCCTCCGGCTCGTCGACGACCGAGAGATAGGCACCGTGCGATGCGATGGACGCGCGCGCGGCGCCCTGCGCGCGCACCAGTGCGTCGGCGGAGCGCCAGTCCTCGAACGAACGCGACATGAGGGCCCCCTTCGAGATGCGTAAACGGGTGTTTGCCTGCCTACCAGTTGGCCGAGACAGCCTCAAGGGCACTGGCCTGATCTCCCCTACTTAGCTATAGTGCTAGGTAACTAGATAAATGGAGTTGCCGATGATCGAATTCCACCTGGACACCCGGTCGGGCCTGTCGCCGTATCAACAGGTGGTCCAGCAGGTGCGCCACGCGCTGCGGCTGGGCCTGCTGAACGAGGGAGACCAGCTCCCGAAGGTCAAGGACGTGGTCGCCGACCTCGCGATCAACCCGAACACCGTGCTGAAGGCCTACCGGGAGCTGGAGCACGACGGCCTCGTCGCGGCCAGGCCCGGGGTCGGCACGTTCGTGACCGCGACGCTGGGCGGCGGTACGTCGTTCGCGGCGCTCGGGCCGCTGCGGCGGGACCTTCGCCGCTGGCTTTCCCAGGCTCGCAAGGCCGGCCTCGACGAGGAGAGCATCGAGGCCCTCTTGATGTCCACGTTTCGCGACTCCGCAAGAGAGGACATAGCGTGACCGTCCTGCGCGCCCAGGGACTGGGCAAGAAGTATCGGCGCAACTGGGCATTGACCGGCTGCACGCTCGAGATCGAGGCCGGCCACGTCACCGGGCTCGTCGGCCCCAACGGCGCGGGCAAGTCGACGCTGCTGAACATCGCGTCCGGCATGCTCGAACCGACCACCGGCACGATCGAGGTGTGCGGCGGGGTGCCGGGCAGCGGCCCGGAGCAGCTGGCCAAGGTCGGGTACGTCGCCCAGAACACGCCCGTCTACCCGGGCTTGAGCATCGAAGAACACCTGCGCCTCGGCGCCCATCTCAACCCGGGCTGGGACACCGCGCTCGCCACCAAGCGGATCGAGCGGCTCGGGCTGGACCCGAAACAGCACGCGGGCAAGCTGTCCGGCGGCCAGCGGGCTCAGCTGGCCCTCACCATCGGCATCGCGAAGCGCCCCGAACTACTGCTGCTCGACGAACCGGTCGCCGCCCTAGACCCCCTGGCCCGCCGGGAGTTCCTGCAGGACCTCATGGAGGCGGTCGCAGAACACGGGCTGTCCGTCGTGATGTCCTCGCACCTGGTCAACGACCTGGAACGGGTCTGCGACCACCTCGTCGTGCTGGTGGCCTCCCAGGTCCGGGTGATCGGCGAGGTCGAGACCCTGCTCGCCACGCACCACCGGCTCTCCGGGCCGCGCCGCGACGTCGAAACCCTGCCGGCGGACCAGCAGGTCGTCTCCGCGAAGCACACCGACCGCCAGACCACCGTCCTCGTGCGTACCGAGGCGCCGATTCTCGACCCCGCGTGGACTGTTGGTCAGCTCAGCCTGGAGGACCTCGTCCTCGAGTACATGAGCAACCCGGCCACCGCCCGCCCCGCTCTGGAGGTGCTCCGATGACCTGGTTGGCCTGGCGCCAGTTCCGCTTCCCCGCCCTGTCCGTCTTCGCGGGCCTGATCGGGATCGGCGTGGTCCTCGCGATCACCGGGCCGAAGCTGGTCGGCCGCACGGACTACTCCGACCAGGACGTGCTCTACGGCGCGACGATCCTCGCGCTGTACCTGCTGCCCGCGGTCATCGGTGTCTTCTGGGGCGCCCCGATGATCACGCGCGAGCTGGAAGCCGGCACGCACAGCCTGGTCTGGAACCAGAGCATCACCCGCAAGCGGTGGCTCACGACCAAGCTCGGGGTCGGGGTGCCGGCCGCGATGGTGGCCGCCGGGCTGCTGAGCCTGGCGGTCTCGTGGTGGGCAAGCCCCATCGACGCGCTCGCGAGCACCCAGACCGAACCCGGGATGCTGACGCGCCTGTCGCCGGTCGTGTTCGGCGCCCGCGCCATCGCCCCGATCGGTTACGCGGCCTTCGCACTCGTCCTCGGCGTCGCGGCCGGGATCGTGCTGCGGCGCACCGTGGTCGCCATGGCCGTCACCCTCGTCGCGCTCGCCGCCGTGCTGATCGTGGTCCCGCTGCTCGTGCGCCCGTACCTCCTGCCACCGCTGGAGGAAACCGTCTCGATCACGTCCTCGAACATCACGAACATCACCGGCAACCAGTCCGGCGTGGTCGAGGAGATCGGGGTGCAGAACCCGGCCGGCGTGTGGGTGCTGGCGAACGAGACCGTGGACCCGGCCGGGAACGTCGTGTCACCGCTGCCCGACTTCGTGCAGAACTGCATGCCGAAACCGGGCACCCAACCGCCGCCACACGGCAGCATGCAGACGTGCCTGGCGCAGCTGGACGCCCACGGCTACCACCAGCGCGTGACCTACCAGCCGGGCTCCCGGTTCTGGCCGCTGCAGTGGCTCGAACTGGCTTTGTTCCTCGCACTGTCGGCCTTGCTCACCTGGTTCTGCTTCCGGCGTATCCGTCACCTGTCCTGATCCGATCCCACTGGGGGAATCATGCGCACTCTCGCGGTCGCAACCGCATTGAGCCTCACCTTGTCCGGGGCACCCGCCTCGGCGGACACCACGCTCTCCCTGCCCCGCCCGACCGGTCACGAGCCGGTCGGTGTCACCTCACTGTCCCTTAAGGACACTTCACGCCCGGACCCGTGGGTGCCGACGGTGCCCTACCGGGAACTGATGGTCTCCGTCTTCTACCCGGCGGCCTCGGCGAACGGGCCGGCCAAGCAGTACATGACCCCGCTCGAGTCCCAACGCAACCTCGAGCGGCAGAACATTCCCGGTGTGCCACTGGACATCCTGAGCACGGTGCACACGAACGCCGTCGTCGACGCGAACCCGGCCGGGCGACGGCACAGCCTGCCGCTGGTCGTGCTCTCGCCGGGCTGGACCCAGCCTCGCGCCACGCTCACCGGGCTGGCCGAAGACCTGGCGAGCCATGGCTACATCGTGGTGGCGATCGACCATACCTACGAGAACCGCGCCACCACGTTCCCCGACGGCCACGTCACCGACTGCGCCGCCTGCGCGTTCGACAACGACGAGGCCACGTTCTGGCCGAAGTTCGCGCAGGTCCGGTCGGCGGACACGTCGTTCGTGCTGGACGAGCTGACCGGACGGCACCCGAAGTGGCGAGGGTCGGACCTGATCGACACCTCGCGGATCGGCATGACCGGTCACTCCGCGGGTGGTGCGATCACCACGCAGGCGATGCTCGCCGACTCCCGCATCCGGGCCGGCGCCGACCTCGACGGCAGCGTGCACGTCCCGATCCCTGCCACCGGGCTGTCGCGGCCGTTCATGTTCATGGGCAGCATGGACGAATACACCCCAGGCGCCCAGGGTCCCTACGACGACTGGGAAACGGACTGGACCCAGCTGACCGGGTGGAAGCGCTGGGTCATGGTGTCGGGCACGGTGCACGCCTCGTTCACCGACCTCGGCGTGCTCGCCGACCAGCTCGGTGTCGACCTCGGCAACTCCATCGACGCGTACCGCGCGCTGGCGATCACCCGGGCCTACGTAAGCGCTTTCTTCGACCAGAACCTGCGCTGCCGGCCCCAGCCGCTGATGACAGCGCCCTCGCCCGCCTACCCGGAAGTGACCTTCATCGGATGAAGACGACGATCCTCATGGCCGTCACCACACTCACTTTGACGCTGGCCACGCCGTCCGCCTCGGCGGGCTCGCCGGCCAAGCTGGCGCAACCGAGCGGCAATCTGCCGGTGGGCACCACGTCCCTGTATCTGAAAGACGTCTCACGCCCCGATCCTTGGGTGCCGACGGTGCCCTACCGCGAACTGATGGTTTCCCTCTTCTACCCGGCTGCTTCGGCGCACGGACCGGCGAAGCAGTTCATGACCGAGACGGAGTCACAGGCGCTCCTCGACGAGGCGAAGATCGACACCGTGCCGGCCGTCGCGCTGTCCACGGTCCGGACCGACGCCGTGGTCGACGCGCGGCCGGCCGGTCGCCCGCACAGCCTGCCGCTGATCGTCCTGTCGCCCGGCTTCAAGCGGCCGCGTGCCGAGCTGACCTCCCTGGCCGAGGACCTGGCGAGCCACGGCAACGCCGTCGTCGTGATCGACCACACCTACGAGAACGTGGCCACCACGTTCCCCGACGGCCGGGTCACCGGCTGCGTGGCCTGCGGCGACTACAACCTGGACTTCTGGCAGAAGTTGCAGCGGGGCCGGGCGGCTGACGTGTCGTTCGTGCTGGACGAGCTGACCGGGCCGCACCCGAAGTGGCGCGGGTCCACCCTGATCGACTCGTCCAGAATCGGCATGACCGGGCATTCCGTCGGCGGCGCGAGCACGATCACCGCGATGGTGACCGACTCCCGGATCAAGGCGGGGATGGACATCGACGGCACCACGAACGACCCGCTGCTTGCGCCCGGCCTCGACCGGCCGTTCCTGTTCCTGGGCAGGCAAAACACGTACGCCCCCGGCACCGGCGACGAGTCCAAGAGCTGGGAGCGCGACTGGGCCCAGCTGACCGGATGGAAGCGCTGGCTCGTCGTGGCCGGGATGGCGCACCCGTCGTTCACCGACATCGGGCTCGTGGGTGAGCAACTCGGCCTCGACTTCGGCGCGACCACGCCGGCGGCCCGCGGCCAGGCCATCACCGCGGCCTACGTCCGGGCGTTCTTCGACCAGCACCTGCGCGGCGAACCGCAGCCGGTGCTGGACCGGCCCGGATACCCGGAAGTGGCGTTCTGCCACTGAAAGGAGGCGGAAGCGGCATCCTGGGGGTTGCCGCTTCCGCCGGTTCGCGGTCCTACCAGGTGACCGGCAGTTCGTGGACGCCGTAGATGTTCATGTCGGTCCTGAGCTTCACCTCGCCGGCGGGGATGGCGAGCGCGAGGGTCGGGAAGCGACGCAGTAGTCCACCGAAACCGGCGCGCATCTCGATGCGGGCCAACTGCTGGCCGAGGCACTGGTGGATGCCGTGGCCGAAGGACAGGTGACCGCGGGCCTTCCGGCGGAGGTCCAGGGTGTCGGGGTGGTCGAAGCGCTGCGGGTCGCGGTTGGCGGCCAGCAGCGAGACGACGACGGTCGATCCCTTGCCGATCGTTTCGCCACCGAGCTCGATGTCCTCCGTGGCATAGCGATAGAAGATGTCTGCAATGGACAGGTAGCGCAGGAGTTCCTCGACGGCGTCGGGAAGCAGCTCCGGGTCGGCGCGCAGTTCGGCCAGCTGCTCGGGGTGCTCCAAGAGCGCGAAAGTGCCCAGTGCCAACATGTTGGCGGTGGTCTCGTGTCCCGCGAGCAGCAGCAGGAAGCCGATGCCGGTCAGCTCCTCGATGGTGAGGTCCTCGTCGCGGGCCAGGTCGGACAGGATGTCTTCGCCGGGCGCGGCGCGCTTGCTCGTGACCAGCTCGGCGAGGTAGCTGTTCAGTGCACCCAGCGCGGCCATCTTCTCGCCCAGTTCCTGATCCTTGACCAGGAACTGGGCGGAGTTGGCCTGGAAGGTCTCCCGGTCCGCGTAGGGAACCCCGAGCAGTTCGCAGATCACCAGCGAAGGCACCGGCAGCGCGAACTCCTTGACCAGGTCGACCGGCGGGGCCAGGCGCGCCAGTTCGTCCAGCTGCCGCTCGACGATCTCGACGATGTGCTCTTCGAGCATCTTCATGCGCTTGACGGTGAAGGCGCCGGTGAGCTTGCGCCGCAGCCGGCCGTGGTCCGGCGGGTCCATGGCGACGAACACGCCCGGCATCTGCGGGGACGGTTCGGTGGCGACGGGCATGCCGGGTGTCTCGAACGGCACGTGGATGACGCCGAGGTCCATCCGGGAACTGAACCGGGTGTCGGCCATCAGCTGGCGGACCGCGTCGTAGCCCGTGACGAGCCAACCCTCGTGACCGTCGGGGAAGACCATGGGGCTGACCGGGCGAGCCTCGCGCAGCCGGGTGATCTCACGGGGCGGGTCGAAGGGGCCCGCGTCGCGCTCCATCGGGAGGCCCTGCGGGACAGCGACCGTTCGGCTCATCGGATTTCCTCTCGTGGCGGTTGTTGCTGCCACGATCACCGGCCGGCCTGACACCGGACTGACACGGCTCTGACACCGATCCCGCAATTGTGAGGATCCTGTTTTACCCGGCACAGCGGTTCTTCATCGGGCCGGTTCTTCGGGCACGATGGCGGCCTGACCGGGAGGACCGCTGTGTGTGCATACGTGCTGGTCGCCGAGGACGACCCCAAGCAGGCCGAGCTCGTCCGGCGCTACCTGTGCCGGGAGCAGCACGTCGTGGCCGTCGTGCCCGACGGTCGCGCGGCGCTGGACCAGGTCCGGCGCCGTCGTCCCGACCTGTTGATCCTCGACGTGATGATGCCCGGTGTCGACGGGCTGGACGTGTGCCGGGCCCTGCGGCGTGACTACGACCTGCCGGTGCTGATGGTCACCGCGAAGTCGGCCGCGGAGGACAAGCTGCTCGGCTTCGACCTGGGGGTGGACGACTACCTCGGCAAGCCCTACGACCCGCGCGAACTGATGGCCCGGGTGCGGGTCCTGCTGCGGCGGCACCGCTCGCCGGGGCCGGGCACGGCACCGCCGCTGCAGGTCGGCGACCTGGTGCTGGACCAGCTCCGGCACGAGGTGCGGGTCGCCGGGCGGGTGGTCGCCTGCACCCCGGCGGAGTTCCGGATCCTGGCGACCCTGGTGGCCGCGCCGGATCAGGTGTTCAGCCGCGCCCAGCTGCTCGAACACGCCTACGGGCTGGACGGCTACATCACCGCGCGGACCATCGACGTCCACGTGATGAACCTGCGGCGCAAGATCGAACCCGATCCTCGCAACCCAGTCCACCTGCGCACGGTCTACGGCGTCGGCTACAAGGTGACCGATGGCCGCTGACGGCGGCGCGCGGTGGCGCCCGGGCCTGCGAGCGCGCCTGCTGGCCGGGACCGTGCTGGTCGCGGTCTGCTCGATCACCGCGACCGCCTGGCTCGCCGCGTACAGCGCCACCGGCAGCCTCCAGGACGAGCAGGGCCGGGCCCGGGCCGACACCGCGCGGATCTACGACGGACTGCTGGCCTACGCCGCGACCCATCCGAGCTGGGACGGCGTGGGCGGCGTGCTCGCCGACCTCGGCCGCCGGACCGGGCTGCGGATCCAGCTCACCGCCGGCAACCGGTTCCCGATCGCCGGTGCCTTCGGCCTGGACGAATCGGCCCTGCCCGCCCAGCCCGCGGCGGTGCTCGACGCGCTGGCCGTCGATGTCACCCTCCAGCCGGGGGCGCCCGCCGATCGGATCGACACCCGCGCGGTCGGGCCCTTCCGGCTGACGCCCCAGGAACGCGACGAGCTGCGTTCGGTGGTCGAGGCGGACGCGTCGTGCCTGCGGGGGCGAGGGATCGCGGCGCAGGTCATGACGACGCCGAGCGGGCGGTCCTACGTTTCGGGGGCCGAGCCGGAGTGCGAGCAGGTCGCGCTGCCGGGCCAGGCCGCGAAGCCCGCGGCAGACCGGATCGTGAAGCCGACCGCCACCGAGAATCTGGCGCTGAGGTTCCTCGGCTCGCTCCTCACCGACTGCCTCCGAGACCGCTCGGTGAAGCCTTACGACGTCGCGCTAACCGCGTCCGGCGGTCTGATTCCGGTCGCTGCGGACGCGGACCGGCAGCTGTTCCTGCAGTGCCTGGGCACGGCCCGGCACACCCTGCTTTCGCCCTACGTCACGCCGGCAGCGCTGCTGTTCGTCAGCACCCCGCCCGGGCGGGCGACCGTGGGGCTGTCCGCCGCCGGTGCCGCCCGGATCGGCGGGGCGGCGCTGCTCGTGCTGCTGCTCACCGTGGGCATGGCCGTCCTGCTGTCCGGCCGGGTCCTGGCCCCGTTGCGGACGCTCACCCGGGCCGCCCAGCGGATGCGCGGCGGCGACCACACGACCCGCGCGGACGTGACCGCCCGGTGGGAGATCGCGGAACTGGCGGCGGCGTTCAACGAGATGTCCGAGCATCTCGAGCGCACCGAACGCCAGCGCAAGGATCTCGTCAGCGACGTCTCCCACGAGCTGCGGACGCCGCTGGGGACCATTCGCGGCTGGCTGGTGGCCGCGCAGGACGGAGTCGCCGACCTCGATCCGGAACTCGTCGCGTCCCTGCTCGAGGAAACCCTGGTGCTCCAGCATCTCGTGGACGACCTGCACGAACTCGCCTCCGCGGACGCGGGCGAATTCCGGCTGCGGCCCGAACCGACCGACGCCGGCGCCCTGCTCACCCAGGTGGCCGCCGCCCATCCCGCCGATCTGGCCGTCCAGGCCGATGGAGACCTCACGCTGTGGGCCGATCCGGTGCGGCTGCGCCAGGCCGTGGGCAACCTGGTGGTCAACGCCGTCCGCCACACTCCCGAGGACGGGCGGATCACGCTGCTGGCCCGCCGGGACGCCGCGGACGTCGTCGTCATCGAGGTCCGCGACACCGGCACCGGGATCACGCCCGAGGACCTGCCACACATCTTCGACCGGTTCTGGCGGGCGGACCGCTCACGCAGCCGGGCCACCGGCGGGCGCGGCCTCGGGCTGGCCATCGTCCGGCACCTGGTCGAAGCCCACGGTGGAACGGTCACCGTCGCGAGCCGTCCCGGCGCCGGGACGACGTTCACCCTCCGGCTCCCCGCGCTCACCAAGGAGCCTGCATGAAATGCCAACGGGTTCTTCATATCCGTCATCGATCGTGGCACCCATGAAGCCAGCCCTGTTCGTTTCCGCCGGCACGGCCCTGGTGCTCCTGGCCGGCTGTGCCACCACGCCGGTGCCGGAGGAGAAGGTGGCCACCCTCCAGACCACCCAGACGTCCACCCCGCCGGCGCCTTCCACCGCAACGAAGGCGGACTCGCCCCGCCCCCGCGAGCGGCTCGACATGACCCCGGCCGACCTGGACGAGCTGGGCAAGCCGTACATGCAGTGCCTCGTCGACCACGGGTACGACCCGCACGACAAGCTGAAGATGCCCCCCGCGGACATGGCCAAGGCCGAAACGGACTGCCTGGGCAAGAAACCCTTGCCACCGTGGGAATACGACACCGCCAACCCCGAGTCGCTGGACTTCATCCACAAGCTGGTGCTGTGCCTGCGCGGCAAGGGCGTGAAGTACGTCGACGAGGTGCCGCCGGAGCCCGGCGCCGACCGCAACATGTTCTCCTTCGGGGGCGCGAACAACGACTCCGACTCGATCACCAAGGGCTTGAACCTCACGCCGGTCTGCGAAAAAGAGCTCTCCGTGGGCGGGAACCGGTAGTGAAGAAATGGCTCCTGCCCGTCCTCGCCATCGCGCTGGGCGGCACCGCGGTCATCGTGGTCTGGTCCCAGCGGCCCGGGCCCGCACCCGCGGCGGCCGCCACGCCGGCCGCCGCGGACACCACCGAGATCCGCCGGACGGATCTGAAGACGTCGGTGTCGCTGACCGGCACCCTCGGCTACGGCGCGCCCGTCGCATTCAGCGGCCGTAAGACGGGAACGCTCACCTGGCTGCCCGCGGCCGGCGCAGTGGTCGACCGCGGGCAGCGCCTTTACGGCGTCGACGCGCTGCCGGTCCCGCTGTTGCTGGGCGACACCCCGCTGTACCGGAAGCTGGACACCACCGTGACTCCTGGCCCTGACGTCAAGGAGCTCATCGCCAACCTGCGCGCACTCGGCTATCGCAACGCGGGCAACGGAAACCAGTTCACCGCGGGCACCGAAGCGGCGCTGAAACGCTGGCAGAAGGCGAACGGGCTCGAAGAAACCGGCGCACTCGAACTTGGCGACGCCGTCGTCCTGCCCGCAAAGGTGCGGATCGGCTCGGTGAAAGCGCAGCCCGGCG
>Ga0307507_10011986_pt1 | contig 10817 bp, 4 predicted proteins | sample 7_EM_MG_FD_207223 | JGI IMG/M metagenome (GOLD analysis project Ga0307507, IMG submission 207223) | Populus trichocarpa ectomycorrhiza microbial communities from riparian zone in the Pacific Northwest, United States - 7_EM | ecosystem: Host-associated > Plants > Roots > Unclassified | place... | reverse complement strand
TGTTCGTACTAACTTAATAGCACGAGTGAGTCGTATCCCGGGGCACGAAATACGTATAGTATTGTATGCTCTTTGGGATGGTGGTGACTGTCTCTTATATTAAAGCAGACTACGTGGTCTATATACTAATGCGACCTCCCCCTAATTAGTTAGTGCTTTAGGGGTGCACTAGACGCGTAAGTGGGTGGTTGGTGCACCGAACGCGTAAACGCGTAGTTGGTATACCGTACGCGTAAGCACGCGTTTGGTACAACAGGTGCTGTAATTATACACTAGCGGTACTTGAAAAATAAAACCACCTATATACAGCCTCCGTAATTGTTTTAATAGAACCGTAAAACACAAAAAAAATATATAGGAAATCCCTCCCAAGGTGCCTTCTAGGCTGCCTTCCAGACGGTACTTTAAGCTGGCCGTAAGTCCTGCTAAAGGTCCGTAAAGTAAACTATACGGCCTTCTAACGGGCCGTAAAGGAACCGTATGGCCTTCCGACAGGCCGCAAATGAACCGTAAGTGCTCCATTAGTCACGTTCTACCCATTCTGTAACCTTTAGATTGAGCTTATTTGTGTTAATTAGGGTTTTTAGAGCTTGATACGGCTTTGCCTTAGTTATAGCATCCGCTGGGTTATCTCCGCTGCTGATCCATTTAACCTCCGTGATTTCACGTTATTTGTAGGCCTGACATAAGCACATTAGGTTGACTATAAGCCTCTTCTCTTATGTCGTACCTAGTTTAACTAGGCAGTTGTAGAGGGACTTTAAATCGGTGTATAAAACTAGGGGTAACTGCTCCAGTTATAGAATCTTCTGGATTATTAATTTAATTGCGGCTGCTATATTAAAGCCATAAGCTAGTGCATATAGTTCAGAAGCTAGTACACTATAGGTTACCCATTTGCATTTAATTAAGGACTAGTATAGGATATTTACGTCCTAATTATGGTCCGTAAGTACGATTATAAAGCCGATTTGCGATAATAGGTCCCTGTTATTGGTAAAGGAGGTGTCTATAAATGCTAGTAAGCTAAGGGAACTTAGGTCTAGTGGTATAAAAGTAAGTCCCCTTGCTGCATTGTTAATTTGCCACTAAATGCGCTTATTAAGCTGCTTAATATTTTCTTCTTACGGATCTACTGCCTGGGCCGCAAAGGATAAGTTGTAGGCAGATTTGGGTTGGCAGACTATAGCAATATAGGCGCCTCTTGCACGCTATGCAGCGTATTGGTCCTTTATATTTACGGTCTTATAGGTCTCTCCGCGAGAACTAGTAAGGTCCGTAGGCTTTGCTATAATAAGCTTTAGGTTTTAAGCTTGGCGTTCCTGGGTTAGCTGGATTAAGTTGCCCTTTTATATAATTAAGCCTCTGTTAAACTTAATTGGAGTCTGCTTAGTTAACTGCTTTTACAGCTTTGCTAGGAACTTAGCTTCTTGCAGTTTAGTCTCTTTAGTGTCCACAAATATCCGGTCTGCTAAGAAGAGGGTATTATCTGTTTAGAGTCTAATAATACCAAGGCCGTTTAATGGGCTGTATAGAAGGCAGGGGTCGTAGGTTAACTGTTCCATTTTAAGTTTACTAATATAGTGCTAGTAGTATATCTTAAACCAATGGTTTCTGGCTTCTAGTACTCTATAAAGAGGTTTTATAACCCATAAAATTATTCCTAGTTGTAGGTTGAGCTTATAGGGTAGTTGTATAAAGATATCCCTACTTAGGTAGGTATTAGACTGTATATAGGCTTGTAAGATGTCCCGTAAGTAAAGGGCTACGGATTTAGTTTGCTGTAGTCCAGGCGTAAGTATAAGTATAATCCGTTAACTAACCCGTTAAATTATAGGCGATTGTGTAAGAACTAGGTCCTTTCCCTAGTTATTATAAGCTTATATAACGAGCCTTAATTTTTTAAAGGCTTTGTTAGTACCAGGGTGCTTAATCTCGTTAATAAAGCGTGAGTTGAATATACAGACGCCTTGCGGAACGTCTCTCTCCGTTACAATCGCAAAGATACCCTTTTTAAGTAGTCTGTTAATCTCTTTACGCCGTGAGTCTGTAAAAGGGGTTTCCTGTACTAGAACTAATATATCCGCAGGCGGAGATTGCTTTGCGGATGTGCCTGCGGAGGTTAGGTGGTTCTCTATTATAGAATTCTTACGGGGGCGTCCTCAGCCACGCTTTATAGTAGGTTTAGTAGGTTCAGTGGGTTTCTGGGGGACCTTTGGGGTAGGTAAGGGTGCCTCTAGTTCATCTGATTTGGCAGTCGCTTCTGGTTTATCTGGTTTAGTGGTTGCTTCTAGTTCGTTTAGCTTGACGTTATGGGTATTTTTAGGCTGAAAGTAGGGTTTTATGGATATGCTTCTAAAGCTAGTTGGCCTACTAGGAAGCTATACGCAGTATGTCTCGTTTTCTACGGCTAGTAGACGGTAAGGTCCATTCCAACTGCCGCTTTTACGCCATATAAGGACTTTAGAGTTAAGCGGGAGGTTATGTACTAAGGTTGTATTAGGTCCGTTGCGGTGGTATAGGGCATTATTAATAGTTTGTTTAGCTCGTAATTTGGCTATTTTGGCTATTACCTTCCGTATTACAGCTGCTTATTCTGTAATAGACGGGGCAGGGGGGCCTAGGTTGTTTATCTTTAGGTAGGCTCCGTAAACCAAGAGGGTGGGTACTAGTCTATTAGGGCCAGCGGTGTTATTAACGGCTTTTATAGCTATCTGTAAAGCCAGTTCCTTTTAAATGTCCTTGTACTTATCTATAATAATCTAATAAGCTCTCTGTAGAGCTAGGTAAGCTCGCTTAATAAGCCTAACAGACTAATGCGCCTTAACTGGAACAGCTTTTATTAATATAGCTATGGCCGTAGCATACTGCTAGAATTCCTTGCTGATAAAGTTCCTACTAGCGTTATAGGTGATATACTTAAAAGATCCAACGTATATATTAATCTAGTAGGTCCGTAAAATATCCCAAGTATGCTTTACGGATATATTTTGCAACTAATGGGCGGCTTAGTAGCGGGTTGCCTTGTTAATTATATATAATACTAGGCTACTGTTAATGTACATAATGTCTATGTATACTAAGTAGTTGAAGTTAAGGTCCTTATAAAGGGTAAACTTAAATCGGCCTAGGGAATATCCGTATTTCTAGCAAAAGGAGCAGTATTTAGTTAGGTAATTAACTGCCTTCCTATTAACGTCGTTGTGTCTAGAGAGTTTAAGGACTCTATATAGCTTTTCGGCTAACGGGTGGCCGAAACGGCAGTATAGACGGTGGATCTCTGTACTAGTAAGGTAGTACGGGTTATAGTTAAAAGATTCCTAAATATAGGTCTATAAAGTCTCTCCCTATATAAGGAACGGGTGTCCAAATTATTATATAATTGGTAGGGTAACATGCTTGCTTCCTAGGGCAGTTATAGGGCCGATTAAGGTGTCTATAATATTGTTATAGTAAACCTATAACCTGTCCATGTCCGTAAGGCAAAGTAAGAAAGGGGTGTTTGCTTTTACTATATAGAAGTTAACTAGGCTAATTGGGGTCTTAACTATAACTAATCTAATTAATGCAGTTAAGCCAATGCCGAATTAGACGTTTACGGCCCCAGTTTGCATAGTGTTAATGTCCATATTATTATTTGCGGTAGTCCTATATACAAGGTATTGTCCGTAACCTATAATAGACTTCTTAGAGGTGCCTATGTTAATTATAACACTGTAGAATTCCTTGGGGGTATAGCGTTCTGTAGTGATATATGCAAATAGGTCCTGCTTGTAATTTATAACGTCTATAACAGGGGTGCTTACAGAATGGTTTTTGGGCGTAACTAAGTGTATAAAGGAACGGTCGGCTAATATAGTCGTAATATTAAAGGCTTGGCTGTCCGTAAAAGGTCTAAAAGTAGTTAGGAACATCTCTAAGGTCTTTTATTCCTAGTTATCTAGGTTAAAGTTAATTATAAGGGCTTCTATTAACTTATTAGGGGGCTCCTCTTCTTCCTTTCCTTTGTATTCTAAGATAAACTGGCTAATCTGTTTATCAAATCTCTTCTTAGACCTATTATGTTCTTCCTAGGTATGCCTTATAAACTAATATCCTTCCTTGCCATATATAAAGCATTTCTGGTTTGTTTGTCTGTGGGGGTATGCTTTTATATAGAAGTTGCTATAGGGGTTATAGGTGGGACTTGGTCAGTATAGGTGCTACTAGCGGTAATGGCGGTCCGTAAAGTAGACGTCTAAGTCTGTCTGCGGATATTAAATATCTGTAGTGAAGGCTTAAGTGCTACCCAGTGGGTTTAAGACTTTATACATTATAATAGAGGAGCGTAGGTTATTAATAAGGCCAGCTAAGGTGTCTGTAGGCTTATAATAGGTGTACTTATAGGGCTCTACTTCCTGGCAAGCCGTAATAAGTTTATTATGTAAGAAGTTGTCTGTTTGAAGCTTAGTATTAAGGCCGTGCTATAGGTGCTAGAGGTCTTTAATAAGGATTTGCAGATACTCTATAGTTGATTTTTCAGTGTTCTTGTTAATTATAGTCCGTAGCTTAGTCGCATTCTATTAGGTAAGGATATTACGCCTATATTCTGGTCCTTTAAAGTAGTTGTGGGTAGCTTTATATAGCTTATTAAAGGGGACACTAAGGGGGTTGCTCTTGAGGTTGGTGTAGTAGTGGTTAAGTGCTAGGCCGCGCAGTATGGTAGAGTAGGCTTGGCTAAACTCTTATTTAGGAATATCAGCCTTCTGGCAGAGGTCCGTAAAGATAGTTAGTTTAAAGTTAAAATTATCATTTTCACCGCTATACTTAGATTCGTTGGTATAGAGCTTGGCTAGGTTAGCTAGCTCCTTACTATAGGTCTTTGCTTAGGTGGGTTGCGGATCTATAACTTGCGGATCTATGGCTTGCGGATATATGGCTTGCGGATCTATAACTTAAATAGCGGGGGTAATTTGGTCCGTATTTTGGTTTATAGGGGTATTGTAATCCGTAACTTAAGAGTAGGGTATATTTTGGCCAATGAGGTTAAGTCTGAAGCCGCTTAGGTTTATAGGACGAATTTGGTTAAGTGGGTTAGGTATAAGGCTAGCAATTACATTAAGTTTAGAAGAAGTAAAGAGTTCCTTAGTTTCTTAGAACTAGTCTAGGATTTCCTCTTTAGTCCATTCTATTTGGTCCTTCTTGTGTATTATATTGTATAAGGACTGTGCAATAGTAACTCATTTATTCCTTTTAACCCATACACCTTAGTTACATAAAAGGGTTTGTAGTTTACAGATAGTAATAAGGTTATAGGCCTTAAAAATAGCTTTTATAAAGTCTATAAAGTCTTCCTGGTATTGCTCCCACAGGTCGTCATTTATAAGCTTAAAGTGTTTATATTTAAGGATTTTGAAACTAATGTAGTTATTAACGTTGTTTGTAGATATAACGTCAACTCCTTATCTCCACTTCTTTTAACCTTCGCTGACTTGCTTGCTGATGTCTGCCATACTATAGTGTAGTGTGGTGCGTAGCGGGTGGTAGCAGCTTGTAATGGGTGGGGGAGGTCTTGTAACGGTCCGTAAAATCAATTAACAGGTCCGTAATAGTTCGTAGGAGGGTAGGGGGTTTCTACAGAAGGTCCGAAGAGGTTTAAGGTTTAAGGGGGTTAAGGATAGGGGTTCCGTATAGGTCTATATTCACGTCTATAACTTCCAGTAAACCGTACTAAGACTTGAATAAGTATACAGAGTTGGAGATAAGTCTGTAATCCCCAACTTCCGACCTTCTAGTAGGTCGTACTAGGAGTCTAAATGGGTGGTCGCTGTCGTATATATTGCTCGGGGGGAGGTATCAAGTGATTGCTAATCTATGCGCGCTTACTAATCAGTGTTCGTACTAACTTAATAGCACGAGTAAGTTGTATCCCGGGGCACGAAATACGTATAGTATTGTATGCTCTTTGGGATGGTGGTGACTGTCTCTTGTATTAAAGCAGACTATGTGGTCTATATACTGATGCGACCTCCCCCTGATTAGTTAGTGCTTTAGGGGTGCACTAGACGTGTAAGTGGGTGGTTAGTGCACCGAACGCGTAAACACGTAGTTGGTGTACCGTACGCGTAAGCACGCGTTCGGTACGACAGGTGCTGTAATTATACATATAATATCTAGGTTAACTGCTTACTATAACTATAAGGCTAGGCTAATGGTCTTACTAATTATAAAGTATACACGTGTAGCTGCTTTTAGTTTATATAGGAGCTAAAAACCTTAGGGGCAGTATATTAATTGTATGTAGGTATTATAATACGGCTTTTATATAGTAAGGATATAGTGTTTCTCTAGGTCTAGACTGTCTAGTAGGGGCCTTATAAGGTAGTGGTTTATATTACCGCAGTTATACTATATAATGGTTAAGTGGTGGACTCCTAGTAAGGGTCTTTTGCCTCTCCTTTTTCCCTTACTTCTTCTATTTTTACTTTCTCTAGAATATTTAGAACTTCTATCTCCTATATTTATTTCCTAATTACTACTTATTTTATATAAAGCTTTCTATTCCTATATCTTATATTCCTACTAGCCCTTCTAAGTCTAAATCTGTTATTATTTCTAGTTCTTCCCCTATTTTTGCTAGTTGGCTATAAGCCCCTTATAGGCCGGCTAAGAATATTATATTAGCTATATTAAGTCTAATTTTTAATTGTCCTGGCCTTAAGCTTGCTATAGCTATTTATAGGGGTCTTCCTATAGGGCGTCCTCTCCCTTATATCCCTTATAACCCTATACAGTCTAGTAATATTACGCGGCGTCGCTTCTAGCCCATTAAGGCTTAGGATAGCTGGCTTAGTCCCCTAATATTAAAGGTAGGAAACGCTAGGAAGGCGCCTACGTCCCCCTAGCTTATTACCTGTTATTTTTATTTGTTTAACCTAGCGTGCAGTTGTTCCTGTAGCTATTAAGCCCTTGCCTTCTATCTCCTATATTTAATGCAGTCTTCTCTCTCCTACGCCCTATATATGCTTTAGTAGCAATTTACGCATTTTATTTAGTTTTAATTTATATAGTGTCTTATATTATAGGAGCCTATATAGTGGCTGCAGCATACCTATACTGCGTATGTGAATTAAGTATATCCCTATTATATGCAGTAATAGTACCTTTTTAGGCATAGTCTGTGGTTATAGAGCCTTGTGTTATATATAAGTCTATTTATAATTATTCCTTTTTAGATAAGGAGTTTTTATATTTCCGGTGTGAGAACGCTAATAATAAGGGAGTTATGTATTTGTCTAGCGTCTCCCTAGCGAGTTTTTAGCAACCCTTATATCCTCTTATTGTTTTTATTATATGCTTAATTTGCATTCTCCTATTAAAACTATTAGATCTAGGTAATCTTAAGTCCTAGTATAAGGCGTTCTATTTATTTCACTATCTCTTATATAGTTACTGTGTTGTCCGCCTAGCGTCTCTTTTCTACCCTAAGGCTTATAGGAACCGCTAGGACTTTAACTAGGTAATCCTTATAAAGCACTTTTATGCTAATATATTCTCCTAGTCTATCCCCTGCCCTTATAGCTCGTTCCTTTACCTGTTAGTCCTTTAGGGTAACTCTAATATTACTACTCTTAAGGTATTAGACTATAATAGCGTTGTAAACCTCTTTATAAATCTCTATAAGAACCTCCGTTTCTAATTGTCCCCTAAGTCCCTCTACTTTTTCTGTATTTGGTTATATTATAATTATATATCTGGTTATTATCTTAAGGGGAGTAGGTTCCCTATACTATAAAAGCGTAGCTATAGCGGCCTAGGTGCGGTTCGCCTATAGGGTGGGGGGTTTATTTATTTTTGATTTTATTTAGCCATTAGAGGATTTAATTAAGGGTCTATTAAAGGGGCGCCTAAGGTTTACTAGACTGGCAAAGCCATTCTACTAGCTACATTAGTTTATTATAGCTAATAGTTGCTCCCCCATAGTTACGGATACTAGACGCGTCTAATAGGCTTTATATTTTGTTAGATGCCTTCTTAATAGAGGTGTTTCTGCTTTATAGTATAGTATTCGCCCGTTCTTATTATAGGGAGCTATTGTTGGGTATGGATCTAACGGTCACGCGCGACTACGTACCACCATCGTTTAACGTGTGCCTCCCCTGCGATGCTTGTATCTTAGGGGATTCTCTAGGTGTTTTTTTAGGGTTCTTTTGGTTGGTTTGGTCTTTTTTGGACCAGGTGCAGCAAGAGCTCTAGGGTTAGTGGCGTAACTAAAATATATAATTATCTACTTAATAGTATTAAGTAAGAGTTATAGGTAGTTTAAATATAATATATATATTATATATTTAGTAAATATTTTATTTTTAACCTTTTTTATTTAAAGAATAATTACTATTTCTTTTTTAAAAGAGAACTAGTTCCTTTTTTATAATCTATTTATAATACTAATAAAACCTTTTACCCCTTATCTAACTATATCTTAGCTAAAAATACCTTTTAAGAAAATCCTGTTATAAGTATTATAATAGTAGGGAACTATATAAAAACCCTACTTTAAGTAGTATTATAATTTTCCCCTTTCCTTTCTCTAGCTTTAGATCCCTATTAATAGATAATCTAATTATATAGGCTAATATACGTCCTCCCTACTATATATATACCTTAATTAACTAAGTCGCTAATATTATCTAAAGATCTTATTATTTCTTTTAAAAAAAGAACTTAAATATTATTATTCATTACTTAACGTCCAATTCGGATCCCTATTAGGCCCACGCGGACTACTCCTTATATACATATAGGGAGAAAACTCTAATTGAGAAAACCCCATGGACCATCTCCCCGCCTTTTGGGACTCGCCTACAGGTCGCCTGCGAGTCACCTATGGTGCTCTATTACCTTACTTTTTAACCTCCTTAGGAACTACTACTGCCGTAACAAGCCTACGGACGCGCTAGTATCACTGACTTTACTCTACCACTGTAGAGTTATTAGGGGGCGCCTATTGCTCGACCCTTTGCCTTCTATTGCTATTTCCTTTGCAAAAGAACTTAAATATATCTATAAACTATAAATAAGATAAGAATATAAAATTATACTAAAAGACTATTAATAGGACCTTAAAAGAAACTACTAGAAATTACCTAATACCTATATTACTATGATAAAAATATAGTAGTAAGTAAAGTAGCTATAGGACCTTTAAATACCTTTAATAATAAAATAGTTACTATTTTAAACCCCTAAAAAGAGCTTATAGTAGCTAATATTAAAATTAAACAGCTATAAGAACTATTTAAAACTAAAGATACCCCTATATTTAGTAATAACTTATTAAAAAAACTTACTATAGGCCTTAAGGTGCTAGCCTAAAATATAGTATTATCATAGTCTATAAAGGTTATGAATCCCCTATTACTTATAAACGGGACTAATTCTATATTTAATAACTAAAACCTTTAATTATAGAATAAGCTTAAAGTTAATATAGACTATTCTCTACTACTCTAGCAAAAATAGCCTCTATCTTTAGCTGTATTAGTAGAAATACCTAGATATACCTATATCCGTAATATGCTTAAGACTTAATAAGCTCCTTTCTCTATAAAGGAAAGATAATTAACTGCCTATATTCTACTTATAAGGACCCCTTTAAGGTATAAAATGCCAACCTTAATTATAAAGCCCTAATAAATATAATAGATACCTTTTAGCCTTTTAGACCCGCTTTATATACCCTAGCTAACTAGGCCTAAATTTCTTAAAAAGATCTATAATTAGACCTCTTTAATAAGTTTACCTTAAATCTATAGCAATCCATACTACTAGTTTTTACTATTATATAGATATTAAAAGAATTTATAAACTACTACCTAACTATTAACTAAGGCCTCTACTAAATTAAGGTATATACTAAGCGGTTTAAGGCTAGAAATCTTTTAAACTAGACTATAAGTAATATAAGAACAGCTTATAGTGCTTTAGTATAATCTATAACTTTTATAATATTAGTTATATAACCTATAGCTAATTAAATAGAAAGCTATACAGCTAAGTTCTACTATAAGTTTAAGGTATACCTAGTCTATAAGGCTATTGCCTAGGTATATAGTAGAGAGTAGGTAAGCTAAGTATAAGTTATAAAAAGAGTTAATAGAAGAGGACGAAATAGTAAAGAGTAGGTATAGTAATACCTTAGTATAAAGACGAACTAATAAGGAGGGAAAGGCTATAGGCTTAAAGAGCTTATAAGGAAGTGCTAAGGGCTAGCTAAAGGCTAGCCTTAGTAGCTTCTAATAGCCCTTAGATATATACTTAAGTAAGGGGCTAAAAGATCCCTTATATTACCCCCTTCTCTTATTAAGGCTAGCCCCTAGCCTATATACCTAAATTAATTAATTTCTATATATAAAAAGGTAAGTAATACTAAAGCCTTGCTTATATAGGAAAAAAGGCCTAATTTAGGGTGAAAAAAGAGTGTTTACTAGTAGGGTAAGGCTTAATTATATACAATTAATCTTAAAGAGATAACTATATATAGTTAAGTCTTGGCAGCTATTTATTTAATAGCTAGATAGTCTCTACTTAGAGCTAGCTTAATTATATAGATTTAAGGTAAGCTATAGCTCTATAAAAGATAATTATCTATAATTAGATCTCTCTCTTTACTTTAATATATACCTAATAACTATAAAGCTAGCTAACTTTTTAAATATACCTATAGAGAAACTACTTAAGCTAATAGTTTAATATATAGAATAGATAGCTTATTTAGCCTAAAATTATTTCCCTAATACCTTCCTTTATAAAAGGGATTAGTATTATAATAGATATAT
>Ga0307507_10011985_pt1 | contig 10818 bp, 10 predicted proteins | sample 7_EM_MG_FD_207223 | JGI IMG/M metagenome (GOLD analysis project Ga0307507, IMG submission 207223) | Populus trichocarpa ectomycorrhiza microbial communities from riparian zone in the Pacific Northwest, United States - 7_EM | ecosystem: Host-associated > Plants > Roots > Unclassified | place... | reverse complement strand
ATTTGAGGGAATGCAATTTACACCGCGTTCCCAAACATGCTATAATTCTAGAAGCAACTCTAAATAATTTCTTTCATAGAAACCTATTTTGGTGCTGATCCAATACAAAGCATGTGTTATGGATTGGATGGGTTTTGAGTTTTGGATGAAACCAAACTTAAAAAAATATTCGAAATCTATAATAGCTAAATTAGAATAATTTTAATTTGAAATTAATTAAATATTTAATATAAATAATAAAATCATATCTTTGAGAAAGATGGATTCGTTATAATTAATGTGTATTTGATAATATTATATAAAATGCTTTTATAAAAATACTTTTAATTAAAAATATATTAAAATAATTATTTTTTTATTTTTAATATTAATATATAAAATTATTGAAAAATCATGATATTTTTTAGATGAAAAATAATTTAAAAAACATAAAAATAGGTTAAACCACTTTCCAAAGGAGAACATGTGATAGGTCTTATTGAATATATATAGTATATAAAATATTATTATTTTTGAAATTATCAATACAATAAAAAATATAAAAATTCTATAAATGGGAGACAAATAAATTTAAATTCAACAAATAAAAAAATAAAAAATATATTAATAACCAAAAAATTATTATTAAACATATAAAAAGATCATAAAGTAAGAAAGAAAAAAATCCAAAAAAAGGGAAAGAAATATATTAATTGTCCAAAAAATATATATGAAGGAGTCGGATTTTCCGTTCTCAAATAGTAACCAGATCAAACTCCTGGTCTGCTTTCGTGGCTTGCTATGATCAGTCTCTTGAAGTGACCTGTTTTTCTGCGAAAAAGCTTTCCTCAGTTCACCGCAGTCCTCACTCTTGCAATAACACAAACAACTTGCTAAGGGACTCAAAAGACTTGATCTTTTTAACAAATAAGTTAGACCCAGGTGAGTCCTACGGTTTTGCTCATTCTTCTAAGTCCTCTTGGGGTTATTTTGATTGAACTTGCCTTGGCTCCCTCTGTTTCATGAGCATTGGCTATAAAGATAAGATCCTTTTCTTGTTCAATTGAGTTGTTTCAGTTTGATGGGTTTTTCTCAATTTGATTATAGAAGGAGATTCGAGCTCTATCAGTTGGAAAGTTCCAGTCTTTTGGTTGGTTTCTTGAATTTGTTGAGTGTTGCGAGGTTGGTGAAATAATGGGTCTAAGAAGGTCAAACAATGAACTCTGTAGCTTTATTTGGTACGAGGGTAGTTCATAAATTATCATGCTTTCTTTTCATTTCGAGAAAGTTATGTGATTGTAGTTTTGATGGTGGTGATAAGAATGATAATGGGTTTCAATACGTTGAGGAACCCTTAAAGAGAATGTATTAAAGTATGAGAGTGGAAGTTGTGTTGAGGAGTATTTCTCGGTTAGACGTGATTATTTTGAGAGCACAAGAATTGATGCTTATAGAGTTCTTGATATTCTAAGACGAGATGGCCCTGGATTCGATGCAAAAAGGGCTTTAAGTGAGTTAAAGATAAGGGTTTCGTGGCTTCTTGTGAGGGAAGTTCTTACAGGATTTTTGAGGAACATAAATGAGGAGAATAAAACCAGGTGTGCTAAATTGGGTTTTTCATGTAAAACCAGGTGTGCTAAATTGGGTTTTTCATGTGGTCTGATCAGCATGGAAATTACAAGCACACCGGGAATACGTATCATTTGTTAATGAAGATATTTGCAATGTGAGGAGTTTAGGGCAATGTGGAGACTAGCAGATGAGATGATTGAGAAGGGGTTTCACACTACAGCACAGACATTTAATATATTAATTTGTACTTGCGGTGAGGCTGGTTTGGCTATGAATGTTTTGGATAGGTTCATTAAGTCAAAAACATTCAATTTTAGGCTGTACAAGAGTTCTTATAATGCAATTCTGCATTCACTGCTTGTTCTGCGTCAGTAGAAGTTGATTTAGTGGGTATATCAGTATATGTTGGATGAGCATCATTCCCCAGATGTTCTTACTTCTAATGTTATTTTTTATGCAAAATTGAGGTTGGGGAAGGCACCTGAGTTTCATAGATTGCTTGATGAAATTATTGGTTATGGAATTTTTCCAGATTTTCATACCTATAACATCCTTCTACATGTTTATGGAAAGACAGACAATCCACTTGCTGCACTTGAATGCTATGAAGGAGGCAGGTATTGACCCTACCATTCTTCATTACACTACGTTGATAGATGGACTGAGTTGGGCTGGGAATTTACTCGGCTGGCAGTATTTTTTTGATGAAATGATAAAAACTGGATGCATGCCAGATGTTGTTTGTTACACTGTAATGATCACAGGATATATAATGGCAGGTGAGCTTGAAAAGGCTCAGGAAATGTTTGAAGACATGATAGTCAATGGCCAATCACCAATGTATTTACTTATAATTCTATGATTCGAACTGTATGGCTGGGAAGTTTGAGTAGGCATGTTCCATGCTCAACTAAATGGAATCTAGAGGATGCAATCCTGATTTTCATGTTTACAGAACCCTAGTAAGAAATTTGTGGAATGCTGGAAAGCTTTCTGAAGCTCATGAAGTGATAAAGCAGATGATAGAGAAAGGGAAATACAGCCATCTAGTCGCAAAGATCAAAGGATACAAGGGATGCTGAAGTGGTACATTCTGTACCATAGATAATTTTCAATCATAACTTTCTGGGAAGATTCTCAACGATTTAGCTCAATTGATGCCCTTTACCTGCTTGCAGTATTAGATTTCATGGAAATTAGTAGGGTAAAGTATGCTTATCTTTTCTCCCTTGTCATACTTACTCCCGCAGCATAATTGAGATATAATGGAAAGCCTAGTTTTGAAAAACTTCTGAGAATCATCAGCTTCTTATGATGCTTTTCCTTATCATGAATTTGATGTGTTCTAGTTGTATTCATATAATAATTTTTAAGTTATCATTTCATTTATGTGCATCTTATCATTATGACGATGCAGTATGATATATATATATATATATATATATATTTTTTTTTTTTTGTTATCATAACTACCAGGAGCTGGTGATAAAAAGCTCTTTTGTCACTCAATCTATGTTTTGAAATCTGATATCTTTACTGTGAACCATTGATCATTTTGTGGCTGGAAGATGACCATGCCCTTTTTTGATAAGGGAACAGCATAAAAATATAGACCTTGGAAGTTTTAAAGAAGAGGAATGGATGCCAAAGCTCCTGCTAAGTTTGTCTAATCAATGCAAAATTCTTCTGGCTTTTCTTTGCGTTAAAACAATGATGACGACGACGAAACAAATAAATTTGGGTAATGCAGTTGCGTAAGAGTTGGGGTAATGCAGTTCCATGAGAAACCTTTCTGACTTTGTTGGTGCTGCCTTTTCTTCTTAAAGTTTTCAAGTGGATCTGCTCTTGAATGCTGAGTACCCACATTTGTACTAGTTTAAGAGTGGATTTTGAAGATTTCTACCAAATATCAGTTATTGTTTCCTTTTCCTTTCCTTTCCTTTCTTTTTTTTTGGTTTCTTATTAGGTAGTTTTTTTCTAATAGCAACCTGAAGTTAGGTGCCTGCAGAGTTTTCACTCACTGGCTTTGTGTCCAACTCTCTATGAAGATCACATTCTGATTATTTGAGAGTTGATTTTCATCGACTTCTCTTGTCTGGCTAACATTTCACTTATCACCTCCAGATTGGATAAGTGCAAGAGAAGAGTTAAGAATTGAAATATTTAAGAATGTAGGGTCATAGTAGCATACAATCATATCTCTGCTATAACAGCACAGCAGAGAAAATTGGCTCTCCAACCTTCTAGAGCTTGAGTCTCGTCTTTTTGGCTGCCTATAACAGCACAGCAGAAAACTTTCTCCATTCACTCCTATTGCTATTGTTATCATGTTTGCCATGTTATAAGATGGGACTGGGAATCCAGAAATAGCACATATAAATGGGTGTTTCGGCATTCATAATCTTGCTGGACTAGTATATGAAACAGTGGGGTGGGGGGCAACACACCTGTACTTGCCTATCTATTGCCATTTTAATAATTCTGAAGGCCAAAGCTTTGTTTCTAGTCAACTAGCATGCTCAGTGACGTTACCACCCCATTAATTATATCGTTTAGAGCCTGACAAGACAAATACAGATTCAATTCTCCTTTATTTACAATGAAAATACTCCCACTTGGTGCCTCAGGTATCTCCTTTTCGTCTGGTATTTTCTGATTCATGGATCCAGCAAATGCTTTCTGCGTCTTATTAATATTGCACAGAAATCCGAGAGCACATAGCATATAACATAGTCTTCTCACGACACCAATAACATTGATAATCCATAACCTTTCTCCCACCTTGATTTATAGGCATGGCTAATCAAATGTCTCTTGATGCATTCTAATTTTCATGTCCACGTATATATAACTACAAAATACATACACACACACACATATAGAACCATAAACTAATTATAAATGGTGAGGTGACCTCATTTATGTCACTCTCAAGCACGATGCGTCTCCCTCGTAAACTTTGAAAGAAGAACGATGAATTCTCCACCTCTTTTTACGACCTTTGAAAAAGTTGTGCTTTTTGCCTGTCCTTTTGTTACTTTTTTATCCTGGTGAAGGTATCGTATGGCGCATGCATTGCAGAAGATGAAGGTAAGCTTTCATTTTTGATGGACAATGACCCTTTAACTAATAGGAACTAGGAAGAGGAAATTCGATCATTAAACCAAACTCTGTCATCAACTGGACACTTACATCCATAACCCATTTGCATAAGTTACATCTCGAAGATGCCCAAATTACACTCAACATTGCTAATTAATATCGAAGAAAAGCCAAAGATTGATTCGGGCTAGCATAAAACAAATGCTAAAACAATATTAGGGACATACAAAGAGAAAAAAAAAAAAAACCCTTTCTGCTTGGCTTCTACCATGTTTTTCTTGAATATTTTTTTTGACTGTTTTGGAACAAAACAGAAAAGATAGAGAAAATAGGGTTTTTTTTCATGGGCAAAACTTCTCTTAAAAACTTATTACAGTATGATTTAGCTTGTAATAATTAAGCTTATAAATTACGGAAAAGAAGAAGAAGAAGAAGAAAACAAGAAGAAGAAGAAGAAAGGGAATGGAATATTCCTGGTTTAATTAATTACTTCTTCTCCTCTTTCTTTTCTCCCTTCTTTTCTTCTTTCTTCTCCTCTTTCTTCTCCTCTTTTTTAACTTCTTTCTTTTCTTCTTTCTTCTCTTCTTTTGCAGGTCCAACTGAGATTATGTCCACTTTCGCTACTTTCTTCAGCCTTTTCACCACTGCCACTGTATCCATCTGACCGATCACTGTTAGCTTCTGATCTTTTAGATCTGCTGCTATGGAATCAACTCCTGTTTATGTTAAAAAAAACTTCTTAAGCTCTGCTTTAATCTGTCTCACCAACTCCAAAAAATAAATACAGACAGGAAAAAAAAGAGAGAAAAGGAAATACCATAAATATCAGCAGCAGCTTCTATAGCTTTCTGCTTTGTCTTAACATCAGTCATGGTCAATACCTTCAACACCACCTTCTGCTACAAATTAGGAAATTAAAGAGAGCTTTTTAAAAAATAAGGACAATATCAACATGTATTGGACATGAAAATAAAGAAGAACTACAAGGTACCTGAGCCATTAGAAGAGAGGATTGAAGAAGAGAAGTATGAATACTTCAATAATTTGTGGTGAGCTTTGTATATAAAGGGTTTAAAGATGTGAACAGTGGTGCTCCTATTTGTTTGTACTCTACAGGTGAAGGTGGTGGGTGACTACATGCAGATATATTTGTGTAGATCCCTGACACTTTTTGACAAAAGTAAAAAAGTTAGCATGATGGACAAGTTATTGCTTGAATTTGTCATTATATGTTATTTTCCTTCTTTTTTTTAAAAAAAATATTCTCTCCTTTATTTTTTAATCTATAGAGTAGGCATATGACCGATCATGTAATGTTTAGGGTTCTTAAGAAAAATTATCTTATTTTTCAATTTGATAAAATATTTTTATATTTATTTTAGAGCAACCTAGATCGTGTCAATATCCCCAATCTACCCATTAATTAATTTACAATTGGATCTCCAAACTAAAACATTTTTCAACCCGGCCTCTAGATTGTTTAATATATTTCTTAATTGAGTCCTTTCATGCATATTTGTTAATATTTTTGAATTATTTTATCCAATAAAATGATTATATTAATTACTCAGAATTTTATGGATCATATAGATTAAAAAAATAGTCTAAGAAGTTATCCAAATAGGTAATTTAACTCAAAATAATATAATTTTTAAAATTCAACTCAAATTTTATATAGGTGGATTCGTAAAGAAAATGGAACTATTCTTCAAATCCTATTCATGCTCAGTGAATCTAGATTGCTCAGACTCGTCAAACTCCATTCCAAAGCTCTGAGAAATGCATTCAAAACTTTGGCCCGTAATCTAGGACTTTGCTTGTTGATTTTAGATTTTAGTTTAATTATTTTTCTTTCTCGGTTGTTTTCTAGTTATTTTTTATGTTTGAAGTATTTAAACCTATCTTTTCAAATTTTATGGGACTTTTGCTAAATAAATAAAAAAACTATAAACATTTACAACTTTAGCTGTGTTCTATCAGCTGGTCCTAGGATTTAAACATGTATTAAACTCATATCCAGTGTTAAAATCTGATCTTAATTTCCTATTAAAAAATTATGGTGATTTTATATGGAAGAATCTCATAATTGATTGAAAAATATTTGATATATGGGAATGAAATTGAAAATCATACAAGGTTTATTCGATATATTGTTCCTCCCTTAACTTGGGTACGTAGTTAACTAACAATTTTCATCATGGCTTATGTGGGATTTAGAAATGAACGCGTAATGGCGAAGGCGACGGAGACCTTGAAACCGCACCTTGTCGGCCATCATATATATATATATATATATATAGAAAGAGAGAGAGAGAGAGAGAGAGAGAGACTGTTGGAGATGGAGATGAGGAAGAAAAGTATAGTGACATGAAAACTGGGTTGACAAGTTGAAAGTTGTGACCAAACTGGTTTCTCCATAATTGATTTACTTTTTCGGTTCTGAAGATTCTCTCTTCTTTCAAGAGCTTGAAACGAAAGATTGGGTACCCTACATCTACATGGTTAAAATGGCCCCTCCTCGTTTCTTTCTTCTGAACATTGAAAGACTTTTCCTTTTTCATACCCAATTATCATTACGAAAGCATCCGTTAACTTGCAGTTATTAGAATGTACGTAGTAGTGAGGGTGCATGCGGATATTGTATCTAATTAATTTTCTCTTGCAAATGGTGTTCAAAATTGCAAATTGTCAGGTATTTCAAACAGGAACGAATGGAGCTTTTTCTAATTTTGACAGCACCGGATATATTGATAGACACCTTGGAGCTAGCCAAAGAGACAGCCATTGAGAAAAAACAATCATCCAAAAGGGGTTGAGAAAGTCGGGCAATCAAAGCCAAAACCAAGTTCAGAACAAAAAAAATAAGAAGCCTTAAACTGCAGCATGAGCTAAAGAAGAATGCGAAGAACACCAAAAGGCAGTACATGGTAATGAAAAATTCAACGTGTTCTTTTGCAATTCTCTTCCTTTGGTTTCTGGCCACTGTAACCACTAAGATTAGTTTTTGTTATGCATTTCCAACATGGGGTGTGGTCAGAGTGAGAGAGAAAAAGCACTTTTGAGGCTCAAACAAGTTATAATAGATCCTTAAAAAATTTGCTAGCTTCTTGGCCTGGTAAAAGGGATTATCGCGAATGGGCTCAGGATGTCTGCCATAACATGACAAGTCACATCCGTAAGGCCCACCTTGTATTTCCTTACAAATAACTGAAATGAGACGGACATTATTAAGGCAAGCACACTCCCTTCTTTATCAGCATTACCTTGTCAGGATGTCGCCTTAACCATCTTCTTCTAGTATCCTATGTAAATTTCTCATCTCTAACCATGATCGATCCTTCCTCTTACCTTTTGTTGGTAACTTTATGGTTCCTAATTTGTTTCTTGGAGTTGGACTTAACAATTTAATCTCTCAGTCTAGAAGCGCTCTTAATTTGCTTTTGGTTATCACTACGAATAAAGACTACAAGCACTAGCAACGAAGTTCAATGTTCATCTTTTTCACGTCACTACACACAATCAGTTGTTTATGTGCAGCACAGCCACTGCTGAAAACTTGCAGGTGAGTTCATGATCAATGGAACTGAAGTGTTTGAGCATGGGCGCACAAGGAAGTGTATTGGTTTTATGTGAGCATGGCAGTTGGATTTGTGGTTAGCTTTTAGACCCTTTTTGACTTCTTGATTACTAACAGGAGATGGAAGCATATCTACTTTGAACTATCAGTTTTTGGATTACATGAGGTACAAATTCGAGGATGTTCTACGTAAGCTCTGCTAGATATTATCTGTTTCCTTGAAGTATCGTGTTGTAGATTAGTTTCTATTTCTTTTCTTGACAGTAGCAGTACTTAACTGTATCATATGCTTGTTATAAGATCAATCCTCATTTCAATATCAGAATGCTAGTTTATTTCATCAAGACATCATATTATAGTGATCTCTCAATGTGTTTTAGCAGCAGGAATAATAATGCATATCAAAACGTAACGCAGAGCAAATATCTTAACAAGTATTGAACATGAAGAAATAATGCATAATATTATATCAAACAAGGTTAACATAAATCCATACAACAAAAATTAGGATTAAGTTAGAAGAATAAACATAAAAAAGTAAATAATTAAACAACACCGGCGAAATGAAATTCGTCAAGAAAGACTGGCAGTTGAAGGAAGAGAAACAACGATGTCTAAAGAGCTCGAGACTTAATAATGTCAAAGCTCATTTCGCTAGGATCTGTTGCTTGCAACTCCACTTGAATGCCATCTAGTTCCCTCTTGAATCTGTCTTTGGTGCTTGCATAGACCATCTTACTTCTGATCCTTGATGTATCAGGTGACCTACAAAGGCAAAACAATCTAGTAATTCTGTGTCTGGTAAGCGTTTCACATGTTTTGTTCAAAAAAATGACTCCAACAAGCAGCGAAGCATTAGCCAGAGTATCATGCATAGTTTGCTATATATTTTTGGTTTGAGCTAGGCAAATATAGGAAAGAAAATTTTAAGCAATTTGAGCAACTATGCAATTACCATGCAATGAAGAAGATTTTACTTTTCTGGCAATTCTCATTAGTTGTGAAATCATAGTCAAAGACAGCATAGCGACACTCATCAGCAGGGAGAGATGCAGCGAATTCCTCGTAAGTTTCTTCAGGGCTCCCAAGTTTCTCTACCACCACCTGCTGAGACTCAATCTTGAAAATGATGAATCGGTAGTTCCTCTTTGCCTTTAGTTCCAAGAACTTCAGCTTACATTCATCATCAACAGCCATTCCAGACGCCGCGTTCGCCTAATTAATCCAAATGTTTAATTGGAAAATATATAGAGAAGAAAACAGACATGTATGGATCAAACAATTTCCAAGAAAACATATGGACCATCCTGCTCGATAAACACGTACGGTGGATTGAAATTACAAGGCATGAATCATTTGAGCTGCTGAATTCAATGAATGAACAGAAATGAAATCGATTTTTAAGAAATAGAAATGGCCTCGAATAAAAATTTGATGAAACGACAATTCCTGCTGAATATCCACATATTTGATCCAACATCGCATCATGCTAGGCTTCCATATAAATTAATGAAAGCTAGCAATGTAGAACTTAGAACATTAATGACACATGCTTTTCAGAATATCATAAGAACGTAGGAGATAAGGAGCATACCATGTTGACTTCCAATGAGAGCAAAAACCTCGTGAAAACTCAGGAAGGAAAAGGGAATGGAAAGATGGGCGTGCAGAAGAGGAGAGGAGAAGGGGGTAAAGATCAGATCCTTGATTCGGGGTATACAATGAGGTCAGACAAATACGGGGAAGGTGAGAAATTTGAGGGACAAAACATGGGTTGAGATTTGTCTAATATTCCTAGGCTCATCGTGTCCACAACAACGGTTTCATGCATCAAAGACAGCAAAAATAGTAAGCTCGAAACCGATTAACGTTGCCACGTTATGCCTGTCTTCTCAACCCCTCTATCACGTATCAACTTGCTGCCTCCTTTTGTTTCTGAGAAAAAAATAAATAAAAATAGTGTGCTCTATTTTAAGGGTTTGCTTATAAATATAGTAATTTTTATCAGGGTAACGGTCAACGATCAGTTATAGGTTTTCTAATGGGATTAATTTTGCTGGTAAATTATTTTACAGAGAATGGCAAGGTAGGGTTCCATAGAGTTGGGGAAATTAAGCTGCGATTAGAAGAAAATAGATGTGCAAATTCAATATTTAACTGAGCATGGAAAATAGAGTGCTTATTATTTTTATTTATTTATTTATGTACCCTCTTATGGTAAAAAATCATTTACAAAAACCAATTGTATTTTAATATATTTAATACACAATTATTTTAACAACTTAACATGACCCGATTAACTTAACAGGTCTAAAAACAATCCCGACAATTCTTAATCAACTCAATATTAAATGATGAAATTAAAAAAAAAAATTTAATTAAAAAAATTAACAAAATAAAAAACTCAAGTTAACCTCGGTAAATTCACCAAATCTATAACACAAGTTATAAGAATAAGATAATCTTATAAAACAAACAAAAAAAATATAAATTTAAAAAAATAAAAGGAAAAAAAAAGTGAAAAAAAATATTATTGCAATGAATAATTTTTTGGTATTTTTACAAGTAGAAATAACATTTTTATAAGA
>Ga0307507_10011983_pt1 | contig 10820 bp, 8 predicted proteins | sample 7_EM_MG_FD_207223 | JGI IMG/M metagenome (GOLD analysis project Ga0307507, IMG submission 207223) | Populus trichocarpa ectomycorrhiza microbial communities from riparian zone in the Pacific Northwest, United States - 7_EM | ecosystem: Host-associated > Plants > Roots > Unclassified | place... | reverse complement strand
CATCGTTTGAGAGTGTAATTGGACCATATTCTTTTTAAAATTTTATTTAAAAAAAAACTTTAAAGTAATATTTTTTAGTATTTTTTATTATTTTCATGTGTTGATATAAAAATTATATATATATATATGGGTTTTGCTTGTGTTACATGTTGATTTACTGAGTTGATTTAGTTTAATTGGATCAATTTTCAAGTTGATTTAGTGCAAGTTCTGAATTGATAAATAACTAGATTGACTTATCATGTTAGATTGAGTTTAATAATACTATAAAAAAATATTATTTAAATGTATTTTTAAATAAAAAAATATTTTAAAAAATAACATCTATTACACACCCAATCATGTATTTATATCTAGTTTGTTTTTGCATTTTAAAAATATTTTTGAAAAAAAAATTCTTTGCTTCAAATTAAATTTTTAATATTTTCAGATCGTTTTAATGTGTAAATATCAAAAATAAATTTTAAAAATAAAAAATATTATTTTAATATATTTTTAAATATAAAATATTTTTTAAAAAAACTAATAACCTCCTAAAATATTCCAACCGTGCATTGGATGGATGTGGTGAAGGAGCACGAAAAGCAAATGTTAAAGTATAGAAGCACTTAGGACGGTCGACAGAGGGTTAAATTCCAACAAGACAACACGTCTGATGATTCGGTCATGTACTTGTTGTAGCCCTGGTCGCACTACAAACCGTACACTGTTAGGGCAAATTTTGATCTTCAGAAACCCCAAAAGCCATACCGTGTCATTTATCAAATCATGTCCTGTTCGCAAAAGGGCAGACTTCCACGGCTTCATGGGGGCCTCCTCCTCACCTTGTGGCTGTCTCTGGTCTTCCAGTTCTCACCGTCAGAAGCACAGTGCTCCTTACTTTTCCAGAACCAAAAAAAGTCTCAAGCATTGATCTCAAGCAACCAGACAATTGAAGACTTGGATTCACATTTGTATGTACCTCTCCTCCTCCTCCAACCAAAATATGTAATATAGGCTTTTACCTCGTAGCATTTCCAGGGTGTTCTAAGCTTCTATCATTTATGTATGTTATTCTTTTTAATTTTGAAGATTAAAATTTTTTTTCAGTTCATAACCTGACCTATCAGAGTCGTAGCGAAAACGAGTTTTTATAGGGCAATTGTCACTACTTATGAATCCGAATCTAGTTGATTTATTCATGACCAGGATGAAGTTTGGGTGAAACTAAGTAGAGATATACTATTTGTTTTTGTATTTCAAAATTTTTTTTTTTAATTTTTTATATTTTTAAATTATTTTAATGTCAATGAATATTACTTTGAATTGTTATTGAATATTCTCGGAATGATTCTAAGTGACATTGGAGGATAGGGATGTGACTAAAATATGCAAGGAGAGGAGCAAGCATTAAACATCTATGCCCCATATCTCGACCACTAAGGAAACATCCATGCTCGCCTCTTAGTTTTTCCATACTGTGACTCCATAGTTGACTGGTCACTCGAGAAGAGGAAAAACAAGCTTCAAACTTTTTTGTTTCTGAAACCCGAAGACGAAAGGAAGAATCAAGAAATTGCTCACAATCAATGAGTTTGGACTCGACCTGGTAAATAATGAAATCATCCAATTGAAATCATAGAATTGAGGATAAATTATTATACCAATTATATGGTGACCCTTTTGTGTTTGTTAATGGATCCCACCCAAAACATAGGTGGTCACCTCATTTGAAGGTTGACCCGGGAAAGGATCTAGATTATTAAATTATGTTTTTATTAAAATAATATAGTTTCATTTCTTTTTTAAAAATTAAAAAAAAATTGATATTAACTTATCAGAATTTTAAACGAGTCGAGTTAACTGAATTTTACTGTATTAATATTTTTTCTAGTTTAACTAGAAATTCAACTCGGGTAATACTTTTGATCTCATATTTTTCTTTTTTTCTTTCTAACCAAATCTTGAACAAATAAACACCCGGGCCATATAGGTTAAACCAGCAAACCCTAATCCATCCTAAACTACCCTTCCACAAGACAATACAAACAACGAAGTTAACAGAACAGAACAGCTAGTTGAAAGTAAGGGATATAAAAAACATGGCAGTTGTCGTCTTTTAGATAGTCATGTGAACCACCTGAACTGATCAATGTTATTTAGACTAAAACAGCTGAAAGATGAGCTTTAAAAGCATAGCAATGTCAAGGAGGCTCTACATCTCATTATGATCTTCAATCTTTCAGAACTGACAACATTTGAATCATTGTCTCAATTAATTTGAGATTTGTCCAAAAGCAATTAATGGCATGATGTTTCCATGAATATCTTAATGGACATGACAAGGATCCAGAGACACAATATCAACTCCAAAGCATCAGTAAAACAGATCCCTTACATTACTAGTTACAACGTAAGACATGCACCAGAGCTTCGTATGTGGTGGGGTGCATGCATCAATGAATACATACATGATGCAACCTATTTCTATTGCACATGGAAACAGCGAAAGAGTAAAGAAACAAAGAGAGATGTGGAGAGCGCAGCTGGAATTGTTATCTAGTGACAATCTTGCACTGCAGAACACTTTTTTCCTAGCAATGATGCTATGCGAAGTATGAACAACCAAATTTTACAAGAACTTCAGACAAATTGATGAGAGAGATAGTTTTTCATTGTCAGAACAAGCCATCAAAGTTTCAAGACACCACTTAGCACTTGTCCATCTATATTTAACAGCTTTTACAATTTTCTTGTTTTAAATCATTTGTAGAGTGGCTACAATGTCAACAGTTTGAGTTTTGGAAGTTCGAATGTCAAACATCTTCTGTACAATTTAACTGTGGGGATGCTCCGCTAGCAAAGAATGGTTGGAGATTGTTATACGTTTACAGTTTTCTGTTGAATGACTGCAGCTTGATCATGAAAATTGGAATGATGAGCAACCTCTGCTGTAAAATTTAAACATGCTACTGCTCCTATCCTTTTCCAAGTCTGGGGTCTGCTTCATGCAGACTCACTTGTAGATCTTGGTTATATCTTTCTTTCCTTTAGTCTTACTCCACTAGATATCAGACATGCAGCTCCAAGCCAGAATGGCAGAAGAAAAAATGAATGCATGTAACTCACACGATTTGAGATACGTCAAGCAGGCCTTTGTCATTTTGAGATTCCAACACCTTTCTCATGGCGTTGTGACATCTGAAAGGTATTGATTTTGTCAAGAACACATACTTCAATCTTTTCAGGCAAAAAGATTTAAGAAAGAAAGATCCAGTGGGCATACCTCCAAGGCAGATGATCTAAGAACATATTTGGTGAAACAACAATATCTTTAAAGATTTCTCTGTTTGCTAAATAAGCATTATAATTCCGTACACTCTCTTGAACGCTCCAGCCTTTCCAGAAGGGCATACTGACATGCCTTTGTTGTGGTACCATATGAATCACAAGGCCTGGTAGAAACATCTCTGCATCATCGCCAGCTGACTCATTTTCAGCCCTGGGGACAGTTTCCAAAAATTGTGATACAGGATCATCTAATGAATTCATGACAGCAGTCTTGTCATAAAATGGATTTTCAAAATTGTCAGTCATCTGTATCACCGCCACTATTGGTCCTGTCTAATTCATTCCAGAGAGAATAACTATGATCCGCCTTTTTGCTTCCTGCAGCAAGAAAATCATTTGGTAGAACATCCTATTCAATATCTACATAAAAAAAATGCGCACATAGTTCATTATGACAAGCTAGATAATCAATACTAACCCACATAGTCTTTGTGATCCAGTTCTTCTACTGTGGTGGCTGCAGAATGTAGCTCTGATGGATCAACTACCTCAATCCTCCCTCTTTGATTCATGCTCACAAAGAGGAATTGACGAGCAAGCCTACAAATCAAGGCTTTATCAGCTTTGGAATCCTGTGCAAGTGCCACAATTGCAGCAGCGCGGAGCCGTAGGAGTGATCCAACTGAAAGCCGTGTAGAAAATTCATTGTTGTGTACAATGCTGCAGAAAGGTCAAAACTTACTACAGAAACATTTGAAGGAAGAAAAATGGTGAAAATTTGTGTCGAAGCTTCTAATGGCAGGGGGGGGATTAATTACCTTGTAACAAATTCTGAACATGCTTCTGCTATGACAAATCCACACATGTAAGGGGTCCATATGCATAGACATGTAACGTTGGGTACAGTTTATATAGCTGGTACACAGAAAAATGATACAAGTGAACAAATAAATTAGTTTTTCTTAAGAAAACAAAATATTTCTCCAAGTGATCAAAACAACTTGGGATTGGGAGAGGGTGTGGAGAGGGTGTGGAACTGCAACCATGTGTCCTTGCATGTTTTAGAAGAGGATCACCAACGCACAAACCTCAACATTTAGAAGATAATCAAATTGCTTCAAGTATACACACACAACTTGAAGCATAGAAGGTAATCAAGTTTTCCTTCGAGTAGGAAAATGTACCCTCAGTCCTAGCAAAGCAGCAATCGCACCTCCTAGGGAATGGCCAACTATGCGCAAACTATATCCATCGCATTCACATCCAGCTCCCAGCAATGAGGAAAGCAAGCCAGAGCTGTTTTCTGATTCTGTATCTCCATATAAATTGCAAATATATTAAACATGCATACATTACCAAGGGGAAGAAGTGCAGTAGTTCATGATTTAACTGGCATTTCGTAGTTTTCTGTTTTAGGTGAATGAAAAATATAATAAGCACAGAAAGGAATTACTAAAGCTGAAAAGAGAACAAGAGACCCTCAAGAAAAAAAGAAAAGAAAAGAGTCGTTGTCATGATAAAGAAGCCCACTCCTGCTGAATATCAGCTATGGAAACCCCCACAAAAGCACCTGAAGCATGAAACTATGAAAAGCACAAGGATTAAGAAAACCTATCCATAACAATTGTCCCGAGATGCACTGGTCCTTAAACATTCCACATCATAAGCCTGCATTAGATGGCACAGACCCATTCTTTAAATCTTTTAACATTCACTATACATGTATAGACAGATAAGGTCATTGCACATCTATTTTAATCGATACTCATGCAGAATCAAGGCATAAATGAGTAACAAAAGGGGGGGGAAATCAACCAATGCCACACAGTTTAGTATTATCAAAGAAATTAATAAGACATTCCTCACATAACTCTACGAAATATCAAGTGCTTAAGCCAAATCAACTCTACGAGAACCCAATGTTCTTGGATTGTGAGCAACACCAATGTTCTTATCCATGCAAAAGCTTCAGACATGGGTACTTCTACAAAATTGAAGGGTCATGCTAATATAACAAAGAACAAAAGATCCATGAATGTGCAATATGATTTGTTTCCAAGATAATTTGGTCGAAAGGTAATGAAGCAAAAAGAAATACTGATTACCATTATCTGCAAGATCTCCTTCAATTTGAATATAAAGATCACGTGCAGCCTCAACTATGCCAGAGTGCCCATAGTGTGGGAAAGATGATTCCACTCTTCGCTTCACATCAGGTTGAATATGGCTGCTACTGTGAGGAAGAAAGTTTTGGACCAGAAGCAATTTGTTCAGTTGAGCACAAAAGCCATAATAAAAATGAAGGCATCAATTCAATTAACAATTTTCAACCAAACAATTAAGGGAAGACTGCTAGGAGGAGATGGAGTCGCCCTGTATTAGACAAAGTCCAAGAAGCAAAGCTGCCGATAGGTAATGTTACACAACAATGCAAAAACTTTAAGTTCCAGCGGTGCACTTATAATATACAGAAGCTTAGGATTTAAAAAGGGTTTGGGAGAGAAGACACAGAAGCATCTCTGACAATGGTATACCAGATTTTAGTTAAGCTCTAGAAGGGGATGGGATGATTCTTGGCTCTACTTGTATTGAACAACTTCTAATCAAAAGTCAAACAAACAAAATGCCAAGCTCTATTACTTACCACAATAGTGGTTGTAGTCAATTTTGGTATCTGTCCTCAGTGTAGTCATTAGTTTGAATAAATCATCATAATGAATTCTGTTTCTTTCATGAATAATAATGATTTAAAACTCCAGAATATTTTATTGAATCGAAGATGCATGAATTTACTAATTCTTTTAGCAGAAATTTCGTAAATAACCAGAAACTCTTTCTGGAAGTGAAGTTCATGCTTTCTTAACAATTATCACAGAGGCATACATGCTTGTGTGTGTGTGTGTGTGTGTGTGTGTGTGTGTGTGTGGCGAGTGAGATAGAGAAAGAGAGAGCGAGAGAGTACATGCTTTATCAATCCATCTAAGTCGTCTCTAGAAAGGAGGCATTCCCTGCCCAAACCATCCGTTATGAGGTCTTCAGGGGTCTCAGTTCCTCGGACAGAGATCACTACAGATCTTAGATGATGTAGAACCACAACAAAGTATGCAGCTTCACATTTTTCCTGAATCAAAAAAGAGGGCATGAAGTTATAACATTCTGCAGGAAACGGATATTTAGCATTCTTAAATGTGCAAACTTGTGGAGATTGTCATCTATTCATATATTGAGAACTTCAGAATGAATATGAAACACTTCAGTCTTTACTAGATTCAATTATTATGGCAGCTGGGGCAGTAGAAAAATATAAATAATTTTTAAAATATATCTTTAAGAAAAAAACTCGAGATTTAGGATTTATTTTTATAGAAAATTGTTCTTTATTTTTTCTATTAAAATCTTACCTACCGGAGTACATTTTATATATGGAAAATAAAAACTAAATTGAGTGTATTATTATTCTAACATTTTTTGAACAATTTTCCTACATATATCTGTCACTCTGTTACAACATTAAAATTCGTTTGCATAGCACTTGAAAAAGAAAAGAAAAGGGTGTTGGAATATGAGATTTCTGGGAAGTTGGATTCCAAGAACAAATGCTTGGCATCTAACTTTCCTATCTAATTTGGAGAAACAAACACAATCCAAAATAACAAACCATGTCCAAACAGTTTTTTTACTGCAGTTAGGATAAGAAAATACCAGGACATGAATTTCACCTGACAAACACGACCATGTCGAAGAGCTTCAGAGGGTAAATTAACATATTTTAAAAAAGCTGCTGCATGACCCCGCCACCAGTTATCTCCAGAGAGTGAGGGCCATCTGAGAGACGAAAAGGCATTCATGCATGATCAATCTACGAATGGGAAAATCTCTTGCTCTCGTTCGTAAGATGGCATATAGTGTAATTTGCATAAGGGCACATAAGTATTACGTGCCCTAGGCCTAAAACCAGAATTCATAACATGCTAGGCTATAATTCCAAGGTTCGAGTGAGGTATGAGTTGCTTTTCATACAACAGGTTCAGTCCTCATTCTATCTCACACATACGATTGGGAGCATGGAAAGGAGTAATCCTTTCGTTCAAGCCTAGGTTTCTTTAAGGGAAACAAGGTGGAGTATTATTCCTTTATTTGAAGCCCAGGTTTCTTCGAGGGAAACAACAAGAAAACCTCCTATGGTGTTAGAAGTCACGTGACTTCTCTCTCACAAACAAAACCCTAGCATGCAGACCAATGTTTTGATCAGTAAAGCATTAAAAAAAATCAAGATCCTTTAATTCCCATTAACATATTGAACATGTATGCCATATTAATATACATGTGCATTAAGCGAGATACCCAGTGAATAAATGACCTGTTACGAGTCCATGGAGTCAAAATCCCTTGCCTGTAGAGCCATGCACAAGGAAAAAATATAGTATGTCTTCCAAAATCAAGCAACGGGCCCTGAAAAATATAGCAGCTTTACAAGTACAGTATATGCAGCTTCAGCAAATTGATGGAAAGAAAAAGCCTCCCGAATCTTTTCTCTGCTACCATTTCATCATGAGATTTAGGTGATTCACTATGCCTTTGCAACAAAGCTAGACCTGCAGAAATAGTAGGGGTGAGCAGAAAAACCGAAAAATCAATTAAACCGAGAAAACTAGAAAAAAAATAACCGAAAAAACCGAACCATGAAAAAAATCCGATTAAACCGATTAGAATTTTGAAAAACCCGACTGGTTCGGTTCGGTTTCAGTTTTATAAGCCTGAAACTGAAAAAACCGAACCGAACCCAAACCGAAAAAAACCAAGCCAAACCGGAAAAAAACCGAGCCAAACCGGTTTGAACTGGTTTTTGTTCTAAAAAACCGAACCGAACCAAAACTGGTTGGTTTAAACCGGTTTTGGTTTTTTTTTTAAAAAAAAAATCGGTTTGGATGTTTTTTTTTATAAAAACCGAACCAAACCGAAAATGATCACCCCTATAAAATAGGTACCTCATTTAAGGTATACATGAAAAAGGCTATACTAGAGAACAAAGAAAACAATAGACGGAGACTTCCGAGTTTAGGCGACAGTCTACACCGAAGAACTGAGTTGTCTTTTTCATGTAATGAATTGTGGATGAACAAGTTAAAAGATAGCAGCAGCAGCAGTAAATGGAGAATCTAAACAGCTGTGGGGCTCATTAATGGCACATACATGATATGGAATTCACTTTCTCATTATCTCAATAATCAAACCCAGACAGACATAGGTCCTCGAGAAACAAGTACACTCTACTTTCCCAACAAACAAATGGTTGACTTATCGGGCCCAGCATGTAGATCAGGAAAAAACCAAATCAACTTACCAAGAGTACAGCAAAACTAAATCCATCAAGGACACCTATCAGTACGAGTAATGCCAATCTTACAAAACAAACCACAAACACACTTGCAAATGATTATTTAAGAAGTGTGCTCATGCATCAATCCATAGGCTATTACGAACACAGAGATGTCATAGGTTCCATAACATGGCAGTTACAAGGTAGTGTGGGAAGCCTCATTGGACGCCACGTTTGTTTGTAAAATTTCAGTGTGCGAAGCATCTTCCATTCAACATGTAAACCAATATCAGGTCCCTTATAACACTGATGTGGAAACAACCATTCAACACCCCTTCTCAAGTGAATGCCCCTTGCACAAACAAGTCGGATCTTCTTCACATGATTGATTATGAATGTGATGAAGGAATGGATATAATCAGCTCTGATGCCCTTTAAACTAAGAAGTTTGTGAAAATCAGAAATAGTAAAGATGAAAAGACTATTCAGAATTTGAAGAACATGTGAGTGGGAATGCGTGTGGTGCGTGTCTGCAATTAAAAACATGCATCTTCTGATAAAGATTGTTTTAGAATCTCTGCAACAGTGACTCTGCTGTATCCTATTTAGATGTCCAATGAGTTGAGACTGTATAACAACTAGTCCCATTAACGCTTTAAAGAGACCAATATCTCTTTTCTTTTCTGTTGATTACACTCTCTTTCATAATTTTAATACTCTCTTCCAAAACATCATTGAACTAAATGCAATGTAGAAATCCAGTATGATGGGAGAAGGCTCCAGTCCAATATCATTTCTAATACCCCAATTACAGAGTGAGATTTTCTAGTTTATGACTAAAAAAAGTCAAAGTTTGGCAATAAAATGATTTTTAGGAACAAACAAATGAATCAAGACTTTAGGTCTGGTAGAGAAAACCTTGAGCTTGAACATAATTGGCAAGAGAAAAACTTCAGTACTCCAAGAGTATTGACCACTCAGTACAACTTCCATTGAAATTTAGCCATATGGACAAATTGCCAATTTACTGACAACACCTTTCTTTTATCTGTTCTCTATTTCCTAAATCTCTTAAGTGGAGCTTTAGTTTCATATATATGGCTTAATTTCCATCGTATAGTATAGTACTGGTGGGTACTCCTGGAGTAAACTTTATGGCATTACCTAACAGATCTTCATATTATGATAGAGATTATAGAATACCAACAACTCAATAAGCAACATGCAATTGCATGAGGTGAAAACAAACCTGCTAGAAGTTCCAAATGCCCAGTGCCTGATGCACAATAGGCAACAAGATCACCCAACAATCGTGCTACTGAGTAAACTTCATCTTCCTTAGGCGCCCCCCTAGAGGAATTGGATAAAGAAGTTGACTGTCAGATAGTTGAAAAAAATTCAATATCAGAGGTTAATCCAATGCAGAGAAGCATACATGTATTTGACACGCCCCAGGCAGCACAAAGCCTCACGAATTCCATGGTCAAACACCTCCTGATAGTGTGCCTTCCATGCATCATCTTGGGTTTCATAAAAAGACCTCCATCTTAGGACTGCAGGTCCCACAAAACAATGCATTAGTGGAACAGAACAAACTGTGATAACAAATGGAATGAGTAGTTTTGTCTTCCACTTGTTACCATTTGAAGCTGTCCCTGCATTAGAAACATTTTTCAAAAGAACTCAAATTTTTGCAGGAGAAGAGACATGCACTCTAGCATCTGCTAGGCTAAACCCTTGAATCTGAGAGAAAACTCAGGAGCCAAAGTTTGTTCATCAAAAAGGCTAATGGAAAACAAATTCATAGGTGCATTATAGCCGATATTCCCTAACTAAATGGAAACAGAATCCAAGTTAAATAGAAACTTTCAATGATGATAAATTGAAATAAACATGGAATGCCATAAACAAAAAATATTCAGCGTAATAACACAACTCCAAAATTAGTAAAGCTAAATGGTAACTGATTGTGAGACCAAATCATTGCCTCTTCACATGATCAAATCCTATATAATCTGCCACCTAGGTCCACCAAAAATCTCAACAAAGGCTCAAAATGCTGCAATTATCAGCTGTGGAACTCCATTGCAAGGTAGCAAAACGCTCTATAGCTAGTTTATGCTCTGAAAAAGTGCAGATAAGAAGAATTACCTTCAAGTTTGGAGAGAATGGTGCAGGGGGGTCTTCATAATTTCTTGCTACATTTAATGATTCATTCCCCAATTTCTTA
>Ga0307507_10011982_pt1 | contig 10821 bp, 8 predicted proteins | sample 7_EM_MG_FD_207223 | JGI IMG/M metagenome (GOLD analysis project Ga0307507, IMG submission 207223) | Populus trichocarpa ectomycorrhiza microbial communities from riparian zone in the Pacific Northwest, United States - 7_EM | ecosystem: Host-associated > Plants > Roots > Unclassified | place... | reverse complement strand
AAGTAAGTGTTTTGGTAAAAGGTATAAAAGAATAGTTATCATACAAAAAAAACCTCGACTATGACCAGATTCAGAAAATAAGGAGGGTTTTATTGCCAAGCCATTTGTGCCAAGGCGTCCCCCGTTGCATCCGTCAAACTGTTGTATCTAGGTGGCCGGAACCATATGGCGTGTATACGTACTGTACAAGTACAATACATCGGTTGCCTAAAGTAGCCAAAGGATAAAATTCATAAGTGATTAGTAGGTATCACACTTTGGACTATGGTATCCATGAGAATGTGGGCAACCCTCAAAAGCCCTGTTTCGGGCCGAGCTGAAGCCATCTCCACTACAACTACGGTATCAGGTTGCGATAAGTTACTGCATTACCTGGTTTTTTTCGCCTGCCGCTAGTACGTTGAAATAAGAGTTTTCTTTGTAATCTGTCTCAAATTCGCAATAAAACGCCTTCACTTAACCCTTTATGGCGAAAACCAGGCTTATTTTGGACTCTTTCTGATTGTATTGAATGTTTTTGCTTCAGCCCCTACTTTATTTCAACCTACTAGCGGCAGGCGAATAAAACCAGGTAATCTCCGTGGATAGCGAACTCTTATTATTCTTGTGCTTTTACGGGTTTCGGTTTCAAAGGTTCTTTGCGCTAAGTTATCTTTTTCGTGGAACACCAAAGGCCAGTACAGAGAGCTATAATGCCTACTCAGAATCTCGAGTCATACCAGGCTGTAAGTACCGACGGTTAACCCTGGGCGCCGGGGGACACTCCGACAGCTGCGATGGCGACGGTGTAACCGCTTCTCTCAATGGCTCGGGGGTCGAGGTTCAGATCATTTGACACTTTTGGAGTTGATAGATGCAAATACCGGTACTCGAGTACAAAGTCAAATTGGGAAAAAATATCAGTGTTCTGAGGTGCCGGAACATCCCATTGATGACTGATTCCGGAATCCTGGCTTTGCTGCAGCTTGGGTCACAATGTCTGCCAAGACGTGTGACCTCAATATCCCAACCTCCGAGGTAACGCGTCCTCACTATCTGTAAGAACTAACGTCGAGTCATCATTTTAACTCGCCAGATTTCAGAAGGCCGAGATCACAATGAAAAAGGAATTCTGGATCTATCCAAAATCCCTACTTTGATGGGAACGATCTCACGCTTGCAGTCCGCCCCCGACCTCCAGGCACATCCTACAGCATCCAGCCTTACCGAGATATGGCACTTGTCTGCAGCTGTCTTGGCTCGGTGGGATGGAGAAGCAACGGTGCTATTCGTTGGTCCGGTGGATACCTAGCATAGGTGCAGTTGAAGCATGTAATTCTGTGCTACCAGTTACGACACTTGCTCTTCTCATGTACGAATCCTTACGGACAAGGCTCTAAATAGTGCCGTAAGACCATCCTATCGTAAGAACTCGAATAGAAGAAAAATGTGCTAAGACGTTAGAACTTCCCTTCTCAGCTACGCGAGGGGAAAGCATCGCAAACTCAGGCCTCGTTGAGACAAAGCAAGAGGAATGTACACAGCGCCTTACTAGGGGAAGCAATTACAACGTCCTAACACATTTTTCTGCTCCCGGTGTTCCAGTTTTTACGGTACTCAGATGAAAGCTGCCGGCGTCATTATATGCATAGTGCTGCTCCCAACACCATTGGTGTGGTCGCCTACGGAAAGCAGGGCAGCCTGGCGACTCAAAGGTCACGAATAGACTATTGCTCTCAACTCCGGGAGTGGACCTGATCCACTTGTGACCACAGGCACACGATGTCACCCGCTTATATCTTGCGCTTCTGCAATGAACTCTATGAAACGTTGCCCAGGGGAGCTGTGCCGGAGTCTGTCTTGTTACTCATATTCGGCATTTTGGTGGGTTGTTCAGGACAGGACTTAAATCGTCAGTGCTGTGTGCTATCCCAGTTCCAAGTTGCTGACCTCGGAGGTTTTAGCTTCCTTGCTTTTACGTTTTGGAAGATTCCAATCCCCCAATGTGCGTGCTCTTTTTTTCCTGTAGAATGACTATGTTGCAGGATCGTTTCTAACCATCTTGATCTATCCGCTTTTATTAGGGCATAGCATAGCGCATTGTTTTATTTTTATTTGGAGGGTTAGACAGTCGTTACAACCCTCTTTCTTTATCAGTGGGCCTGGGGCCTTCAATCATTACGCTAGAAGTTATATATTTCTGGTATGTATAATCTTTTGATTAGAACGAGACACAACAAGTACTATATCACCTTGGTATAATGTGTATTCACGGTCCGGTATAGATATCCTCGTGATTAGGACTAGGGAACAGGCCTTGGAGGATATCTGGCGCTTCGTGGCCCATCATTCCAGCTCCAAAGAGATAAAGTGCACCAAAACTGTCAAACCTAGACTCCAAATTCGGAGGAAGAGTGGGCACTTATCCCATTTCAAGGTTGCTTGGCTCGACACCTAGCTTAGGGCGAAAATCTTGCTCCTGTTCATCCGCTGAGTCAAAAATAGCTCAGTTACACACTAAACCCACACTTTTACGAGCTAGGCTCTACTTCATCCAGCCCGGATTACCGGTATCTATTTTACCCCTTGGCTCTGAAACATCACTTGCCTGTGAGCAGGTTTGGAACTTATAGCAGGCCCTCAAGCCCTACATACTCTATCTACTGATGTATAGTCGAGCTTTCACTACCTTTTTCAGCGCCTGATAGCAATTAGTATAGTGCTTAATAGCCCACGAAGGACTCTTCGGCCATAGTTGACTAAACTCGCTTTATACGCGGTATTCATCTTGGTGAGGCCTCTCCATTCTGTCCTTTGGAAAATATTTATCCTTACCGCATACAAGTACATAAAGGCCCACAAAAACAAAACAAATTCGCCCCCCCGCTCGGGTTTCAATTCTAGCTGCATTTCACGCTGCATCTCTCAGTGGATGTCTTCAATATAACACCCATATAGCCCAAATATTAAGTCTCAGCATTGTTCCAACCCTACTTTCCGTCGGCAGCCTCCTTTCCACGCCTTAGGATACAAAACTGGCCAAGTAAATAGTCTGAAAAGTGATAAACCAAGCGGACAAAAAAACCACGAAGCCTAGAAGCACAAGAGAACTCACAAACAGAGGAAGCACAATAACCCCCCAGGATCCAACCGCTGACTATTACTATACAACAACATAGCTTGGCTATAAATCTCCTCTGCATAATCACGTTCACAATATCCGGGCTCTGACGGGTGGGTGGCGTCTTTCTCTCACCTAGGATCGGCAGAATTGCGGGAAATCCCTAGGTACGCATCGATACTTGCCCTGCTTATTACCTTCTGTGGGATTCCTCGGTCTGGCAGTCACACGAAGGAAGCGTAAGTTCGTGTGCGGAAGGAATTAAGGTTAGCTTTTGTCTCCATTATATCCTTGAAGGCCCCGTTTTTTTCAGCTTTTTGTACGATTGCTTTTCTTGGGGGTTTCTTCTTAGCCCGGCTTCCAGGGCACTTTGAGCAGCCGAGATGTGATGTCTGGGGGTGGGTGAGTATAAGGAACCCCATTTGCTATTAGCTTTTGGAATAAAATCATTAACGGTAGGACAATACCGGTTACAAGGACAAGGGATATTCCCGGGCGGCTGAGGAATACTTTTCAGTGTATGCAGCCCTAGAAGGAAGTGAAAGGGGTGCGGATTACGGGAAAGAAAAGAGGGGGGTTGTTGTGAATAGTCGCTACAGGCCCGATGCTCATGAGAGAATGGGGTTGAAATCGAGGGTTTCTCTGGCCTAGATTATTTTTCGGTGAGCTAGGAGGGTGCAGTTCTGTTTGTTCTCCAATCTTGGGCTTCAATGTAACTGGGTCTTTGCCCTAAAACCGTGCAGCTGGCATTTCACTCGATCTCCGTTCTGCGTAAGACACATGGCCGATCCGATATATTCTACGAGGGTGAGGGCGGAGCAGGTTTCAGTTGGCTAACTAGATGGGCGCTAGGTCTACCGCCGAATAGTCGTCCTCTACCAAATTCAACAAACTTGAGTTCCCTCTATTGAAGCCTATCACCATCTACCCTGGGCTTTTTGGTGCACTTTTCATCCCGTGCTTACGCAACGATCGAAGAGAAAAATCGAGGCGTCTTTGCATGGCGGTGTGGGAATAGGGGGACAAGCCTCTTATCTTAGGCGAGGGTTTTTCTTTTCCATGTTCTATAAACTACGTTGTTGATTCCTAAGCTCAGCATTCGGACCAGGGACACGCATCGAATACGCGGCTTCAGGAGGATTTATCCTCATATTATTCTCCTATCACATCAAAGGGGAATCTAAGACAACAACATCCTGCCTTTACATCAACCGTTCTCCCGCTTTCGTTCTCGATACAAAAGATGAAGGTTGCTGTAGCAGGGACCGCCGGTTTAGCCCAACACATTACCAGAGCAGTAGCGGAAGAGGGGCACGAAGTTTTTATGCTCTCCAGATATGTAGTACCCTCTCTTCCTCCACACCAAGATACTGGGCTTGACTAAAACTTTAAACCAGCAACGGCCACAACTCGCAGAAAAAGGGTTTCGTGTGATTCAGGTTGACTATTTCAATACAGAATCTCTGCACGCTGCTCTGATCGGCGTTGATACCGTCATATCCACAGTGTCAGGAACACCTCAGCTCGCCCTCATAGATTCCTGCCTCTCCGCCTGCGTACGTCGATTTGCCCCGGCAGAATTCGAGGGTGTTCCTTATGAACGCCCAATGATAGAGCAAGGAAGGGAAAAGATAGACACCCTCAACCGGCTTCGCGAGGTCAAAGAGAAGCTGCAATCAACTGCCTTTTGTTGTGGAATATTTTATGAATGGTTTGGTCCAGGCGGGTTATCTAGGTCCGGAGTGAGTGCTGGAACCATCCTCGAAGCAACGCCTACCGGTAGGGTCTTCCTTGGGGATGAAGCGTGTTACATGTTGGATTTCAGAAATGAGAGAGCCACCATCCCCGCCTATACCGAGAAAGGGGATGATGTTTATGCTTGCTTTACCGCTGCTGCAGACGTGGGGAGGTTCGTGGCAAAATGCTTAAAGATGGAGACCTGGCCAGAGCAGTTCAAGATGCGTGGTGAGAGACTTAAGCTGCTCGATTTGGTCGGAATAGCTGAAGCCGTAAAGGGTAAGAGCAACGCATCCGATTTCCGAAACACGGCCCGACCAAAGCTGACTTCAAAAAAAAAAGGCCGTACCTTCAACGTCACGATCATAGGCAGCGAGGAGCTTCACGAGCAAGCCATCGACGCCGAAGAAGCGGAGGACTGGAAGCAAGTCTCAAAGCTCGAGGTACTGATCGCCGCACAGAGAGGGGAGCTAGACTTTCTCAGAGCAAACGCGAACGACTGCTACCCGGAAGTAGAAACTCTGAGCTTCAAACAGTGGTTGTCAAAGGCTTGGGCCCAGGAAGCTTGAACACGAGGGCCAGAGCACATTTATCTATCGTTTATCCTCCGTGTTTTAAATTTTCCTTTTCCTGTGAATCCTGTCCGATTGTCCATGACACAGAGAAATATCCTAGCAAGCGGGTCCAACTAGATGAGTCAATAGCAGGGACCGCTGTTGGGCAGTGGGGGCGTACATATTTTGCTTTCTTGCATTTCCCCTCCTTCCCTCCTTTTTTTCCCCTTCCTTCCTCACAATCTTGCTTTCTTTCTTTCTTCCCTTGCACAAACAAGTAGTTTTACACAACCGCATAGACCCAATACAAGCGTTTTCCCATCGGCGATAATGCCAGCCCTATAGATCATGCCTGGACCTCTATAAAGGCACTTTTTTTTTTCTTTTTTCTTTTTTTTCCTTCTCTTTCCTTCCCACAGGATTGTGTCTTGTCGGGAGTGACTCATGCATATGGCCCCTGGTCTCCATGATGCCGCATCGTAGGCACCCAAGTATTGGGCTACAGCCTTATTTCACACCCACCGTATTATAGCACAGTCCTGCACCTGCAGGCAAGATAATTCGATCGAAGATATGTACAGTGACGGGAAGAAGAAATGGCTGTGCGCGCGTGTCTGATATGCATAGGGCTGAGGCACTGGAGGCAGAAGGGGGGGTGGGGTGGAGGGGAGATGGAAATTATTACTCCGCCAAGAGGTTTACCGAAGGCGCTTGCATACCATTGCGAGGAGAGAGGGAAGTTCGATATAATACTATTCCGACTTACAGCCTCCTATTATCGTAAGATACATACGTAGACGCACGATTCACTGTGAGTCAGTTTTTTTCTTTTCTTTATTAATTACTTCTCCCTTGCCAACCGAAGAGTTATGACAGCAATCACACGGATGTCTATGCAATCATGAATTCTCACTCATGTACACTGTACACCAACCACTTTTTCTAAAATTCCCCGAAAAGTGATGGAGGAGTTGATTAGTTAATTGGAATTTTTCAAGTTTCTCTTATAATGCACAAACTATGCTAGGGGGCTACCACTACCACTACCACTACCACTACCACTCCATCTATTTCTAGAATTCGCGCTTCCCTTCTTTCTCTCCTACTCTCTTTCCTCCCTCTTCCCTCCGTCCCTCCCCCCGTCCATCCAGTCTTCGTTCATATACCCTACCTTCCATTCTTCCCTCAACCAACAACCACCCCATAGCGCAATACCTTAGCCGACAACCTGCTTATGGATATCGTAACACTAACGCAGTGCGGATTTGGGTGTCGAATCTTGTGCGATGCTGAATCGCCTGGCCGTTTCCTGGTACGGTGGGACTCCCAGCATCGCCAACTCGGAAGATGAGTATATCCTAATTCTATCGAACTATTGGTCCTCGTAACTCTTCGGTTGGGATCGGGAAGGGGAAGCATGTCCAAAAATTCTAGCCGCAGTGAGTAGAAACGATTGTTTACAGTATCGAAATGTATTATGACCACATTCTAGCTTGTCTCCCAGAATTCTCCAACCGCCATTCAGCATCACGCCAAAGTGACGCTAGGCTCTCGGAATACCCTATTTCTTCCATCAGCGATGGCTCGCGAGAGTAATTGACCAGGGTAGGAATGACTGACTAGCCAAGGGAGCAAAAGCTTGAGAGATGCAGCCAAACGAATGCTATCTTAACCACAAACGCCGCCGCCATGAAAAGCCTTAGAACCCCAAAGGATAGGGTATACGGTCAATCAGACACCGCGAACTGATCACTGAGTCCAGAGCCCTGGTTTCCCTCTTTGTTTCATCGGTATTTCGCATTTACCAGTATCCACCGGAGCCTCTGGGGTGTCTCACAATTCAACCCCCCTCCGCGAGTGCCAGCTGGTCTGATTCCCCCATCGCCCCGTTTGCTCGCCGACCGCAAACATCGGAACGAGCGCTTGGGACGGTAATAAAGGAATCGGTAAAATGCCCTGAAATGCCTCTAATATTTATTCCAATGCTGTGAAAGAAACCCTGACTTGTGACTTAACTGGGCTTGAGAAATCCCTTGGCGATCATTGACAGTGGCTCCCGTATGGTTGTACGTGATTCGACCTTGTCCACGTATGCCGAGATCCAAAAATGTGCTACTCGTGCCAAGGTTGTGGCCGCGTACGCACTAGAACTCCCATAGTATCTTCCACTACCAGTTCCCAGGTAACAAATAAATGGCTACCAGCTTCCGAGCCGAGCCATTGCTGAACCTCAAAGCCAAGTAGGCTGGCTAGTCCAACAGAGAAAGATAAATGATGCTTTTTGGCATGACATGACAGAAGACAACTGGTGGAAGGGGTATGTTAAAGAAAGAGACATCAGGCAGAGACCAGGCAGCAGAGCGTGTTATCATAGCCGAACATAACAAACCAAATACCGGGCTCACCTGCTTGCACTAATTACTAGAAGCGCACCTTTTCAATCACGACCTTTACGTAAATATCCGGTAAGCAATTAACCCAAGCCTCACACCACAAAAACCCCCACCAACCTGCCCCACAGCACCTCGTTCAGTTCCGTTCCATAAGCCCGAGGAAGGTTAACTATCCGCCACGGAGCATAGTTTGTGATATTGTACAGTGCTTGTGCTAGGACTCCATATCCTAGCTCCGCGAGTTTTGGATATGTTCGCTGGCTGACCAGGGATCAGGGGGCTTTCGAGGCACTAAAAGTGCGAATGCCAGGAACGGAAACGATACAGTAAACAGTGGCACAAGGGTGGATGGATGAGTTGTTACTTGTATGCTTAGGGTTTATTTGGTTGCTAACTTATCTATTTATCAATCTACACGAGGGGCGAGCCGAATGAGTGGAATTAAGCTATTCCGTAACAAGGGTATTCACAACACCGCCCGGAACATCCATTTTCCTATCGCCAACCCAGACACCTTCTTCTGATGCCCCTCCGAATAGCCCGTCTATCACAACCTCCTCCTCCTTCCCCCCCTGTTCATCGATGAGCTCCTCAACTTTGGGCACACACCCGAATACAACCCCACGCCACGAGTCATCACCACCCCGCTGCTCAGCAATAAAAAACTGCACATGCTCCCCCACCTTGACGACCCCCTCGCCGAACTCGGAATTATTGGAGAATCCCTGTGCTTGGGTTTCCGACTGCGGGTCCAAGGATAGTAACCCGGCTTTGTTCCCCCACCCCCCACCGCCAGATAACACACGGTGTATGCGTGCACCCGGGGCGGTGAATAGGTTTTCGTGCGCAGTGGGAGAATGCGGGGTTAGCCTTGCGAATATAGAGAACTTCTCAGAGAGCGAGGGGGTAGATGGGGAGGAGATATAGTCCAGAACCGCCTTCTCTAACTCTCTACTAGCGCCTTGGGGAGTGTTGGTTTCGGATGAGGTTTGCTTGAGGATGTTACCCATCCCCGCTTCTATTCTTCGGGGAAAGGTGAGTTGTTTCAAGGGGAGGTGGGCATCTACCTTGGCGTCTACGGGGAAGTGAGCTGATGGGAGGATGATATCTATGCAATCCTTCCCGTGGTCTTTGGTTGGAGGAACGACGCCGGATCGCTGGCCGACCAGCTTCATCAACTCTCCCAGTTCTTCCCAGGCTTCTTTAATTTCCTGCTGGGCCTGGGCGAATTCCTCGACCTCCTTAGGGCTCACACCCTCTGCCACTTCAATGGTGACCGGGATCTCATTCTCTTCCGCGGGGATATGCACAATTGTAGTTCGGGAGCCCGTGTGGAAGAGGGTGTTTGCCAGTGGAAGGGTAAACTTCTTCGACCGCAGGCTGAAGGATAACGACTTCGCGGGAGTGGCGCCCGCAGCAGCAGTGGGTGGAAATTTTATTGGTATTGAGTGGGAAGTGATTAGCCAGCTGTATCCCTGTGTGCTACCTGTAGTGGGCTGGGCACCGGGCAATGAATCGACAGCTGCGGCAAAAACATCGCATGCGCCATTATTTGATAGAAATACTAGATCCTCTTTCGCCAACTTCCTAGCGGACTGAGGGGTTGTAAGAAGGATTATCGACTTCGGAGGTGATGGCGGAGCAACCGGCAGGGCCAACTTTTTCTACAGCGCTCACCACAGGGATATATGTTAGCCGCTGTAACGTGCTGCAGATCGTCTGCGAGATGCAAGGTCAAAGTAGCACACGGATGGATCAACAGAAATACAGCAAGCAAGGGGACAATGAATATAATAGTCAGAAGCAGATTCGCGTTCACAGCATTCGTTCAACCAGGGGATTACTTTCCTCCCGGAAGTTACGTCTGAGTGAGCTGGGTAATAACGAAATGTTGTTCATCATTCGAAGGCAAACGAACAGAAAGTACAAAAAATAAATCCGTAAAGTCTGGCGAGGGGTAAAAAAGAAAAAGAAAAGAAAAGAAAAGAGACTGACCGACCTTGGATTCAACACAGTCCTCAACATCAAATACCCACGGCGATGCCGATGCTGATTCCGATGAGGAAACAGTGGTACTCCCCTCCCTCTAGCAGCTGAACAACCCCAGGCATCGCCACCAAAGTGTAAAACACCTACTCTCTTCCATCCTAATGACGAGGCAAACGAGGTTGTAATCTTGACCGTCATCTTCACCTACTCAAACTCTATCTCCAAAAACGAAAACAAAAACGGAAAGAGAAAAAGGAAAAGAAAAAAAAATGAGGGAGGTGTGAGAGGAGGATACTCCGAAGTCGAAGGATGGTGCGGTGCGGTGCGAGTGAAGTATTCTGTGTGCTGCTGATGTAATTCCCTCAGGTTACCCGGACCTACCTACCTACAGTCCCATTCCCGAGAGAGACGTGGGCGACTGGACATTCTGGGATTCTAGAGGCCTCACAGTCAGGAGGGCACTGGTACTTGTACTACCCTCTACGGCGGGATGCCGTAAATCTCGTATACCGGTACTCCACTACTTATACTATACCTCCCCCAGTCCAACCTTCGTACCCGGAAACAAAAACCCCTAAGAAAGATTAAATGTTCCCACACACTAAAGTCGAGCCGGCGGAATATGTTGGACCTCATCAACCGGTATTCGCAATTCTGGTAACCTGTCAAACTAAAACCTATCATGCATGGGTTGATGTCGCAATTCCCCCGACACAGTAGCCTGATAGTGGATTACACTTGTACTCGAGTACGAGTACGGTACTGGGGGTCAGGCGGATGTTACCTGGAGCCGGCTTGCCCCTTGGAACGTACCCAACAGCTGCAAACCCTCAGTAATTAACAAAAGTTGCTTATTAACCCATGCCTCAGGCACCGACAGGGGCGGCACAAAATTTTCGATATGCATAATATAGGGACAAAAGCCCATCAGTTCAAAACCCGGAGGCAACAGTCGCGCCCCTCCAACCAGCCCACAATACCAAGAAGCAAGCATTATTCCGGCCCCCCCCCATGAGCTCAATTATCGTGTCAATGGTTTGTGAAGCAA
>Ga0307507_10011981_pt1 | contig 10822 bp, 9 predicted proteins | sample 7_EM_MG_FD_207223 | JGI IMG/M metagenome (GOLD analysis project Ga0307507, IMG submission 207223) | Populus trichocarpa ectomycorrhiza microbial communities from riparian zone in the Pacific Northwest, United States - 7_EM | ecosystem: Host-associated > Plants > Roots > Unclassified | place... | reverse complement strand
TAAACTTTTAGCCCGATACAACGGTTGTATTGAGAATTATGATTGTTGTCGTAAACCTGGATTGGTGCGCCTTTTACGCCAAAATAAAAATTTGACCTTACTTGGGTCGTATCCCAAGGCTGAACTGTATCACAAAATCTAATGCTAAAGAGCGTGGAGGTTCGAGTTCTCTTCAAGGCATAATATTGAGAATGCTCATTGAATGAACAATTCAATGAGATCTCGGATCGAATCGATATTGATATACCGATTCGATATGAGATCTCTTATTGAATTGGAATAAGTTTTGCCGCGGATCACGAAATCTTGATGATCTTCTTTATCTAATGAATAATGAATGGGGAGTCTGCTTTGAAATCGTCCACCCTGGAACCACCCCCAAGTCTATGTCTTCAACATGAATTACACAAGGGTAGATTGATACAATAGAAACCTCTGGAAAATGCTCGCCCATAAACCCAGCAAATAAAGTACACTACACAGTCCATTTTAGGGATTGACGACTTACCCATTCAGTGACTTTGGCACTGGATGTTATGTTCCCAAAATAAATGGATACTATCGGGTCAAGTGAATTCAATAATAGGCATCTATTGGCATTCTAGCCTTCATTCTCTTTCTCCTTTCAGAGCCTATCCGAAAGACAATCTAGTACTTCTTGGTCGTGAATATTTGAATAGGACGAACTGCCTCTTGGATATCTTTGCTTCGAAACAAAAGAATTAGAATTAGTCCCGGTCAACTGGAATGTGTATATTATCCATATAGGGGATCTTCCAATTGAAAAGATCCATCGACCTAAGACGAAGAGAAGGTTATATCTATTTTATTTAGTTATTCAGTTAAACCAACGATTCGTTATTGGAGCAGATAACAACAACCACCATTTCATCCGACATACGTATTTTTTATTTTTCCAAAGGATTTGCATCTTTCATTAATGGAAATTTTTTGATGTAGTGAGGAACCGCTCTGGTTGCTCACTATTCAAGAATTCTTGTTTAAGCAGTTCATACCATCCATACATAGTGTTTTGATCTAAGATTTCAATTCTTCCATGATTCAGCAGTAACATATTGTTCCGTGTCCAAAATATGAAAGAAGGAGGTGTTTCCACGACTCTACCACCCAGTCTTTCAGGCTACATATCTTTCAGGCTAAGGAATGGGAAACCTTTCTCCAATTATATGAATCAAATTTTCATTTCATTCGAGAAAAGCCATCTTTTTCTCAACAATGCCTTTATCATTTGATCCAATAGCCTTCCGTAAGTTAGGAGCAGATTTGATAAATACTGATAACTCGGATAGAGTATTAGAGCGGAAAAATCCATTAGATAATGAACTCTTAGTTCTAAGTCATCTCTGGCGATGAATCCACAATTCAAAGTGTTTTTCTTGCGTATTCTTGATAAACCAGCGTTTATATATAGATGTAAGAGGATCTGTTTGGGAAGTAAGAAGCCCCTTTGACATTTCTTCATCTACAAAGAATTCTCGATGTGAAAACACAGAGACAAGGGGCTGGTCTTTGAGTAGGAAAAGGAGTGGATTTGCAGGGTCCCACCAAATGAATTGGCTTATTCAAAAAACGCCTTGTTCTTTGGAAGATCTATCTTGTATATGGTACTGCATGGTTCCACTATGTAAGAACTATGAATCATTCTCTTGAAGCTCATCCTCTTCATCATAAATGATCCGCTTACCCCGAAATGACATAGCCTAATAGGGAAATCCCAATGAGGCCTTTCGATACAATCAAATAGAAAGCCCCAAGGGCTCATATTCTAGGAGCCCAAACTATGTGATTGAATAATCTTCCTCTATTTGTTGCGGGTTGATGATTCCTTCTACTTCCCCTTCTTCAAACTCCGATTCATATTTTTCATAGAGAAATCTCTGATCAAGGATAGAACAAGATCCATTTGGCATCATATCTAAGGGACTCCTTGGTTTGGGCCGAAGAAGCAATGTCACTCGATCATTATCAAACTGACTACAATCTTTTTTTGTCCATGAGGATCCCACCAGAGCGCCTTCTACTTCTAATAGGCCATGAACTATATCAAAACCATTCTCAACAAGTACATAATAAGCGATCCCATTTTTTTCATCGGGTCCGGGTAGAGACAAAAGGTCTTGCTCCATATATTCTGTACAAGCCCATTCAATGTTTCTTTAAGCATCTTTGCCCTATTTTTTGTAATTGGACCAATTGGCACCTCCAATGTGTTGTTGGTATGAGTACGCTTGGTGTTGGGCTGATCCTCATCATGTGGAATCGGGCAGCAATGGTTAAACATTTCTGGTATATTCATAATCCAACCAAATCTATATGGTCTTCATGGATATCTTCTTATTTGTTGTGTGGTAGGAGTATTTGAGAGATTCCTTGCCCTAGAAATTATTCTTGGGGTTGGAGAAAGATTCTTGGTCTTCATAGTGTTATTCAGATATTTATCTACTTGTGTGTTTGTGATGGACGTTCTATTTCATTATGGTTTGATAATCGGCATCCGTTGGGCCCCTTGGTGGAGTTCTTTGGGTATAGCATTATTACTGATTCTGACTTAGGAAGGGATGAGCGACTGAGTTCTATTATTGCTAGTAAGGAGTGGATTTGGCCACCTTATAGATCCCCCGAATGGATTGATCTTATTGGATGTACTCTCCCTTCCTTTCTCCCAGATGATGGAAGGAGTGACCTTGTATGTTGGAAGGATGCTCCCAAAGGTACGCTCCCTATTCGTTGTGTTTGGAACTCTATTCATCTTGTTCAGGACAAAGTGGAATGGTGGAATCTTGTCTGGTATAAACATGCTATTCTGCGATTTTCATTTATCTTGTGGATTGTTATTCACGACACTCTATCTACTCAGAATAAACTAAGGTACTAATGGTGTTATTCAGACTATTTGTGTGGAGGTGATAGGGAAGATGTTGATCGGTTATTCTTTGATTGCCCATTCTCGCATTGCATTTGGTTTGATTTATGCTCCAGATGCCCTTTCACCGCTGTTCTTGGGTTAGCATCATCTCTTGGCTTTCTGACTTAAGTGGAGATCGCTCTCTTAACTCTGTGATTACAATACTGATGTTAGCTGCTGTCGTTTAATATATGATGTGGACCAGCCAAAAAACACCAGCAAGGACCCGTTACAAGTTCCAAATGGTCTAATGACTCGATATAAGACAAAGGCATTGAAAGAGGCATTGAATGCATTGGTTTTGAAGGTTTCGACGAAGTCAAATTTGAAGGGTCCATTGGAGTATCAAAAAGAGGCCCTAATACATCTTATCCATGTGCAAGAGGGGCCCAATCCAACCTCATTTGGACCATGAGGTGAGGACAGCATAGGAAACAAAAGAATCCTACTGCAACTTGGAAACAACATGGGCGGCTACCGTTTCTTTGGTTTCTAGGATTAATGGGCTGCATGGAAGGCTATAAATAAGCCTTGAATCAGATTTATAATATTTTATTTCCTTCTCTTCTTCTCATGGCAGAACATGGATTTAATATAATGGGCTTTATTTGTTATTTTTGTTAGTTACAGCTCGAAGATTGTTTAGGCTTAATTAATACTTGTTTTTAGTTAGGATCCAAGGCTTGTTTGAATCAGGTTATCGGCCTTTTAGTTTAGGGTTTTTGGGTCAATTTTGTATGTGGGTCAGTTCAGCCCACAAGGGTAGATCCATTATGGTTTAATTCTTAAGGACTCTTTAAACACATGTATCCTAAATTTTTGCAGCCATTAATGAATATTACTTCTGAAATTTTCAGTTTTAACATGGAGTCTCCTGACATGCTGTCCTACCTCGGGTTAAAATTTCAGGTCCATCGGAGTTCGGGAAGGCACCACAATACTGGTTAACAGAGGTTGTACGAATTTTTTTATTTACTTCCTTTTGACTTGTGGACTTCCTATTTGGCTAGGATTCTTTTTCTAAAAGGATATGACAGCTTGTTTTGGGAATCTCCTAGTTCTATAAAGATCCTTAATGGGCTGCAATATAGTTTCCAAGTGTGGCAAGGATTCAAATCAGATTTCCTAGTTTATTTAAGACTTTTTAAGGGTGACAAATCTGATTCTAGCATATTTATGACAGTAATTTTCAGATTTTTATTATTTTCTTCTTAGTCTTTGGGTAATTATTACTTGTTTGTGATACGATCCAGGAAAGGTCAAATTCGGATTTTGATGTAAAAAGTGCATCTATCCAGTTTTACGGCAACAGTCATAATTCTCAATCCAACCGTTGGATCGGGCTGAAAGTTTACATGGAGTCTTCTGACATGTTGTCCTACGTTGGGTTAGAATTTCAGGTCAATCGGAGTTCAGGAAGGCATCGAAACACGGGTCAACAGAGGCTGTACGAATTTTGTTATTTACTTCCTTTTTGACTTGTGGACTTTCTATTTGGCTAGAATTCTTTTCCTAAAAGTATGTGGCAGCTTATTTTGGGAATCTCCTATTTCTACAAAGATCTTCAATGGGCTGCAACAAAGTGTCCAAGTGTGGCAAGGATTCATAAATGTTTTAGAATCCTTTTCTTACAAGGATTCCTTATTCATCCTAGCTACAAAAAAAAAGGAAAGAAGATTTCAGAATTAATTCTACCTTCAAATTTGATTCTCCTAGCTTATATGGGACTTCTAAAGGGCAAAAAATCTGATCCTATTATATTTAGGATATTAAATTTGGATTTATTATTGTTATTATTATTTTCTTCTTTGTTTAGGGGTTTATTTATATTATTTGGGTTTAATTGTAAGTGGGCATCATATAAGTTCACATAAGGGGTCCATTAGGGTTTATTTTAGTTTGGAGTCACTATAAATAAAGGCATAACCAGACATGTAAGGTTAGACAATTCAGATTAATAAAACTTCTTGTTTGCCGCACTTTCTGTGTGTGTGTGTGTTAGTGAGATAATCTCCCTTCCATGGTTCTCTAAAGAACTGAAAATGGACTTATCGAAGAACAACTGTCTTCGTGGCGTCATCTAAGTACTTCTCGTTTGCGAATCAATATTCGTTAGGTGGGGGTCTCCGTTTCCAATAGTTCTGGTGCCTAGGTACAAGTTATCTTTGTGTCACACTCCTATCAAACCTGATTTACTTGGCTTTCCGGGAATTGGTGTCTTTGCGTGTGGGTTGCTTGACCACGTGATCACGAGGTTCGCATCAAAACACCTAAATATATTGGATATGTTGAAAATATACTGCAAAAAAAAAAATAAACAACAGAAAGAAATCAAATTTCAAAAGTTGACACAAAAAAGACTCGTTACGACGAGTTAAGTCCGAATCTAGAACCTAAAAGTAAATGATGTCCAATTGAGCTAAAATAACAGTTATTGTGCGCTTTCAACCCAAATAGACAGAATATAAAATTTGATCAATTTACGATAAAGTTTGATATACTGACACAAAAACGTTATGAATAAGACCTGATTAGACCCGAAATTGAAAACCATATCAAACGATATCCAATTGACATAAATATTAATATGTGTTGTGATTAGGACCCCAGTAATTAGAGTATCAAATTGGAGCTAATTCGGAATTGATTTGATCCAATTTTCCCTTATTTAGTCTTTTGTAGCAGAAACCAATAAACATCTGATTTGTTTTTTCTTTTTTCTTTTCTATTTATTTTTTGTTTTTTTTTTATGCTACTGATATATTTTGGATTGTAGCATAATGAAATAACAAAAAAAAAAATTATATGTCGAAAATTCAAGGAAAAGAAGAAATTGGACACTAAGTAATTTTTGCGGAAACAACAAGAAATAAAAATTTGAGAAGGATATAATCTCATTAATGGAGTCAAGCTCTGATACCAAATGATATGATCCAAGCAAGGTCAAATTCAAATTTTGATGTAAAATGTGCAACTATGCAGTTTTACAGCAACAGTTATAATTCTTAATCCCACCCTTGGATCGGTGTGAAGGTTTACGTGGAGTCTCCTGACATGTTTTCCTACCTTGGGTTAAAATTTCAAATCAATCGAAGTTTAGGAAGGCACCACAATACTGGTCAACATAAGCTATATGAATTTTGTTATTTACTTTCTTTTGACTTGTGGACATCCTATTTGACTAAGATTCTTTTTCTAAAAGGATGTAGCAGCTTGTTTTGGGAATCTTCTAGTTCTACAAAGATCTTTAATGGGGTACAATATAATTTCCAAGTGTGGCAAGAATTGATAAATATTTTAGAATCCTTTTCTTATAAGGATTCCTTATTTATCCTAGCTACAACAAGGAAAGAAGACTTCAGAATTAATTCTATCTTCAGATCAGATTTCCTAGTATATTTTGGACTTCTTAATGGTGACAAATCTGATTCTAGCATATTTAGGATAGTAATTTTTGGATTTTTATTATTTTCTTCTTAGTCTTTGGGTTATTATTACTTATTTGGGTCAATTGTAAGTGGGCCTCATATAAATCCATCTAAGGGGGGTCCATTAGGGTTTATTTAAGTCTAGAATTTGTATAAATAAAGGCATAATCAGACATGTAAGTTAGACAATTCAGATTAATAAAATTTCTTGTTTGCCGCACTTTATGTGTGTGTGTGTGTTGGTGAGATAATCTCCCTTCCATCGTTCTCTAAAGAACTGAAAACGACTTATCGAAGAACAACGGCTTTCGCGGCGTCATCCTTATACTTCTCGTTCACGAATCAATATTCGTTGGGTGAGGGTTTTTTGTTTCCAATAGTGCTAGTGCCTAAGTACAAGTTATCTTTGTGTCACTCTCCTATCAAACCTGATTTATTTGGCTTTCCAGGAATTAGTGTCTTTGCAAGTGGGTTGCGTGACCACGTGATCACGAGGTTCGCATCACCACAAGTCAAAAGAAAATAAATAATAAAATTTAGCATATCATTTATGGTAAAGTTTACCCCAACATAGACAAATACCTATGTAATTTTCTGCTAAATTTTCAACTTGATCCAACGGCTTTGAAATTATGCTCAATAGCGTAAAACTAGACAATAGGAAATTTTTTGCCAAAATCTGAATCTGACCTTACTTACATCGTATCTCTAACTTTGCTTGGACCTTTGAAAACATATCAGCCTTTTCTTGGCAATCATCGAAATTGGTCCTCAAATTCCACATTGGTTTGCATCCAACTTGCTCCCAATTCTTCCAGCTCTTTCTTGACTTGGTTTTTGGCTATTTTTTCCCCTTTCAGTTGCCTCTCTAAAGACACAATTCTCTGGTCCTTCTACACTAACTGTTGCTCCACAAACTTCCTCAATTTCTCTTAAGTGATGAGTTGTTCTTCGAGAAAAATCTTGGAGGCTTTATTAATGCCCAATTCTACCTAGAGCTTTTCCAATTGTTCTCGCTCTTTCTCGTTGTTAACCCTCTTTCTCTTACTCAGTTCAGTGGCTTGCAAAGTCCCAGTTCAAATTCAGGATTAATAGGGATAGTGACCAATGACAGACTTCTCCACTTCGGGTACTTTACGGTACTGACTAGATCCCTCAAACCATCTGATTCCTTTCTTTATTAACACTAGCAGCTTCCAATCTTGTTTGGTGCTTTCCATGACCTTCAAAACAGACTGGTCTTTAAATAACCTAGAGAATAATGATAGTTTGGTTGTCCTTGGCACATATTGTATGCCCCCGAGCTGTCTAGCGGTGCGTAATTGACATACCCGGTTATCCTAACCAAAGGTACCCATTGTCTTTGCCCACAACTCATCTAAAAATTTGTTGCTCTCATCCATAGAGCTTTCCATTTATGATGCGAACCTCGTGATCACATGGTCACGCAACCCATACGCAAAGACACCAATTCCCGAAAAGTAAGTAAATCAGGTTTGATAGGAGTGTGACACAAAGATAACTTGTACCTAGGCACCAACACTATTGGAAACGGAGATCCCCACCCAACGAATATTGATTCGAGAACGAGAAGTACAAGGATGACGCCACGAAGACAGCTGTTCTTCGATAAGTCATTTTTCAGTTCTTTAAAGAACCATGAAAGAGAGATTATCTCACCAACACACACACACACACACACACAAAGTGCGGCAAACAAGAAGTTTTATTAATCTGAATTGTCTAACTTACATGTCTGGTTATGCCTTTATTTATACTAACTCTAGACTTAAATAAACCCTAATGGACCCCCCTTAGGTCGACTTATATTAAGCCCACTTACAATTGACCCAAATAAGTAATAATAACCCAAAGACTAAGAAGAAAATAATAAAAATAATAAAAATCCAAAAATTACCATCCTAAATATGCTAGAATCAGATTTGTCACCATTTAGAAATCCCAAATAGACTAGGAAATCTGATCTGAAGGTAGAATTTATTATGAAGTCTTCTTTCCTTTTTGTAGCTAGGATGAATAAGGAATCCTTGTAAGAAAAGGATGCTGAAATAATTATGAATCCTTGCCACACTTCGAAACTATGTTGTAGCCCATTATAGATCTTTGTAGAATTAGTAGATTTTCAAAATAAGCTGCCACATCTTTTTAGGAAAAGAATCCTAGCCAAATAGGAAGTCCACAAGTCAAAAGAAAGTAAATAACAAAATTTGTACAGCCTCTGTTGACCCGTATTGACATGCCTTCCGAAACTTCAATTGACCTAAACATTTAGCCCAAAGTAGAACAACATGTCAGGAGACTCCACGTAACATTTCAGCCCGATCCAACGATCGAATTGAGAATTATGACTATTGCCGTAAAACTGGATATGTGCACTTTTTACGTCAAAATCCGAATTTGACCTTGCCTGAATCATATCAATTTAACTTCCCTTTATGGAATTCTCTCGAGTTTTGCCTTCCACCTTTCTTTATTCAGGTCATTCCTCTCCTCTTCTTTAACTATTTCCAATTGTTTTGTCTAAAGCACTAAAAATTGTTAAATATTGGCTTCTTGGTTTCTATATGGCTGATCAACCATATTTATAGCAAAAACAACACCAACCTAAAGATTCTAAAGATGAGTATTCTGTTATTTTCTTCAGTAAATCTGTGGTTACTCCTTCATCCTTTGAGCACTTCTTCTATTATCTTCCACTTCTTCATACTTTTGTCTGACATTTTTTGTAGATCTGGAAGCTTGATCAACTTGGCCAAGTTAGTTATCACATTGTTAATTCTTTTGTTAGAGGTAAACCTTGTATAGATCTTTGGGGAACTCGACGAGTAAACCATATTTCTCTAGGGTGCAACATATATCTATGTCCCCAAAGGTGAAGCAACGGTACTTGGGGTACCAAAAATACAACAGAGCTTTAATGGCTGAATTCTGGACAGACAGTGATACGATCTGGGCAATGAAAAAACAATCAGATTCGGATTATGACATAAAATGCACAACTGTCAAGTTTCACGACAATAGTCATAATTTCCAATCCCACCGTTGGATCAGGCGGAAATGTTATGTGGAGTCTCCAGATATGTTTTCCTACCTTAGGTTAAAATTTCAAGTTAATCGGAGTTCGGGAAGGCATCACAATACTGGTCAACAGAGGCTGCATGAATTTTGTTATTTACTTCCTTTTGACTTGTGGGCTTCCTATTTGGCTAGGATTCTTTCCCTGCAAGGATCTTTAATGGGCTGCAACATAGTTTCCAAGTGTGACAAGGATTCATAAAATATTTCAAAATTCTTTTCTTACAAGGATTTCTTATTCATCCTAGCTACAAGAAAATAAGACTGTAGAATTAATTCTACCTTCATATCAGATTTCCTAGTCTATTTGGGATTTCTTAAGGGTGACAAATCTAATTTTAGCATATATAGGATAATAATTTTCAGATTTTTATTATTTTTTTTCTTCTTAGTCTTTAGGTTATTATTACTTATTTGGGTCAATTGTAAGTGGGCCTCGTATAAGTCCACCTAAGGGGGGACCATTAGGGTTTGTTTCGGTCTAGAGTTAGTATAAATAAAGGCATAACCTTCTATGTAAGTTATGCAATTCGTTGGGTGAGGGTTTCCGTTTCAATAGTGTTGGTGCCTAGGTACAAGTTATCTTTGTGTCACACTCCTATCAAACATGATTTCCTCGGCTTTTTAGGAATTTGAGGTCTTTGCGTGTGAGTTGCTTGACTGCGTGTTCAAAAAGTTCACATCATTTGGTATCAGAACTTGGCTTCATTAATTAGGTTATATTCTTTTATTTCTTGTATTTTTGTATTTACCTTCCACATCAATTTTTCTGTGTCGTCTGTGTTTCGGGTCTGATATTGTTTCAAATCAGTTTCGGTTAGATTGTCTTCTTCCTACGTTATACTTGATTAGTTGCGTTGAATTGAGTCTTTTGGGATTAAAAAAAATGGCATCATATTATTCTTTCTTTCAAGAATTTATTTTAGAATAAAAAAAATCAGAAAATGTTATTGAGGAGAAAGGGGTTTGTTTCGCTTCTGTTTTGCATCCACTAATCAAACTGTCACACTCTCGCGGCGTCACGGCGACCCTCGATTGGTTTCGGGGTCTTTGTTGTTTTGTTTATGTAAAGGAGTCGCCACCTAGTATTTTGATCACTAGGAACTCTAACTGGTCTTTCAGAGATTCTAAGGGAAGGGACTGGTTGCGTAAAGGGAAGGTATTAGCACCCCTAGTACGCCCTACCTAAGGTAAGCTGCTTGGTGTTTGGTTTGCCTTATAATTGCTATGGTGTTGGTGTTTTTTTAGGATACGTTTTGCTATGATGAATGGATTTGGGCTGAAAGTTTAAAAAGAAATAACCCTTGGTCAATGTGGATCACACCCTTAGATATGTCTACAAAGTACCAAGGAGAACCAATGCAGATCTCTT
>Ga0307507_10011980_pt1 | contig 10823 bp, 11 predicted proteins | sample 7_EM_MG_FD_207223 | JGI IMG/M metagenome (GOLD analysis project Ga0307507, IMG submission 207223) | Populus trichocarpa ectomycorrhiza microbial communities from riparian zone in the Pacific Northwest, United States - 7_EM | ecosystem: Host-associated > Plants > Roots > Unclassified | place... | reverse complement strand
CGCGGTGTTGCCGGCCCGTATGCGGTTTTGGATATGCCGACGATATGGGCCGGCTCGTAGCGTCGGAGCATGCACACAGCGCCCGGCAGCGGACGCGGGGGAGGAGACCGTGGATAGGGCGCCGGGTGTGAGCGTTCGCCTCAAACTTACCCTCAGCTACGCGGGGTTCATCATGCTTGCCGGTGCCTTGCTGCTCGCGGTCGTTTGGGTGTTCCTGCTGCGTTACGTGCCCGAGGTGATGATCGTCCCGATGCACGTACCCGACCGCTCCGACCTGGTGCGCGCCTTCTTCCCGAAGGCGGCCGCAATGCTGGCGTTCCTGTTGGTGTTCGGTCTCCTGGGAGGCTGGCTCCTCGCCGGCAGCATGCTCGCGCCCCTGACTCGCATCACCAATGCCGCCCGTATGGCCGGGAACGGATCGCTCTCCCACCGGATCCAGTTGGAAGGCCGCACAGACGAGTTCCGCGAACTTGCCGACGCCTTCGACACCATGCTCGCGCGGCTCGAAGCACACGACGCCGAACAGCAGAGATTCGCGGCCAACGCCTCCCACGAACTGCGCACTCCATTGGCGATCACACAGACACTTCTCGACGTGGCCCGCAAGGATCCGCACCGCGACACCGGCGAACTCGTCGACCGCCTCCACTTCGTCAACACCCGGGCGATCGACCTCACCGAAGCCTTGCTCCTGCTCAGCCGAGCCAACCGGCGGTCCTTCACCCGAGAACACGTCGACCTGTCCCTTGCCGCGGAAGAAGCCACTGAGACGCTTCTTCCCCTTGCAGAAGAGCATGGCGTCACCATCCAGACCTCCGGCGACGTGGCCGCCACCGTCGGCTCACATGCGCTCCTGCTGCAGATGACCACGAACCTCGTGCACAACGCGATCGTCCACAACCTGCCCGAACAGGGCACCGTATGGGTCACGACCAGCATTCACCCCAAGACCGTGGTGCTCACTGTCGAGAACACCGGCGAGAAGCTCGCGCCACAGGCGGTTTCCACGCTTGTCGAGCCGTTTCAGCGCGGCACCGGACGCATACGTTCCGACCACGCAGGTGTCGGCCTCGGCCTGGCAATCGTCGAAAGCATCACCCAAGCACACGGCGGAACCCTCACCATCGTCCCTTGCCTGGACGGCGGGCTCAGCGTCACGGTGCGACTCCCTGCCGCGGGCAGATGACGATCAGCGGAACCGCCGTCGCTCGGCAACCGCGGCGAGCACGTGCCGGGCCAGGACGACGTCCGCGTCGGATGCGCCGGCCGCCGACGCGTGGGCCGACATCGCCGCGATCCGGCCGGGATCGGTGAGCACAGGGATCAGGGTGGTTTCAATCCAGGCCGGGTCGAGGTCGGTGTCGTCGACGAGCAGTGCCCCGCCTGCCGCGACGACCGGCTCGGCGTTCAGCCGCTGCTCACCGCCGCGCAGCGGCAGCGGGACGTAGGCGGCCGGCAGCCCGACAGCGGCCAGTTCGGCGCACGTCATCGCCCCCGAGCGGCAGATCACGAAGTCGGCCGCGGCATAGGCGTACTCCATCTCGTCGACGTAAGGGACGACGACGTAGGGCGGCTCGCCGTCCGGTACCTCGACCATGCGTTGCGGCCCGGTGATGTGCAGCACCTGCACGCCGGCCGCCCGTAACGCCGGGGCCGCGCCGGACACCGCGGCGTTGATCGCCCGGGCGCCCTGCGACCCACCGGTGACCATCAGTACCGGCCCATCCGATCGCAGGCCGAACCGCTGCCGGGCGGTGTCGCGCAGCGTGGGCCGGTCGAGCCCGGTGATCGCCGGCCGCAGCGGGATCCCGATGGCGGTGGCATGAGCCAGCCGGACGCCCGGCGCGGCGGTGAACACGTGCGTCGTCATCCGGGCCGCCAGCCGGTTGGCCACTCCGGGCCGGACGTTGGCCTCGTGGACGACGATCGGCAGACCGTGTCGGCGGGCGGCGAGGTAGGCCGGCCCGGCCGCGTAGCCGCCGAAGCCCACCACGACCTCGGCCCGCACGCGGTCGAGCACCGCCCCGGCCGCTTGCACCGAGTCGCGCAGCCTGCCCGGCGTTTGCAGCAAGGCCCGGCTCAGGGTGCGCGGCAGCGGCACCGGCGGAATGAGCTCGAGCGGGTAACCGCGAGCCGGGATGAGCGTGGTGTCCAGGCCGCGGACGGTGCCGAGGGCGGTGATCTCGGCCGTGGGCTCCAGCCGGCGCAGCGCGTCGGCGAAGTTCATCGTGGGCTCGATGTGCCCGGCCGAATGGCCGCCGACGACCACGACGCGCGGTGCCGTCACGCCCGCCTCCGTCCTAGGTGATGGGAAAATCAAAATAGCTGCCTGGATATGGTTCGTCTTTGAGTGTGTAGTGCCACCACTCACACTCGTACGAGCTGAAACCGCAGGACTCCATGATGGAACAGAGGTGCCGGCGGTTTCCCGCCTCGGCTTGCGTGACTCCTCGTGCTCCGTGATGGGAGATCGGATCCATCAAGTCGTGGCCGCCGCCCATCGGGGCAAGTTCACCGGTGGCCAGGTCATAAAGCGTCAGGTCTACAGTGCTGCCCCGGCTGTGGCCCGACTTGGCAGCCACATATCCCTTTTCGAACATCTCGGCTCGGTCGATGTTCGGATAGTGCCGCAGCTTCGTCCGGCCGTCCTCCGGCTGTGTCGACCAGTGCCGGAAGCGGTCTACGGCGCGTTGCGGACGATAGCCATCCCAGAGCAGCAAGCCGAAGCCAAGGGTTGCGGCCTTTTCTTGCGCGCTCTCCAGGGCTGAGCACAAGGCCCTCGTACCGACAATGCGATTTGCCAGGTAGCCGTCCACGGGTTTGCCGGTAAAGTTGTCCCAGGTGGCGTACTTGGCGTCCCAGCGTATGCCGGGGACGAGCACGTCCACAAAGGCAAAATCGTCGTTCACCGGGGTTTCCCCGTCAATGCCAACGACACGATCCGGTCGATCACTTCGGCGAGCGGCAATCCGGCGGCCGCCATCATTCTCGGGTAACGGCTGTACGAGGTCAGTCCGGGCAAGGTGTTGACCTCGTTGAGGACCACTGTGCCATCTTCTTTCAGGAACATGTCCACTCGCGATAATCCCGTGCATCCCAGGGCGCGATAGATGGCCTTCGCCGTCTCCTGGACGAGCGAGCGCGACTCTGCCGAAATATCGGCGGGAACGGCTATTGTCGAGTTTTCGGATCCGCTTTCCGGTGCGCTCTCCTGATGGATCCTGAAAAAACCATGGGCCAGCGTAATCTGATCTGGCTCGCCGGCAAACAGATCCAGATCGTTCCCCAGGATCGCACAGCCGACCTCGCTGCCGGCGACAGCCTCTTCGATCAGCACCTTCGAGTCGTACTGTCTTGCGGTCTCCACCGCACTCCGCAGTTCTTCCTTGCGAGATACCTTGGTGACGCCGAAAGAAGACCCCGAACGGGCCGGCTTGACGAAGACGGGAAAGGTGAGCTGGTCGGGATCAAGGTTCTCGTCCGCCGCGACAACCCAGAAATTCGGCGTTGCGATTCCCGCGCCGCCGGCGACGATGTACGCCAGGGATTTGTCCATGCACAGAGCGGAACTTTGGATGTCGCAGCCGACGTAGGGGATGCCGGAGAGCTCCAGCAAACCCTGCATCGCACCGTCCTCGCCGAGCTTGCCGTGCAGAACGGGCAATACGAGGTCCAGGCTGATCGCTTCGTATCGTCCGTCCTCGAGGACGAGCAATCCGTGGACGCCTCGGTCCGGTGACAGCATGGCCGGACGGCAATCGCCGTTTTCCAAGTCCGCGTCAGGGCCGTCACAAAGCTTCCAAGCACCGCTCTTCGTGATCCCGATCCAGAACGGTTCATACTTTTCGGCGTCGAGATTCTTCGCGACCTCTTGCGCGGACTTGATGGAGACGGAGTGCTCTTCGGAGGAGCCTCCGAAGAGGATTCCGACCTTCAACCTATCCATGCTGCTGCCCGCTTTCAAAGTTCAAGCAGTTGATGAGACTGTTTTCCACGGTGTCGCTCAGGGCGTGGTCGGTGTAGTAGGCGGTGTGCGGACTGACAAGCACATTCGGCAGTCCCTGGAGCCGCACCAGCGGTTTGCTGTCGATGGGCTTGTTCCGGCAGTCGGCGTAGAAGATTCCTTCCTCCCCTTCGAGGACATCCAGCGCCGCGCCACCCAACCTGCCGCTTTCCAATGCCGGAATGAGGGCCTCGGTGTCGAGAAGTGGGCCGCGCCCGGTATTGATGATGAACGCACCGTGTTTCATCTGCGCGATACGTTGACGATCGAGGAGATGGTGGGTGTCCGCGTTGAGCGGGGTATGGAGCGTGACAATGTCGCTCAGCTGCAGCAATTCGTCGAGCGGAACGTAGTCCGCCGAGCTCTGGGGACGATTGTCGTAGGCCAATACGCGGCTGCCGAAGCCCCGAAGCCTGTCCATGACCGCTGCGCCGATGCGTCCTGTGCCAATTATCCCGATGGTCAGATCGCGTAGTTCTTTCCCGCGTGCGTCATGCAATCTGTAGTCATGGAGATCCGCGCGCCGGATGATGGATTTCGCATTTCGCACGGCCATCAGCATCAGCATCACCGTGTAGTCGGCCACGCTGTCCGGAGAATATGCGACGTTTTCAACGGAAATTCCGACGCGCTCCGCATATGCTACATCGAGATGGTTGTATCCGATGCTTCTCGTGGAGATGTACCTCACGCCGGCTCGGCTGAGCGCAAGAAGAGTGGGATTGGTGATTTGAGTCTTGTGGCCCACGCTGATGCATCGATTGCCGAATGCCAGTTCGATAGTGGCTTCGGACACCGCGGCCTCGGTGATGGTCGGCATGACCCCGCAGCGAGGCGCCATCTCCCGGAACAAGACGGCCTCGTCCTGCCCGCATCCGTAGATCGTGATTCCCGTTGCCGGGGCGGGCGAGTAGGACGAGGACGCCGGTGATCGGGTGCGGCGGGCCGCTGTTCGTGCTGGTTCGCGGTAGGGCATGCCTCCCAGTCAAACCAGTGTGGTGTTGCCGGCGCGTATCCGGTTTTCGATACGCCGGCAATATGCTACCGGCGGGTAACGTGCGGGAGGCTCAGAAGGTGATGACGACCTTGCCGCGGACATGGCGGTCGGCGAAGTCGATCAGGGCTTGGCGCGCCTCGGCGAACGGGTACTCGGCTTCGATCCCGACGCGCAGGGCACCGCCCGCGGCCAGCTCGGCAAGTTCGGCGAGCCGTCCCGCGGGGGTGGTCGTGCCGGTGTAGTGGGCGGTGACGTTCCGGTCGAAGGACGGCGGTCCGCCGAGCGGGGAGACCACCCGGCCGCCAGGTTTCGCGGCGGCCGCGGACGCGGCCAGCGCGGGCCCGGCCTTGGCGACGTCGATGACCGCGTCGACACCGTCGGGCGCCCAGTCGTGCACGCGCTCGACGACGTCCTCCGTGCTGTAGTCGATCACGCCGTCCGCGCCGAGCTGCCGGAGGTAGTCCTCGTCGCCGGCGCGGCCGGTGCCGAACACGGTCGCGCCGGCCTGTTTGGCGAGTTGCACGGCGTAGCCGCCGAGGCCACCGGTGGCGCCGACGACCAGCAGCGTCGACCCCGGTGTGAGCTGGGCTTCGTCGAGGAGCGCGGCGGCGGTCAGGGCCCCGGTGGGCAGCGCGGCACCACGCCGGGCATCGAGGCCCGCGGGGCGCACCGCGGCGGAGTCGTCCGCCCGCACGATCGCGTATTCGGCGAACGCGCCGGAAGGAACGCCGTTCCAGGCGATCACCGCGTCGCCGACCGCGAACCGGCCGGCCTCCTCGCCGACGGCCTCCACCACACCGCTGACGTCGACGCCGGGCACGAACGGGTGGCGCACGGGCAGCTCTGCCTGCAACCGGCCGGTCACCAACGCGACGTCGATGGGGTTCACGGCTGCGGCCTCCAGGCGCACGAGCAGCTGGCCCGGGCCGGGCACCGGCTGGGGCGCCTCGCCGATCTCCAGCTGGTTCAGCGGGCCGTAGGCACGGGCGAGCAAGGCTTTCATCTCTCGACCTCAGATTTCTAGGTTGTTGACGTGTCCACAAAGTAATCCGGACTCTGTGGACGTGTCAACAAAGTCCGCGCTATCGTGGGGCATGGCTGGTACGCGATGGCTCGACACGCGGGAGGCCCGCTTGTGGCAGGCGTATCGCGACCTCACCCGGGATCTGCAGCGGGCGTTCGACCGCCAGCTCGAGCGGGACGCCGGCCTGTCCGGCGCCGACTACGCGCTCCTGGTGCCCCTGTCGGAAGCCCCTGACGGCCTCGTCCGGATGCGGGATCTGGGACGCGGGGTGGGGTGGGACCGCAGCCGGCTCTCCCACCAGGTCCGGCGGATGGAGCAGCGTGGCCTGGTGGCGCGGGAGGACTGCGTCGACGACGCCCGGGGATTGATGGTGCGCCTGACCGCGGACGGCCGCGCCGCGATCGACGCGGCCGCACCCGAGCACGTGGCCACCGTCCGGCGCTACTTCTTCGACCAGCTTTCCGAGCCGGAACAGGCCACCCTCACCAAGCTTTTCGAGCGGTTGGCCGGGAAACTCGCCGCGGACGCCGACGAGGCGTAAGGCTGCTGGCGATGCTGGTCTCCCGCGACTTCGCCGTGCAGGACGAGGCCCACAACTATCTCCCCGGGCCGGCGCTGTCCGCGTCGCAAGCGCCCGGCGGGCCGCCCTCACGGCGCTGTACGCCGTCTGCCTGCGCGACTCGGCAGGCAATGCGCCGGCGGCACTCGCGATCGCGGTACCCAGCGTGCGGTTCACCCGCGACCGGCAGCCCGCGCTGGCCGCCGCGCTGGGGGAGGCCGCCGAGCGGGCGAATGCCGAACTGGCTGCGGCCGGGTGGGCGGCCGACTCGCGGGTTTGATCCGAAGGTCTGAACCATTGCGGTTCCGGTCAGCGGAGTCGTACCATGGTCACGTCCGTGACATTGGAACGTTTCAAATTAGTGCCCTGGAGAAGGTCGATCGCCCTCAACGTGGAAGGCGGTAAGCCATGCGCCGGTTTCGCCCTGCCCGCAAGGCTTTCATTCCCGGTGTGCTCGTCCTCGCCGCACTCGGCGTCCCCGCTCCGGCATCGGCGTCGACCTCGGCCACCGCGACTCCGCTCGCGACAATCTGCGACAAGTACTGCGACGCGCGGGATCCGGCCCTCTCGCCGAACGACCGCGAAGGCGGGTCGGTGCTTGCGGGCACCCGGCGGATTTCCCTGCACTTCGATGACGCCGACGACATGGGCTGGGCCGCGATCGGCGGCGGCGCCCCCGGCGACCAGGTCTGGCTGGACCGGTCGTTCGACGCAGGCCGGAGTTGGGCATCGGGCAGCAGGCTCGGCAACACGACCACGCCTGCGGGCGCTACCGGCTGGCGAACCCTGATGTACAACGTGGACGACTGGGGCAACCGCGGTGTCGGCCTGCTGCGGGCTTGCGGACAGCCGGCCGGGTCGGGGATCGCGTGCACCGGCTGGTTCCGCACGACGTGGAATGCCGGGGACCGGCGTACCGCGGCGGCGACCGCGCTGATGGAGAACTACAACCTGGGCACCGGTCTGTTCGACACCACCGGCTGGTGGAACTCGGCCAACGCGCTCACGGCGCTGATCGACAACATCCGGGTGGCCGGGATGGGCAGTTACGCCTACGCCATCGCCACCACCTACGACAAGAATCTTTCGGCGCAAGGCGGAAACTTCACCAACGAATACAACGACGACACGGCGTGGTGGGGCCTGGCCTGGGTGAAGGCCTACGACCAGACCGGCGACAGCCGGTACCTGAACACGGCCCGGTTCGACGCCGACCACGTGTTCGCCTACTGGGATGGCGTCTGCGGCGGCGGAGTCTGGTGGAACACCAGCCGCACCACCAAGAACGCCATCCCGAACTCGCTCTACATCCAGCTGAACGCCGCCCTGCACAACCGGATCCCGGGGGACACCGTCTACCTCGCGCGCGCTCGCGCCGGCTGGGCGTGGTTCTCCACCATCGGCGTCATCAACGGCTCGAACCTGGTCAACGACGGCATCGCGATGAACACCTGCGCCAACAACGGCGCTCCCGTGTGGACCTACAACCAGGGCGTGCCACTGGCCGCGCTGACGGAACTCCATCAGGCCACCGGCGATTCCTCGCTGCTCACCAAGGCGCGCGCGATGGCCGACGCGTCCACCACCAACGCTTCGCTGAACCCCGGCGGCATCCTGCGCGACCCCGGCGATGCCGCGGGCGGTGGCGGCGCAGACGGCCCGACCTTCAAAGGCGTGTACGTCCGGGATTTGGCCGCGCTGAACGCGGTTCTCTCCGACCACCCGTACACGAGCTACCTCCAACGGCAAGCGTCGTCGGCCTACGCCAACGATCGCACCGGCGCCGATGCCTACGGGCTGTTGTGGACCGGACCGTTCGACCAGGCCGATGCCGCACGTCAGCAGAGCGCCCTGGACCTGATGAACGCGGCACCCTGATCCCGGGCTCGCCGTTCAACGAACGACCAGTGGTTAGGTATTGACTTACCAGTGGTCATGCCGCAAGGTGCGGAGAGCCGATTCGTCTAGACCAATCGGCGTACTCGCAGCTTCCCTCGCGCGGAGGAGAGACACGATGTCCCGTAGGAATCAGATCAGGGTGGCGGCCGTGCTGGCCGTCGTGACGTGCGCGGCGACCACAGTGGCGTCCGCCCATGGTGCGGCCGCTGCCGCGAGCTGCGGCGTGTTGTTCGACGACTTTCACTACGACTCGTCCGCCGGCGGCTCCTTTGCCGGAAACGGCTGGACCGCGCGCAGCGGCACCGGCAGTCCCGGCGTGCCCGGGGCGAGCTGGTTACCTGGCAACATCACTTTCCCCAGCAGCGACGGGGATCAGGTGGCCGAGCTGACCGCATCCACCGACGGGACCGGCGAGGGCACCGCTCAGGTCGAGATGTACCAGTCCCAGCAACGGTTCTTCGAAGGCACCTACGCCAGCCGCGTGAAGTTCACCGACGCACCCACCAGCGGCGCCGACGGTGACCACGTCAACGAAACCTACTTCACCATCTCGCCCCTGCGCTACGACCACGACCCGCTCTACAGCGAACTCGACTTCTCCGAATACCTGCCCAACGGCGGCTGGGGCGGCGATCAGGCCGACTACGAAACCTCTTGGTACACCTACTGGAACAGCCCGACCTGGGACGGCCAGCGCGTTTCCTCTTCCCAGCCGGGCAGCCTCGACGGCTGGCACAACCTGGTCACCCAGGTATCCGGCGGCCACGTCAAGTACTACATCGACGGTGCGCTGGTCGCCGATCACACGGCCGACGCCGAGGGCAACCCGGTGTATCCGCGCTCCCCGATGTCGATCAACTACAACATGTGGTTCATCGACACCGCCGGGCACACCGGCGGCACCAGCACCTACACCGAGCAGGTCGACTGGACCTACTACGCAGGCAACGAAGTCGTCTCGCCCGCCGACGCGGTGGCACAGGCCTCGCAGTACCGCAGCGACGGTACCGCGCACGTCGACAGCGTCGCCTCCTGCTGACAACGCGGAAGAGGAAGCTCAATGTTGCTGAAGAAACTACTCACCTCTATTTCTGTCGCCGTCGTTGCCGGCGCGGGATGCGTCGCCCTGGCACCGGCCGCCGCGGCCGTGCCGGACACGATCCCGCTCACCTTCACCAACAACTCCGGCCGCAGTGAGCCGATCTACGTCTACGACATCGGCACGCAGCTCTCGTCGGGCCAGCAGGGCTGGGCCGACGCGGACGGCGGCTTCCACGCCTGGCCCGCCGGGGGAAATCCACCCACGCCCGCCCCGGACGCGTCGTTCACGGGACCGGCCGCCGGCCAGTCGATGACCTTCCGCCTGCCCAAGTTCTCCGGCCGGGTCTACTTCTCCTACGGGCAGAAACTGGACTTCCGGCTGACCACCGGCGGCCTCGTGCAGCCGGCCGTGCAGAACCCGTCCGACCCGAACGTCGACATCCTGTTCAACTGGACCGAATACACCCTCAACGACGCGGGTCTGTGGATCAACAGCACCCAGGTCGACATGTTCTCCGCCCCGTACAGCGTCGGCGTCGGACTGGCCGATGGCACCACGAGGACAACCGGGCAGCTGAACCCCGGCGGTTACTCCGGTTTCTACAACGCCCTGCGCAACCAGCCCGGCGGCTGGGGCGACCTGATCCGCACGCGCGCCGACGGCACGGTTCTGCGCGCTCTCGCGCCGGGCCACGGAATCGAAGCAGGCGCACTGCCCGCGTCCGTCATGAACGACTACGTGGACCGAGTCTGGGCGAAATATGCCGGCGACACGCTCACCGTGACTCCCTTCGCCGACCAGCCGGACACCAAGTACTACGGACGCGTGGCCGGCGACACGATGAACTTCACCGACGGGACCGGCGCGGTGGTCACGTCATTCCAGAAACCCGACAGCGACAGCATCTTCGGCTGCTACAAACTGCTCGACGCACCCAACGACCTGATCCGCGGCCCCATCTCGCGCACGCTGTGCGCCGGGTACAACCGAACCACCTTGCTGACCAACCCCAACCAGCCCGACACCACTTCGGACGGCTTCTACGCCGACGCGGTCACCAACCAATACGCCCGCGCCGTCCACGCGCAGATGGCGGACGGCAAAGCCTACGCGTTCGCCTTCGACGACGTCGGAAACCACGAGTCCCTGGTGAACGACGGCAACCCGCAGCAGGCTTACATCACCCTCGACCCCTTCGACTGAACAGTTCCAAGTCGGCACCATCGATGAGGACCGGCAGTTCGGGCTCCTGTCTGCGATCGGCTTCTGATGTCGGCCGGAGCCCCCCACGCCCCAGCT
>Ga0307507_10011979_pt1 | contig 10824 bp, 7 predicted proteins | sample 7_EM_MG_FD_207223 | JGI IMG/M metagenome (GOLD analysis project Ga0307507, IMG submission 207223) | Populus trichocarpa ectomycorrhiza microbial communities from riparian zone in the Pacific Northwest, United States - 7_EM | ecosystem: Host-associated > Plants > Roots > Unclassified | place... | reverse complement strand
TATTAATTTAAAAAATATATAAAAATATTTCTAAAAAATACTTTTAAAATAAAAAATAAAAATCTCAAACCTTCCATGGTAAAGAGAGAGATAGAGACAGTCTCTCCTAAGTTGTTGTTGTTAGTGGTGTCAAAATTTGCTTCCATTTGCAAATCACTGTTTTGTTTCTTTGGTTGTTCCCTCTCTCTCACTCTCAATCTTTCTGTCCTTTACTCTTCTAGATTATTATTATTATTATTAACAAGTTTACCTTTTATTTTTCCTAATTCAGCTCAATCAATTCGTCGAAATTTCTGAGGCTTTTTAAAGCCTCTCTCTATATATATTTTCTCTTCAAGCCTCTCTTTAATCAGTTCTTCCAGAGTAGGTATTTCTCTTCTTTAATTTAAGACTATGTTTGTTAAAGAGAGAAACTTTGGTTGGTTGCTTAGAAATTGTTAGGAATTAATTAGAGAATGAAAATATGAATTCTGGGTTTCGATGTTTTTTGTGTTCTTTTGCTGTTCAAGTGAAGCAAAAAGTAAAGGGTTGGGAGCATAATATTCAAAGACTGCAGCTTTTTTTCCTTTCCTTTAATGGAAGCCAACAGGGTCCTTAAGGAACTGTTTGGATTCCGAGAAAAAGAGTTTTTTTTTTTTAGTGATCATTTCATTACCAAACATAAAGAGCATAAAGTTTGTGAATTTATTGTGAAGTTTGCTTGTTCTGCATAATTACGATATATTTTGTGATCTTTTATCTTCGCATGTTTATTGTTTGATTGTATCGATTTGTTGCAGATACTTGTTTTCCAGTATATATTATTGCAATTCAATTATTTTGTTTGATGGGTTTTTGTCAATTTGTCTTCCTTTTGAAATTAACTCGACATATTTTTTCTTTTTTGTATAAGATAGAATGGCCAGCAAAGTTGTTCCTGCTCAACCCGTGACTCCTTTCGAGTTTGAGCTTTATGAAGATCCTGATCACCTTAGAACTGTGGTGGCCTCGTCAAGCCAGCCAACTCCTAGGATTGATCCTGCGAAATTGAAACTTAGACATAGAATTGGGAGGGGACCTTTTGGTGATGTTTGGTTGGCTACTCATCATCAATCAACTGAAGATTATGATGAGTGTCATGAAGTGGCTGTCAAGATGTTGCATCCCATTAAGGAGGAACATATGAGGGTTGTGCTGGATAAGTTTGATAATTTGTTTTCAAAGTGTCAGGGCATAGAAAATGTGTGTTTTCTACATGGGATTTCAGTTATAAATGGAAAGGTGAGCTGATGCCTTTATGTGTGATATACAATGATTAGATTACATTTCTGGCTAGTTATTAGATCATTAGTACTAATGCCTGTATTTCATTATAGATATGCATCGTGATGAAGTTTTATGAGGGATCCGTTGGGGACAAAATGGCTCGCCTTAAAGGAGGGAAGCTCTCATTACCTGATGTTTTGAGGTGAATTGGTTTTTCCCCTTAAAATCTGAATGATTAAATTAGCAAAGAACAGTCTAGCCTCAGTGTTTACTTATGTTTGCAGGTATGGGATAGTGTTGGCTCAGGGAATTGCACAGTTGCATGCTAAAGAAATCCTAGTTTTTAACCTTAAACCTTGTAGCTTCCTTCTTAATGAGAATGATCAAGCAGTTCTGGGCGATGTTGGTATTCCTTTCCTGCTATTTGGAATTCCATTGCCAAGTGCAGATATGTCTCGGAGGCTTGGAACCCCAAACTACATGGCTCCAGAACAATGGCAGCCAGAAATAAGAGGTCCAGTATCCTTTGAGACAGATTCATGGGGATTTGGGTGCAGCGTTGTGGAGATGTTGACTGGTGTTCAGCCTTGGCGTGGGAAGTCAGTTGAAGAAATTTACGAGTCAGTGGTTAGGAAACAAGAGAAACCACGTATCCCTGAGGGCCTCCCTCCTCCAGTTGAAAATGTTCTTCTTGGCTGCTTTGAATATGACTTGAGGAGTCGGCCCTTGATGACAGACATAGTACGTGTATTTAAAAGGTAGGTCTTGCATTATAAGTAGATCTTTGGTATGCTAATCCTGTTATATGCTGACAAACATACGTTGCTATCTTTTGTAAAATGAAAATTAGGTCTTTCATTACTTTCTTCTAGACATCACTTGCCTTGGAAATGCTGATGAATGCAATAAAATGGGTACTTAGGCCGTATAGTAAATGTGTCATTAGATTTAGCTTTACAAATGGCCTGTTTGGATAAGCATACCTGTCGGACATCAAACTATGCTTGTATATGTATCTTAGTTCTTCTTATTTGATTACCTTTTATTCCCAAAAAATTTCAATTTTATGTTTGTACAGAAAATTTTGCCTCCTTGCCACAAATCTAGATGGCACAGCATTTAGGATAAAAAAATGTGTTCACTGTATCTGTTGTTTCCTTATTGTCCATTTCTATGACATGAAGAGGAGACGGATTCTGTGGGATACTGTGATTTCTCGTTCTTGCTCCTATGGATTAGACAATTCTGATGCTACTCTCTCACTAGCTCCCTCCCTCCCTCCACCATGCTATCTATTTTGTATATATACAAACTAATCACAGTAAGTTTAAGAGACTAATTTATGCTCAAGGGAACAGATGTTTTTCCAGAGTTAGTTGACATTCGCTCGTGGTTTGGTTAGACACCCCTTTGGTCATATATATACTTATACACTGATTTCCACTTGTTGTTTTTCTTTGCTCAACCTTCATAGATATTGACATGTGCTGGTGGATTGCGTTACCATGTCTGATCTTACAATCCCCCTCTGTATTTGCCTTTGACTTGTAATTTTCCCCTTCATTGATCAGTATGAGTATTTGCTTCTTATTTGGTTACTGGAATGGAAGTTCTCTTGTTCACTCCTTGTACTTGCGTGTTTTTCCTTGCAACAAAATTTGCAGCTCGCAGAACGCAGTTTTTGTAGATGGAGGCTGGACAGGGTTTGGCAGCAGAACTACACTGGAGAAATTTAGTGGCACTGGTTACACAGAGTGGTTTCTGTCAAAGGATCATCTGCAAGTGGGAGACATGGTGCGTTCCAGGAGGCCACCTAACTCTTGCAAACCTGAAAATATGGATGTCCCGGAAGGAACCGTAGTGGGTTTAGAACGTGACCCAGATCGAGATGGTTTTGTTTTGGTGAGAGTTCACGGCATCCATGACCCATTAAGACTTCCTGTCTCAACCTTGGAACGAGTCACTTTTGGTCTTGCAGCTGGGGATTGGGTACATCTGAAGGAGGAAGACAGAAGGCACTCACCAGTGGGCATTCTTCATTCCATAAAACGTGATGGAAGTGTGGCTGTTGGATTTATAGGTGTGGAAACTCTCTGGAAAGGAAATTCTTCAGAGCTGCAAATGGCTGAACCTTACTTTGTCGGTCAGTTTGTGAGGCCGAGAGCTAATGTTCTTAGCCCCCGATTTGAATGGCCTCGTAAAACAGGAGGGGCCTGGGCTACTGGGAGGATTTGGTGGATCCTGCCCAATGGGTGCCTCATTGTAAAGTTTCCTGGAAGATTGACAATCGGACAAGAAAATAGCAGTTTCTTGGCTGATCCAGCTGAAGTGGAAGTAGTTTCTTTTAATTCCTGTCCTGGGGTCGTCAAAAAATATCAACACTTTGAGGATTTTCATTGGGCTGTGAGACCTCTTGTGATAGCATTGGGTATATTTACAGCCATGAAGGTTGGATTTTTTGTCGGGAAGAAAATAGGGAGATCAAACAAGCGACAGGGTAGTGCAGTGCAAAGTAATGCCCAACATGTGGATGACCAGACTAGCGGCAATGGTAGCAACCAATGGTTTCCGCCATCCGTGAAAAATATCCTTGGTGTTAGCCCTGCTGCACGGTAGCTGAGCTTTTTCAAGTTCACAAAAACCTGTACATAATTCATTTTAACTATCTGCATCATGTTTAGAACCTTTTTAGCGTCTTTCTTCCAAGTCGTGGTAGGAACTGGCACTACTGCTGGTGATTATTTACTTTCGATGAAGTCAAGCTTGCTCTTGATATATGTAACGCAAAGATGCACGTATGCTTGTGCAGTTTCCGAAAGCCAGCACTATTTCGACTGTGTTTCTTGTTTTGTTTCATGTTTTATTCATGTTTTCTCCATTTGACTTGCATGATAATGGAAGCAAAATTAGTACACCCATTCATGGAAGGAGTTGGTGGCCATGCTCTATACCATCCATGTAAACCCAGATACAGAACTTAACAAAAATCGAAACATAGGAAATCCAAACTAGGAGAAAATTAATGGCATGAGCCCACAGCCATACATACTGCCAGCTACTATGCTGTCCAGTAGATGCTTGATACCAAGCTAAGACATGTTGCCCAGATCCAATATGTACCAAATTATAGTGGCAATCTCTTACTGATCGGGTTAACAACTGTGCAACAGAAACATGCTCACAGTGTACAACTCATCATACTACAGATTTTGGCAACACAACAATGGAAGTTAGATACCTATACACAATCTATTTAAGCTTCAGAATCTATCAGTCTGCACCAACAGTAATACCAGCATCTTGCAAAAGCTGTTCAGTCAAAGATGACAGCCGAGCAACTTCTGTTTTAACCTCCTTGAAACATTCATTGTTCTCTAACAGAACAAGGCCAGGACCAGAGCCGTTTGGCATGAAAATATCAGCATCAGCCTCAATGCTCAAGCTTGCTTTATTTAAAAGTTCTCGACTCATTTCTGCAAGTTTTTGCAGAGCGCTGGTGGCAGCTTCAACTTCAAGTTGAGCGGCCTCTAGTTTGAGTTTCTCAATAGCCAAGTCTCCAACACTACTCTCACCGATTCTCTCTTGCGCTAAAGAATAAAGCTTCCTCAGATCATTAGCATCTTCAACTGCCTCTTCCTTCAATTTTCTCAGTTCTTTCTCTTTTGTATCCAATCTCTCGAGAACTGTTTTAAGCTCTTCATCTTTGATTGCGAGAGCTCTCTTTGCTGCTAGAACTTCCATTTCTTTCACTCTTAAGCTTTCTCTGCTAAACTTGAGTTCTGTTTCATACTGCTTCTTCTGCAACCTAAAATCATCACTTAGTTCATCCAACGGTTGTTGAAAGAATTCCAAGGTCATATTGTTGGATTGCCTTAGTTCATTCTGATCTTTAATGGAGATAACCAATTCATTTGTAAGCTCTACGATCCTTTCCACTACAGATTCCGCTTCAGAGACTTTCACCCTTGTATTGTTCAATTCATCTTGCATAACCTGAACATGCTCCTCTTTCTCCTTTATCATGGTGGTGGCTTGGACAAGTTGTTCTTCTTTACTGCTCATTAGCATCCTTAGCTCTGCGACCTCCTGATTTACTTCATCCAAATTCTTCCTCGCGTCAAAGAGTTGCAAATCTTTATCCTCCAGTATAAGCTGAAGAGAAGCCTGCTCAGATTTTAAATTCTGGATATCTAGTTTAGCTTCCACCAAATCTGATTCTTTAGCTTGAAGAAGATGCTGCATTTCTCCAAATTCAATATTTTTCTGATGCAGTTCCTGTTGTAGAAAAGACGTCTTCTCAATTTCCTGCTGCAGAGAAGATTTCTCCTTCTCTAACTCCTTCTGTAATTCTTCCACCAGCTCCTTCTCCATGGACAAGTCTCGTTCAAGCTCCTTATTTCGAGCCTCTGCAGTCCTAAGCTTTACTCTCTCACTCTCCACTTCTATTTTGGCATTTTTCAAACTATTCAGGTAAGACATAACACTTTTCCTCTGTTCTTCAAGCTCTGCTAGTTGCGTTTTTAATAGCTGCTCTTGTTCTTCCATTTGCTTTCTAGAGAATGCTAGAGATTTTTGTGAAGAAATCAGTTCAGATCTCACATCTTCAAGAAGCTTATACACCCTTCCAAAATCCTCTAAAGCCTCATTAGTGTCTCTGACTTGTTTAGATGCTTCCTTTGCCAATTTGTTCAGTCCTTCCTGGATTAGTAACCATTCCCTTGTCCGATCCTCCAAATTGGACTCCACAACTTTTAACTTTTCTTCCTCAAATTTCCTCAGATTCGTAGAAACTTCCAGTTCTTCTTCTTTCTCTCGAATAAGCATTTGCAGTCCTTGAAGTTCGATTTCTTGTCGCTTCACAACCTCACTGGCTTGGTTCAGCAGTTGAGCCTTGTATTTCAGTTCAGAGTCAATCCTAGCAACTTCCTCACTTTTCTTCAGCAAATCAGTTTTCATTTTATCCATTTCATCTTCTTTGAGAGAAAGTGCAGAACATGCAGAAGCAATATCCTGTTCTTTCTCCTTGAGTTGAAGCTTTAATTCTTCAATCTCCCTGGCTTGAGAAGCTAGATTAAGATTTGCTTGCTTTAGCTCCCCTTCGAGTTTTTCATGCTTAGAAAAAGCAGCTGTAATTACATTTTCCCGTTTTTTCAACTCCTCCTTTGCCTGATTTAATCTGCTGTGTTCCAAGAAAACATTTCTTTCAGCATCTTGAAGTTCTTCTTCCTTCTTCTTCAAGGCTTTCAAAAGAGCAAGAAGATCAGATTCCAGAATTTCAAGATTAACCACTGGTTGAACATCCTCGGGAAGGCGAGAGCTCCTACTCATCTGTTCTTCGAGTTTCAGAGTCTGTGCAAACAATCTCTCAAGAAGAACCCTTGCAGGTTCAGTAGCCCCATTTTCATTGATGCTCGAATTCATGTTGTTTGAGATTGATTTGACAATCTGCAGTGAAGGGCTTTCTATTTTTGATGTTGTTATGAAAGCCAGTCTGTTCTGCTTCAAGTTGAACCTCGGTGAAAACTGCAGCAAAATAATTCACCATATCACATACTGTATAGGAATTGGATATTAATGACAATCAACAATTAATCAAGATAAATGAGCATTCTTTTTATGACATCTCTTTCCATTTTTGCCAGTATTTGGCTACAACTCAGCTAGAGATTTTGAGAAAAATTTAGAAATCACCTAAATTCGAAATTTTACTGCAGGCCACACACGAAAGCACTTACAAAATAAGACAAGAGAATCGGCGGGGGGCTGTTATACTTGGAATTCATACAACGAATTTCACCAAAATATATATATATATAGAATTTACAATTACCATGCTTCAATATCAATTTCCCCAATGTAACCAAATTGAAGCATGCACTGAGATTCCACATTCTCTAATCTCCATCTTTTCCTTGAATTCTTTTCCCAACTTACACACACACAAAAGAATACTTCAATCTCCAGACCCGAATTATAAGTTCACCATCTTTAAGTCCCAAAATAAAATTCTTGATTCATTTACAGAAAGCACCAAGATTTCTTGGTAAATTTTTTTTTTAATATCACATTGGCATGAGCCTAATGCATGTGAAGAACAAATTCTTCTGAAATTCATATACCGCTCTCTACCAAGATTTAGCATGCACTAACCCATCTCTCCAATTTGTCAATAGATGCCTAAAGAAAACAAGAACCAATACACAACCCCTCAGTTTCCCCAATAATTTAGGAATCAACATGCACAAAAAAAAGTAAACCAATAAACAACACTTGCAAAAACAAAAAGAAAACAAAAGCAAGCTCATTCTTGAGATGCAAATAGAGAAAGGGAGAAACCTTGGATGAATGGAGAGAAGATTCGACTGGTAGATAACAGCGAAGGGCAACTGAAAACCCCATTTGACAAGGCCACGATGCTCTCTGTCTATCTACCTAGCTGCCATTAAATCACTAATCAATAAACCATCAAGAATCTATCCAGTACTCTCACAAGAAAACAAAACAGCTAGTAAATCTTACTGATCAAGACTCAAGATTTGGCAGGCTTGAGAGTCAAGAAGTGAATCATCTGGGACCATGGATTCTTTCTTCGGAGGGAAATGAAACGACCGAGACAACACGAAAGGGAGAAAATAAAGAGGGAGGGTCACATTAACATGAAGCACAAGCTTCACCGTTATTTGGCCTTTTTTGGTTGAAGGGCTTTATCAAGGTGAAGTGAAGGCATTGGATAAGGAAAACATTATCTTACGTGGAGTGCTAGGGTTGGGCTTATTTGTTCGAGTTTAAAGATATTCTCGTATCAACTTTCAACACCGATACTACAAAGCCCTTTGATATCTTTGATATTTTAATGATTTTTGTTTTTTTCCCAACTACATATAAAAATAATAATTTGGTTAGTTAGATGTTCTTTTCACTGTTCTGATAATTCCATTTTAAATTTTAATTTTATGGAAGCTATATATATATATATATAGATTTATTTTTCATTTATATATATATAAATTTATCACACAATAATTTTAATCAAATCTATATTTTTTAAATCCACAACTAAAAATGTATTTTTTTTGCAAAAACTAACACAATTACAAGCACAGGCTAAATACTTGTTTATTTACATGTTTATTTGTGTTTCAAGCAAAAAACACGTTATTTTTTTATATGTTTTGCTTGAATCATAGTTTATAATCGTGTTTCAAATACATTATTTACAATCAATTTATTATATTAAAAAAATATTTTATTGTGACATATATAGAATACAAACCTTGAATGGTAATGCGAAAACAAGTTGAATTATCAACTGAATTAAACTCTTAGAAATTTAAAATGGTTACCGATGATTTCATTCTTAGGTCCATTATTTTGTTTATTGTAACGTAGCCTTGCGCTCCATTATAAAATGAAGAAGATGAAGAAAAGAACAAAGAAGTACGGCAGGCAAGAACTTCACCATTGTTGGGCCCATTCGAGCTGGTCCACGAGTGACTGGTTAAGGGCTTTGTCTGTTTGGGAAGTGGTAAATGAAGGCTTCGGATAAGGAAAGCAACAGCCTTCCAGAGGCCAAATCCTTTGATTTTAGACCACCCTTTTGTTTGCACGTTGCATAATAATTGTCCACCGTACTTTGTTTTTGTCATTTTATTAAAAAAAAAAATTAAAATTAATGTTTTTTCAGTGTTTTTTTTATGATTTTAATATCAAAAATAAAAAAAAATTTAAAAATTATTTTAATATATTTCCAAGCAAAAGATCTATCAGAAATCTTTAATTTTTTAGAAAAAATCAACTTAATCATCATATAATTTAGTCATTTTATCATAAACTTTATTATCGCATAACAGTTTACATCATAAATCATTTTATAGTTTAGCTTGTTTTATACTCATCAAAAATATAAATTATAATTTTAAAAAATATAAAGAGTAAATGTAAAAATAACTAAACTATAGAATAGCCAGCCAGGGTGATTTTTTATTTTTTGAAAAAGAAAATGATGAAGAGCTATTCATTCAAAAAATAAGATATTTAGACATATAATCCTATTGATTATTTTTGGACAAGACCTGAACCCAAGTCTAATGGGAGGCAAACGTTTGCCACTGAACTTGCTCCTTAGGCTGCTTCAGATATGTAAGGACCAAATTAAAAGGAAACATTAAAATGGATATTAACTGGTTTAATTGGTAAAATTCATGGCCTTTTCGATAAATTGCACGTGACTCTCTTCGCTTTAGCTCGTGTGGATGACACAACATGCTTTATACTTTTCGTGAGAGAAGATCAAGTGGTGATTATGACTTCACTTTCCACTAACAAATAGTGGATTACCCACACGATTGTTTGTAATTAAAAAGAAGTGGATATGAATTCTCAAATAAACAAATTATACTAAAATATAATTTCACACAGTATAATGAAGGTTGAATGAAGATGGAGGAGGTGATTGGTGAACTTGTAGTTCGTAAAAAATCTTTCGATATTAGCTGCTACATCTCGAGCTGCATTTTTCTTCTTACTGCTGCATTAACTTCCAAAGATAGGATTTATTTTATTGTTTTAACTGGATTTGGTCTCACCTTATCTTATTTCGCTGACATCTACTTCAATCCCATGCGGTCTTTTGCAGCAGCTGATTAAGGTTGTACTAAAGTGATCGACTTCCTGGGAACTATATATGGATTTCTGGTCTTGTTGAGGGTACTGTTGATTGTTGGATATCATGTAATCATTGAGCCCTTCAAAAAAAAAAAAAAAAACAGGCAGTGGCTTCTGTCATAAGAGATTGATTGATGTCAGAGAAGGATTGTTTATGGTTTAGTTGCATGCAGTCAGTAAATGTTTAGTTTGTTTTTTATTTTTGTTAAGTAATAAAAGTTAATTTCTGTTTAAATTATACAAATTAATATTGATTCTTTAATGTGTTTCTTGTTATTGAACCTGGCGAGGTTTGTTTTGGCCTGTTCTGATGGTTGTTTTGGCCTGTTCTGATACTATAGAATCATCACCACAGAGATGCTTCTTTTCAGATTTTCAAGAGCCGTTTTTCATGAAAACAAGCCTTGCAAATCAAAGCTGCTCACCATAATTTTTCTAAGGTAAGGAGCAGCACTGCTGTCCATGCCAGATATATATATCAACTGTCAGAAAAAAGAGGCTTCTTATTGAGAACCTCACAATGATCTCCAATCTGTATTGAATCGATTGAGAAAGGAAAAGGTGATGAAAAAATAAAACCTATTACAAACCCTAAGAAACTGCAGGATTGCAGATTTACTAGATCAAATTGGATTAACTTTGTGTTTGATTTAATTTTACATTAACTCGGCTCACTCAAAAAATGGGTTGGTTGGATTTTGAAATGTTTCTCGGGTCGGGCCGGATTTAATACATACAAAGAATGCAATCAACACACGAAATTTTGTTGGAATTTAGAAATTTAAGTGCTCTAGCATATTTTGAATGTTTTACGACAGTCCAGATACAACTTCGATTCTATTTAAATACAGATTACAATTCTACTTGGAAGGTCATTATTGCTAGGTAGGCTACAGCCATTTTGTAGCCCCTGGA
>Ga0307507_10011977_pt1 | contig 10824 bp, 12 predicted proteins | sample 7_EM_MG_FD_207223 | JGI IMG/M metagenome (GOLD analysis project Ga0307507, IMG submission 207223) | Populus trichocarpa ectomycorrhiza microbial communities from riparian zone in the Pacific Northwest, United States - 7_EM | ecosystem: Host-associated > Plants > Roots > Unclassified | place... | reverse complement strand
CGTCCGGCGATCAGCGCGCCGACCCCGGCGAGTGCGTCGCGAAGGACCTTCGCGCTCGCCTCGGAGGTCATGAAGGTGGCCCACTCGACGGCGGTCGGCGTGGCCACCTCGCCGTTGCCGAACCAGCGGAAGACGTGGTCGACGCCGTCGGCGGGGTCGGCGACGAAGCCGTCGAGGGACATGGACATGTTGGCGATGACGTCGGCCATTTCAGCTCTCCTTCGGTGTGTTTCTGCTGCTCATAAGCCTGCCGTGGCGCAGCGGCCGAAAGATCTGCCAGGTGGCCAGCCTCCTCGCGTCAGGTGGCCGACGACCTCACCCGGCTTGCCGGGTGAGCGCCTCCCCGCGGAAGGTGCTGCGGTAGGCGCTGGGCGAGACGCCGAGGGCGGCCTGCAGGTGCTGGCGCAGCGAGGCCGCGGTGCCGAACCCGGCCTCGGCGGCGACCCGGTCGATCGGCAGGTCCGACTCCTCCAGCAGCTGTCGCGCGCGCTCGATGCGTTGCCGCGTAAGCCATTCCCACGCGGACACGCCGACCTCGTCGCGGAAGCGGCGGGTGAACGTCCGAGTGCTCATCGACTCGCATGAGGCCAGGTCGCGCAGGGTCAGCGGCCGGTTCAGGTTCTCCAGCGCCCACGCCCGCGCGTTGGCGGTGGACGTCGAGCGCGGCTCGGGTACCGGGCGGCGGATGAACTGGGCCTGCCCGCCTTCGCGGTGCGGCGACACCACGGTGCCGCGCGCCACCTCGTTGGCGACCGCGGCGCCGTGGTCACGCCGGATCATGTGCAGGCACAGGTCGATGCCGGAGGCGACGCCGGCGGAGGTGAGCACCCGGCCGTCGTCGGTGTAGAGCACGTCGGGGTCGACGGCGACCTGCGGGAAGCTCGCCTGCAGGTCGCCTGCCGACCGCCAGTGCGTCGTGGCCGGACGGCCGTCGAGCAGCCCGGCCGCGGCGAGTACGAAGGCGCCCGTGCAGATCGACGCTATCCGCGCCTCCTCCGGGATCAACCCGAGCGCGCCTCGCAGCGGTTCGGTCAGCTCACGTGCGGTCGGCTCGTACTCCACCAACGATGCCGGGATGATCACCGTGTCGGCCTCGGGCAGCACCTCGGGGCCGCGCTCGACCGGGATCGGGAAGTCGCTGTCGGTGCGGACCAGTCCGGGCTCGAGCGTACAGGTCACAACCTCGTACAGCGGCTCGCCCGCCGCCGAGCGAGCCTGCCCGAAGAGCCGCTGGACGATGCCGAGCTCCATCACGAGCATGCCGTGCCGGACCAGCACGGCCACGTGGTGACGGTCGGGGTGCACGAATTCGGCCATGGCTCGATTCTTGCACATGATGGCCATCAGGCCACTCGATCTGGACGCGGCCCCGGCGTGACCATCGGGTCATGAACGTCTTGTGGGTCTTCGCGCATCCCGAACCCAGCTCACTCGGCGGAGCACTCCGCGACGACGGCCTGGCCACCCTGCGCACGCTGGGGCACGAGGTCCGGGAGTCCGACCTGTACGCGATGGACTGGAACCCCGTCGTCGGCGCCGGCGACTTCGGTGGCACCGACGCGTGCCTGAGCGTCGCCGACCGGTCCGCCCGCGCCTACGCCGACGGCGAGCTGAGCCCGGACATCGTTGCGGAGCAAGAGAAACTGGCCTGGGCGGACGCGGTCGTGCTGCAGTTCCCGCTGTGGTGGTACGGCATGCCCGCGATCCTCAAGGGCTGGTTCGACCGGGTCTTCGTCAAGGGCTTCGGCTACGGCGTCCGCGCTGCCGACGGCCGCACCCTGCGCTACGGCGAGGGCAAACTGGCGGGCAAGCGCGCGATGGTGGTGCTCACCGCGGGCGCCCGCGAACCGAGCCTCGGCCCGCGCGGGGTGAACGGCCCGCTCGAGGACCTGCTGTTCGGCCTGCACCACGGCACCCTGTTCTACGCCGGGATGTCGGTACTGCCGCCGGTCGCCGTCTACGGCGCGGACCGCGTCTCCCCCGCCCACTTCGCCGAGGCCTCCGCTCAGCTCCGCAAACGCTTGCGGGACCTGGAAACCACGCCGCCGCTCCCCTTCCGCACCCAGAACGGCGGCGCCTACGACTCCGACCTGGTCCTGCACCCCTCGGAGGCCCCCGGCGCCACCGGCTTGGCCATCCACCTGCGCCCGTCGTGAGTGCCGCCCGTCCCCGATGGGGCACTTCCGAAGGCCGTGAATGGCACATTCACGGCCTTTACGACCCTCAATGTGCCATTCACGGCCTGCTGACCTGGGGTGACTCGGGGCCGGTTCGGGAGGTGGCCGCGCCGAAGACTTCCAGCAGCTCGGAATGTCCGGCGGCGCCACTGTGGAGCACGTGCGCCGCGGGCGTCCCGACTGGGGCCACGAGAACATGGCAGCGATCGCGAAGCGCCGTGGCGTCACGCTGCCGGAGGATAGTCCTTCAGCGTGATCGCGTTGCCCGCCTTGAGCGGCAGCTGCTCGACGTAGCGCTTCCACGGCAGGTGCGGGAGCAGCCGCAGGTTGAGGTTGCGCATCCGGATCCACGCGCGCGTCGGCGGCACGAACCACTTTCCGTTGCCCTGACCCAGCTTCTGGCACGTCTCGACGAACTCACGCATCTCGTTGTAGTAGGCCCGAAACGCCGGTTCGTGCGCGCCGCCGGCGGCCGCGAGTTCCCCCGCGAGCACGTACGCGCCGACGATCGCCAGGCTCGTGCCCATCCCGGAGAGCGGCGCGGCGCAGTAGGCCGCGTCCCCGACCAGTGCGACGCGCCCGCGCGAGTACTCGCTCAGCTGGATCTGGCTCGCCGAATCGAAGTAGAAGTCCGGCGCCTCCCGCATCGCCTCGAGCAGCGTCGGCACCTCCCAGCTTTCGCCGGCGAAGGTGTCCTCGACGAGCTTGCGCTGCTGCTCGACGTCGCGATGGTCGTAGTCGATCGGCTCGGAGCCGAACCAGAACAGCGCCTTGGCCTCGGCGTTCTTCCGGGCGCTGTACATCCCGACGGTCTTGTTCGGCGCATTGTAGAAGCGGCCCACGTGGTCGAGGCCGAGGTGGTTGGGCACGGTGAAGATCGAGACGTAGTAGCCGAGATCGTGCCGGAACTGCGCCTCGTCACCGAAGGCCAGCGAACGGACGGTGGAGTGCAGCCCGTCCGCGCCGATGACCAGGTCGAACTCGCGCGTCGCGCTGTGTTCGAAGGTCACCGAAACGCCGCTGTCGTGCTCGGTGATGCCCGCGATCGAGTCGCCGAAGATGTACTCGACGTCCTGGGTGGCGTCGTAAAGGATCCGCGACAGGTCGCCGCGCATGATCTCCAGCTCGCCGCTCTGAAACGTCGGCGGCGTGACCACGAGGGTCTTGTTCTCGCTGTCCACATAGGACACTTCACCCATCTGCGTCGCCCGGGCCTCGACCCGGCCGAGTAGTCCCATCCGGTCCAGGACCCTGAGCGAGGCGCCGCGGAAGTCGACGGCGTAGCCGCCTTCGCGCAGCTCGGGTGCCCGCTCGATGACGGTCGGCGTGAAGCCGTAGCGACAGAGCCAGAAGGCCAGGGCGGGCCCGGCGACGCTGGCACCGGAGATGAGGACTCGTTTGTTCTGCATGCCGACCACGGTAAACCCGAGTTGGGCGATCGCACAAGGTGTTCGCCTAAGTCGATCGCGCGACTGATGCGGTAGGATCTCAGGCATGGGAAACCGCGAAGCACTCCTGGCGGGCGCGAAGCGCTGCCTGAACGAGAAGGGCTACGCACGGACGACCGTGCGAGACCTCGCGTCGGCCGCGCACGTGAGCATGGCCGCGATCGGCTACCACTTCGGCTCGCGCGAGGCGCTGCTCAACGCCGCGCTGATCGAGGCGAACGAGGAGTGGGGGAACACGCTGGCCGAGGTCCTGCAGGCCGAAACGCCCGCGGACGCGACCCCGGCCCAGCGCTTCGAGCTGATCTGGGACGCGGTGATCGCGTCCTTCCCCGACCACCGGCGGATGTGGGCGATGTCGTTCGAGGTCTACTCCCAGGCCGACCTCGACCCGGAGGTCCGCGCCCAGCTGGCGCACGGCCTCGAACTGGCCCGTTTCGGCCTGGCGAACCTCTTCCAGGGCCTGGACGACCCGGCCGACGAGCGCGCCCGCGCGGTGGGCACGGTCCACCAGGCCCTGCTCTCGGGCGCGATGATGCAGTGGCTGATCGACCCCGAGCACGCCCCCAGCGGCGCCGATCTGGTCCGCGGCCTGCGCGGCATCGCCGAGGACGTCCTCGGCTAAGCGCGCACCAGATCCGCGCCCGCGAAGAAGGTCTCGGCGGACGAGAGCGCGGAGTTGTCGAGGAGCACGTCGCCAGGCCGGCTTCCGTTGCCCAGCAACACGCCGCCCCAGTTCATCGACAGATACTCGGCGCACAGCTGCAAAGTCCCGATCAGCGGCTGCGCCTCCCGCTCCGTCTCGCTCAGCACGCTGACACCCCACAGCGTCTTGCCGCGCATCCGCGCCTTGAACTCGGCGCCCGGCACGCGCATCCAGCCCGACCAGTAGTCCAGGTACAGCTTCACGCTCGCCGAAACCGTGTACCAGTACACCGGCGACGCGATCACCAGGTCCGTCGCCGCGAAGGTCTCATCCATCAGCAACCGCTCGTTGCCGACCGGCGCCACGTGCTCGCCCGCGCCGTGACGGCGGTCTTCGAACGGCACCAACGGCACCTCCGGCAGCCGGATCCAACGCTGGCCGACGCCCGAAGGCAGCTCCCTCGCCGCCCGCCGCGCCAGGATCTCGGTGTTGCCGCCCGCCCGCGCCGCACCCAGCAGGAACAGGAAGTTCCGCTCACTCATGACGTTTCCCCCAACCTCAAGTAGTTGCATGTACATATAAAGACTGTCCCTGCAGGTACCCTGGTGTCAAGAGGCACGAGGAGGACCGATGACCGCGGACGATCAGGCCTGGGGCCGGATACTTGTCCTGCACGCCCACATCGAGCAGGAGCTCGGCAAGGCCCTGCACCGCAGGCACGGGCTCGGCCTCTCCGAGTACCGCGCGCTCGGAAAGCTCGCCGGCGCACCGGATTCCGGGCTGCGCATGCAGGAGCTCGCCGAGTCGATCGGGCTCAACCAGAGCTCGATCAGCCGCCTGTGCGCGCGCCTCGAGGACGCCGGGCTCACCATCCGCGACCTGTGCGAGAACGACCGCCGCGGCGTCTACTCGGTGATCACCGACGAAGGCCGCAAGCGCTACACCGAGACTGAGCCGACCTACCACGCCGTGCTCGCCACCGCACTCGACAAGGCCGCGGGCGACCCCGAGCTCGCCGATGCCGTGACCGCCGTGCGCGGGACTTGACCCTCATATTCCCTCGTGGTTATATAGCCGCACAGGCACTCAACAGGAGGACGCCCATGCGCGCGAAGCTGGAGACCGTAGAGAACCGCCCCACCCTGCGCCTGGTGCGCCGGCTGGCGCACCGCCCCGAGAAGGTCTGGCGGGCGGTCACCGATCCCGCCGAGCTCGCGCACTGGTTCCCCGCCGCGGTCGAGGCCGAGCTGCGCCCCGGCGGCGCCATCCGCTTCACCTTCCCCGGCAGCGACGAGACCACCACCGGCCACGTCCTCGCCGCCGATCCGCCGCGTGAGTTCACCTTCGTCTGGAACGACGACACGCTGCGCTGGCTGATCACGCCGGACGGCGACGGCAGCCTGCTGGAGTTCACCCACACCTTCGGCCGCGGCGACCCCGCGATCGCCGTGCTCGCCGCCGGGCGCACCGCGAGCGGCTGGGACTTCTGCCTGGACGCGCTCGAAGCACTTCTCGAAGGCCGCGAGAACGAGCCGCCGAAGCAGTGGCACGACCGGATGGCCTCCTACGTCGAGGAATTCGGGCTCGAGGAGGGCGAAATCCTCGACGACGGCACCATCCGCTTCCGCCGCGACCTCGTCTGGAAGCCGCTGGACGAGGTCTGGCCGTTGCTCACCCCCGACGGCGAAGTCACCGTCTCCGAGCAGCCGCACGTCCTCGAATCCGTTGGCGAGCAAGGCAAAGTCCGCTGGGAACTGACGCACGACCCCCTAGAAGGCGTCCGCGTCGAATACACCCAGACCGCCTCCGGAGACGTGCCCGCCCTGATGGCCGCGGCCCACGAGCGGCTGAACGCGCTGTTCGCGGCCACCCACGGCGTCACGCTCGAACCGTGGTCACCGGATCGCGTCGAAGCCGTGCGCAAGCACTACGCGCAGGCTCCGCCCCAGGTCTGACGCGCGGCACCGCGCCCGCCGCTACCTTCGGTCCATGCGCTGGAGACTCCTGGACGTGCTGGCGGCGGTGGTGCTGGCGATCGGCGCCGGCGGCAACCTTGCGGCCGGCGCCTGGGCGTTGCCGCAGTGGCTGCCCACCTGGCTCGGCTGGACGATCCTGCCGGCCGGGGTCGTCCCGCTGCTGATCCGCCGCGGATGGCCACTGCCCGCGTACGTCCTGGGGCTGGTGTCGACCGCGGCCGCGATCCCGATCGGCGGCCCGGTCATGACGATCGCCGTCCTGTCGGCCGGCTGCGCGCTCTACCTCGTCGCGGCCTACGGCGAACAGCGCGCGGCCCGCATCGGCGTCGCGGCCGGGCTGATCGAGGTCGGGCTGCTCGCGTTCGTGCTGCCGCAACCGAGCACGTCGACCACGGTGAACGTCGGCGCCGCCGCGCTGGCCGTGTCGTTCGCGCTCGGCCACGCCACGCGCAGCCGCCGCGAACACGTCGCGTGGCTGCGGGAAACCCATACGCAGCAAGCGGTTTCCGAGGAACGGCTCCGGATCGCGCGCGAGATGCACGACGTCGTCGCGCACAGCATGAGCCTGATCGCGGTGAAAGCGGCGGTCGGTAACCACGTCGCCGTCGACCATCCCGAAGAAGCGCGCGAAGCGTTGCGCGTCATCGAGGACACCAGCCGCGAGACGCTGGCCGAGCTCCGGCGGATGCTCGGCGTCCTCCGCACCGGCGACACCGAAACCGCGCTCGCCCCCGCGCCGACCTTGGCCGGGCTGCGCGCACTCGCGGACCGGACCGGCACCGCCGTCGACCTCGCCGTCGACGGCCTGGAAGAGCTGCCCGGCGGCGTCGGCCAGTCCGTCTACCGGATCGCACAGGAGGCGTTGACGAACGTGGTCAAGCACGCGCAGGCCACCCGGGTCACGATGCGCGTCGCGGGCGGCGACGGCGAGGTCAGCGTCGAGGTGGTCGACGACGGCCAGGGTGGCTCGGACTTCACCCCTGGCCACGGGCTGATCGGGATGCGTGAACGCGTCGCGGTGTACGGCGGGGAGTTCAGCGCCGGGCCGGTGCCGGACGGCTTCCGCGTGTTCGCCCGGCTGCCCTACGAGGACGCGCGATGATCCGCGTGCTCGTCGCCGACGACCAGGCGCTGTTGCGCGGCAGCTTCAAACTGCTCATCGACAGCGCACCCGGGCTGACCGTCGTCGGTGAGGCGTCCGACGGCGTCGAGGCTGTCGCGCTGGCACGGCGAGAGCGCCCCGATGTTGTGCTGATGGACATCCGGATGCCGGAGATGGACGGTATCGAAGCGACCCGCCGGATCTGCGGCACGCCGGAGACCGCCGACGTCCGGGTGCTGATCCTGACCACCTTCGACCTCGACGAGTACGTCTACGCGGCGCTGCGCGCGGGCGCGAGCGGGTTCCTGCTCAAGGACACGCGCCCGGCCGACCTACTGGCCGCGGTCGAGGTGGTCGCGAGCGGCGACGCGCTGCTCGCGCCTTCGGTCACGCGACGGCTGGTCGCCGAGTTCGCGCGGCTGCCGTCGGGCCCGGCCACCGCCCGGCTCGACGGAATCACCGCGCGCGAACAGGAAGTCCTGACCCTGATCGCGCGCGGGATGTCGAACGACGAGCTGGCCTCGCACCTGCACCTCGGGCTCGCCACGGTGAAGACGCACATCGGCCGTCTGCTCCACAAGCTCGCCGCCCGCGACCGCGCCCAGCTCGTCATCGCCGCCTACGAAGCCGGCCTGGTCCGCCCGTCGGGGTCGTGAGTGGATAACAGTGTTCTAACACCGTTATCCACTCACGACTCGCTAACCGAGGGCGCGGGTGAAGGGGGCGAAGCGGCGAGCCGGGTCGCCCGGTAGCGCCCGGCCGTCCAGGACCATCCGCGGCGCCGTCGCCGTCGGCACCAGGCCGCGGGCTCGCACCCAGCCGGACAGCCCCGGGAACCGCAGGTCCGGATCGACCCGCAGCTCGCCGTCGATCGTCCCGGCGACCCCGCGGATCAGCGCGCGGGCCTGCTCCTCGTCGTCGGCGACGACCGGCCCGATCACGGTGACGTGCCCGATGAACGTCCCGAAGGCGAACCCGCGCACCTCGCCGCCCCGCTCGACGACGTACGGGGAACCGCTGTCCCAGAGCCGCCGCAGCAGCGGCTCGCGGTCGGCGTCCTGGGCCTCGGCGTCGAGCCGGTGGACGGCGGCGAAGTCGGCACGCTCCGCGGGCCGGGCCTCAGGACCGCCGTCGCCGCTGAAGATCCCGACGTGTCCCTGGGTCCCGCCGTCGACGACGAATCCCATCGACTCGTACAGCGGCCGTCCGAACTTCGACGCGAACAACGTGACCACCCGGTCCCCCGCCGCGTCGACGGCGTGCGCGGTGATCCGCCGCCCGAGTCCCTGTCGCCCGAACCGCTCGGCGACCAGCACCATCGACAGCGCCGCGACCGGTCCGAAGGCGACCGAGACCGCGGCCGCGGCCAGCCCGCCGTCCGGCGCGTCGACGCCGTAGACGTTTCCGACGTCGTGCAGGAGTCCCCACTTGCGTTCCTCGCGGGGCCAGCCGCGAGTCTCGGCGAGATCGGAGCAGGCGAGCAGATCGGCGGCGGCGAGCTCCCGGATCGGGGCGTCGGCGAAGGTCACCTTTCCACGCTATCGGCTCCGGAGGCGTTGCCTACGCCACACGCGAAGTGACCGCCGAGTAGCTAAGCTCCCGGGAATGAGCAGTGCGACGGAGCCGCTCGGGACGCCGCCCGAGGACGAACCGGACATTCACACCACGGCCGGCAAGCTGGCCGACCTGTACCGCCGTTATGACGAGGCGGTGCACGCGGGCTCGGCCCGCGCGGTGGAGAAGCAGCACGCCAAAGGCAAGAAGACCGCGCGCGAGCGCATTGAGCTGCTGCTCGACGAAAACTCCTTCGTCGAGCTCGACGAGCTGGCCAAGCACCGCTCCACCAACTTCGGGCAGGAGAAGAACCGCCCGTACGGCGACGGCGTCGTGACCGGCTACGGCACCGTGGACGGCCGTCCGGTGTGCGTGTTCAGCCAGGACGTGACCGTTTTCGGCGGCAGCCTCGGCGAGGTGTACGGCGAGAAGATTGTCAAGGTGATGGACCTGGCGATCAAGACCGGCCGGCCGATCGTCGGCATCAACGAGGGCGGCGGCGCGCGCATCCAGGAGGGCGTCGTCTCGCTGGGCCTCTACGGCGAGATCTTCAACCGCAACGTGAAGGCGTCCGGCGTCATCCCGCAGATCTCGCTCATCATGGGCGCGAACGCGGGCGGGCACGTCTACTCCCCGGCGCTGACCGACTTCGTGGTGATGGTCGACGAGACGTCGCAGATGTTCATCACCGGCCCGGACGTGGTGAAGACGGTGACCGGCGAGGACGTCACCTTCGAGGAGCTCGGCGGCGGGCGCACGCACAACACGAAGTCCGGTGTGGCGCACTACCTCGGCTCCGACGACGAGGACGCCATCGCCTACGTCAAGGAACTGCTGTCCTACTTGCCGCAGAACAACCTTTCGGACGCGCCGGCCTTCGAGGCCTCGCAACCCGCGGGCGGATTCTTCGACGACGTCACCGAGTCCGACCGCGAGCTCGACGCGATCATCCCGGACTCGCCGAACACCCCGTACGACATGCACGAGGTGATCACCCGCGTCCTCGACGACGGCGAATTCCTCGAGGTCCACGAGCTGTTCGCGCCGAACATCCTGGTCGGCTTCGGGCGCGTGGACGGGCGCAGCGTCGGCGTCGTGGCGAACCAGCCGACGCAATTCGCGGGCTGCCTGGACATCGACGCCTCGGAGAAAGCCGCGCGGTTCGTGCGCACCTGCGACGCGTTCAACATCCCGGTACTGACCTTCGTGGACGTCCCGGGCTTCCTGCCGGGCACCGACCAGGAGTGGAACGGGATCATCCGGCGCGGCGCGAAGCTGATCTACGCCTACGCGGAGGCCACCGTCCCGCTGGTCACGGTCATCACGCGCAAGGCGTACGGCGGCGCGTACGACGTCATGGGCTCGAAGCACCTCGGCGCGGACATCAACCTCGCCTGGCCGACAGCGCAGGTCGCGGTGATGGGCGCGCAGGGCGCGGCGAACATCGTCCACCGCAAGACGCTGGCGAACGCGGCGTCGGAGGGGCGTGATGTCGACGCGCTGCGGGCCGAGCTGATCCAGGAGTACGAGGACACGCTGCTCAACCCGTACGCGGCGGCCGAGCGCGGCTACGTCGACTCGGTAATCGTCCCGGCGCACACCCGCGGGCACATCGCGCGGGCGCTGACGCTGCTGGCGAACAAACGGGAGTCCCTGCCGCCGAAGAAGCATGGGAACATTCCCCTATGACCGAATCACGTCCGCTGTTGCGGGTGGTCCGCGGCAACCCGAGCGACGCCGAGCTGGCGGCGCTGACCGCGGTGGTCGCGGCGGCGTCCACCGCCCGCGCCCCCGCTGCTCCCGAGCGCCGTCGTTCCTGGTGGGGCGACCGCGCTTCGGCACTGCGCCACCCGCTGCACCCGGGCGACGGCGCCTGGCGCGCTTCCGGGCTCCCGCACTGACCCGGTCGTGGGGGGGGTGGAGG
>Ga0307507_10011976_pt1 | contig 10825 bp, 7 predicted proteins | sample 7_EM_MG_FD_207223 | JGI IMG/M metagenome (GOLD analysis project Ga0307507, IMG submission 207223) | Populus trichocarpa ectomycorrhiza microbial communities from riparian zone in the Pacific Northwest, United States - 7_EM | ecosystem: Host-associated > Plants > Roots > Unclassified | place... | reverse complement strand
TCGGGCTTATCGGGATTGACTTCGCCCCGTTCAAGAAGCATTGTGGCCACTCCTGCGTGACCTCTCAAAGCGGCAAACCAGAGTAGTGTTCGGCCGCACGTGTCTGGCTTATCGAGATTGACCTCACACTGTTCAAGTAGTATTTTCACCACTTCCGCGTGCCCATTCCAAGCAGCAAACCAGAGTGGTGTCCAGCCCTCGTTATCTAGCTTGTCGGGGTTGACCTCGTCCCGTTCGAGTAGCATTTTCACCATTTCCGCGTGCCCATTCCAAGCAGCAAACCAGAGTGGTGTCCAGCCCTCGTTATCTAGCTTGTCGGGGTTGACCTCGCTCCGTTCGAGTAGCATTTTCACTACTTCTGCATGCCCATTATAAGCAGCATCCAGGAGTGGTGTCTGGCCCTCGTTATCTGGCTTGTCGGGGTTGACCTCGGTCCGTTCGAGTAGCATTTTCACTACTCCTGCATGCCCATTATTAGCAGCAACCGAGAGCGGCGCCCGGCCCTCGTTATTTGCCTTGTCGGGGTTGACCTCAGTCCGTTCGAGTAGCATTTTCACCACTTTCACATGCCCACCACAAGCAGCACCCCAGAGTGGCGTTCGGCCACCGTTATCTGGCTCGTCGGGGTTGACCTCAGTCCGTTCGAGTAGCATTTTCACCACTTCCGCGTGCCCATTCCAAGCAGCACTCTAGAGTGGCGTTCGGCCATCGTTATGTGGCTTGTCAGGGTTGACCTCGCTCCGTTCGAGTAGCATTTTCATCACTTCTACGTGCCCAGCATAAGCAACACTCCAAAGTGGCGTTCGGCCATCGTTATCTGGCTCGTCGGGGTTGACCTCGCTCCTTTCGAGTAGCATTTTCACCACTTCTGCATGCCCCTCATAAGCAGCACTCCAGAGTGGCGTTCGGCCGTCATTATCTCGTTTGTCGGGGTTTACCCCCCTCCGTTCGAGTAGCATTTTCACCTCTTCTACGTGCCCAGTATAAGCAACACTCCAAAGTGGCGTTCGGCCATCGTTATCTGGCTTGTCGGGGTTGACCTCGGTCCGTTTGAGTAGCATTTTCACCACTTCCACGTGCCCATTATAAGCAGCACTCCAAAGTGGCGTTTGGCCATCGATATTTGGCTTGTCGGGGTTGACCTCGGTCCGTTTGAGTAGCATTTTCACTACTTCTACGTGCCCATTATAAGCAGCATTCCAGAGTGGTGTTTCGCCGTACAAACCCGTTTTGTCGGGACTGATATCACCACGCTTAAGTAGCATTTCAACAACTCGCTCGTGCCCATTACGAGCAGCCCACACGAGCGGTGTGTTATCCACACAGTCTCTTTGGTTAATATCACAACCCTCCACTTCCACAAAACCTGTCACAAGCTCAACAATCCCGAAAAGAGATGCACCATGTAGGCCACTGAAGAAATGGGGTTTATCAAAATCAATAGTGTATGAATATCCTTTCTGTGCCTTCAAAAGGGTTCTAGTGGATATATGGTTATTTCGGTCGTCAAATAGCTTGAATGCAAGGAGCTTCGTGCAATCCGAAAGGTCCCTTTTTGCATGCACTCCCCAATACACGGAAGCATATTCGAGAAAACGTGTGCCCCGGAGATCAGGAGATGGATTCGTCGAAAGAGCCTTGACATGTTCCGAATTCAGATAACTTAAGCAGGTCTCTGCTATTGTCGAGTGGGGTGTGCCAAAAAGGGAGGGATGAGCTCGGAGATACTCTTGCAGTGTAAAATGGACCAACCGAACCGTGGAAGCCTCCTTGTCTACGGCGACAAGTCCTTGACAACAAGATAGCAATGTCCCTATTGAAGGAACATCGCCTGCATTAAGATCCTGCGATTCCACTTCCACCGCTAGGGCGTGACACAATTCATCAGCCTTCAATGGCCGCTCAGAGTAGGAGATCCACATCAAGGCGGCCATGCCAAGCCTCGCTCTGCCCCCGCCCTGCCTCTTTATCCGGCCCAGGGTTTCGCCATAAGCGCTCCCTAACCCCAAGCCGTCAGTCATTGCGCTCAGCTTTTGTTGCCTGCCACGAGTTGTGGTTTCTTTCAAGACCGCATCGATATTTAGCGATACTAGTAGGAATCTAGTTATGTGTCCATTAGTCGATAACTTGAGGAAGCTCTCCGAGTATCGTTGCTTCTACATACATTTCAGAAATATCACCCGGAACCTTCCTCAAGATGTCTGCCTCCAGGGTACTATCCATCGCGTCAGGGGTTGTGTCCGCCGCCAGCCTACTTCGAAGATATGTGACGATGTCATCCCTCTTGGGACTTATGGATACGCTCACCACTCTTCCAGAGAGACGCCTTCCGATCTCAGGTAAAATGTGCGGTCTCCCAGTCACGAATATTCGAGTGCCCGGAGACTGTTCGAGCAGTTGACCCAGCGAATCGAGAAGCTTGGCTCGGTATTCTGTTGCACATTCGTCTAGAGCGTCTATGCATATGAACGTGCGCTTTTTGGTAGATGTAGTCTCCAATATTTTCAAAATATTAGAGATTTGCGGCCCCTGCCCTCCAATGGAATTTTTTCGGTCCTTGTATGCTTCTGATATATCTTCCGGGATCTCGTCGAGTCCGAAAACCAGCTGCTTTACCAGAGAACCTAGCATGCCCACGAGGGACTGCTCGTTTTGGGCGGCGAAGTCGAAATAGAAACATGCGACTGTGGCATTTTTTCCTCTAGCCTGACTACTCAAGCTGTCTATAATCACGGAGCTAACATCGCGGCTTGTCAGCACTGCCCTTTTTATTCCGCCCTTTAGGTTCATTTATGTTACCAAATATAAGTTTTCCCAACCCCCGGATCTCCATTGCAAAACAAGAGTGCCTTATCGGATTCACCTCCCGAACTACCGGTGTACCAGCTTCTAAACTCCTGGGTTTGTAAAACCCATTCCCCTATAGTTTCGACTCTGCTGTCTCGGATGTCCTGATGGCGTAACTTAGGCTCTAGTGGTGATAGCCAGGCTAGGATATTTTGTCTGTCATCGGCAACGGTAGGGTTGATGTAGGTGGTGTTGAAAGAGTTGTAATTATTATTGAATGATTGCGACATTTTTTGTTCTTTGCTGCTTGGGATATTGTACGAGTAGGCGATAAACAGGTTAATCGACTATATGAATCCCAGGAAGACTGAAGAAAAGCGGGGTTTTTTGTGGAACCTGATGGATTCCTCTCGACCCTCCAATCAACGGCCACAAATTTGTGACAACAAGACTCCGCTTTTTGCAACAGGATTGGTGGTACTCGAGTAAGATAACCCCCATCTATTTAAGCACTACTGGTACTGGTTTAACACAAGTCTTGCGCTCCGGTGAAATGCCACCCACGAGCTCCTGCAGTGGTATTCGCTAATTTGCCATATATACAAAGACATAAAAAGCCTTATGAATGAACCAATCGATAACCATATACATCACCTTACTTCCAGAATCACAGCTCAGCGGGCGATGTAGCTCGAGGCCAAAAAGATCTCCCCTTTACTGTGCCGACTTAAGCTGTAAAAGTAGGGGCCATACTTTTCGATACGCATCAAGACCGTCATGTCAGTAGTAAAAAAGTGTGGGACAATGTGGTCTCCTAGTAGGTTACTACATTTTCTATCGTTCTGACAACCCAGGAGTAAGTTTGTCAGCCTAGATAACCTCAGACGGCTCACCTAAGTAGTGATTCAGGGGATTATTAAACAAACCGATGAATTAACTTTTATCAAAACCTGATATTTTTAGGATCTAAAGTTTACCCCCAAACCAACTTGGCGAGACAGCCGACTAAATCCCCTATAACCAGCGAAAGAAATTATCGCCTACGAACAGAACTTTTTGTATACAGAGAGTACCAGTACCCTAAATGATAACCAAAACTATGGCTAGTACAGTACGGGAAGAAAATTTTTAACTCTCCTTCAGGCTGTTCACATTCTGTTGCAATTGGGGGTTATTATCGCCAAGCGGGTAGCTTAGTTATCACCAGTCTTTCCTCAATTGTTTCATGGTCTATCACACTATTTCTCCCTTCACTTAAATTTAGGGGGTTGGCATGCTAGACTTGCTGCACGAAAGGGTACGGCAGCTTATAACAAATGTATCTGATACCACCAGCAAGGCTAGTGCGGGGGAGACACCCGATCTCAAATGGAGCGATTAGATGTTTTTCAGTCTAACCTACGAAGAAGGGAGTGAAAAATCAATTCCGTCATTGCCCTCCGGCATTCAATTCTTCATGCCTGCATATGCTGTTAAGCCTCATACCGGTAGTCTTTCATTTAGCCATGATCTAATCTCTGTAGGTTGACCATCTAACATCAGCCTGCTGATACTAATGCGACTTAATTTATCGGGGTTTTCTACGCTTGATGGACTCCCACCCCCCGATTGCTAGCTGTGTGTATCGCACTTTGTAGCTACGGCACTCACGGCTGCACCATATGAATGTTAGTCGCTGTCTGCTTTTTCTTTTTTCTTCTTCCTTTTCCTTTTTTTTTTCACCTCTCGAGGTTGCGGCTCTTTTTCGGATGGATACCGACAAATCATGTGCGTTGATTTAAGCGAATCTGGCGAGCCGCTAAGATTACCTTCAGCCTCAGCGATCTCCCGCCACGGTAGATCTAGAAACGGATTTATACCATCCAGTCCTTAGTTGATCGGATGGCACCCCTGACAATCGTAAGAGAGCTAAGGCGATAACAGAGGTAAGCTTGGAAAACAACCTCTTGATGTTCATCGCTCCCCTACACCCTTCACGGAGCACCTTTTACTAATTCCACGGCTGCTCTGGTGACTGGCTGTGGTCCCTGTTCGCTCGGCACTAGACCACTGCTTGCTGCCTGACCCTAATATGTGAGTTAAGCAATTTGCACCATTGGGCCATGCAAACAAGTATCGTACGGCGCAAATCGCTTAAAAGCTGCACCGGTGGAACACAGAAATTATCCGAACCGATATAAGCTGTGCCAGGTATGCCTCCACCGATCCCTATATACAGGGATCGCAGCTCCCCACCAATTTATCCAACTCCACCAGCGGGGCCATTGCGGAGGAAACCCCTGATCTCAAATGGAGGAATTAGAGGTTTTACACAGGACCTACGGAGATGGGAGTGAAAAATTAATTAAATTTTGTTAGTGCTTATTCGCATAAAGTCCTTCATGCTGGTACTCGTCATATATGCTGCTAAGCCTCAATTGATCGCATTTTCTATCCCCAATCTATTTTCCTTTTTCGCCTTGCTAGCTGCGAGCATCGCAAGTTTTAGCTATGTACTCGAGTACCAGTCCGTAGCTTACTGGTGCACCAGACAGATACAAGTCGCTGTTTTCTTCCTTTATTCTTTATTCTTTTTTTCTTTTCCCCCCTTGAAGTTGAGGCTCTTTTTCGGATGCTAACCGATAGATGGCGTCCATGACAGGTTGGCTTCAACGAATTGAGTAGGTGCGTTTCCATGTGTAACAGTACCGGTAGGCCTCAGCGATCTCCCGCAGCATCCGGAGAAGGATTCATAGCATTGAGTCTCGTGAAGCCTCTGGACAAGGGGGAAAAATCTCATCCTTGTGAATATCGCTAGGAGTGGATCTTGAGTAACTTACTTTACTGCGCGATGATCTGTGATATAATACTAGGCTAGATTATCACTCGTAAAGCCCAACTTGTGGGTTTAATGCGATGTCCTAAACGGCATTATCATGATTCACTACAATCATCATTGTTATTATCCCCGTCCTCTTCTGTTATAGGCTTCTCGGCACATAAGCTAACGGTAGCCTTCAGCCTTGCACCCGGGATAGATGGCTGGTTGTAAGCCCTGGTGTAACGTATTATACTGTACTCGCTTTCACGCAACAGCGATTTGCTTTTCATTACCGATATTCTTGGTATAATCCGTGCGTTGTACATCAAGGGCTCTGCCTTTGACCGACGCCTGGAATTATTATCTATAATTTCTCTTCTCTCCGGGATAAATCTACTTTCTTAACTTTGAGTGAAAAATCAAAATCCACTTGCTAGTAAGATAAGTGTTCATTCCTGGAAATAGTTGAAATTTATATTGTTTTACTCTATATCTAAATAACTCAGACGGGAAAAGGAGAGAAAGGGAATCGGGAAAATTAATTGAACAATTGACGCACAAAGGGAATACAACAAGAAAGCAAGGGAGGAGGTGAGTGTTAGGGGAGTCTCGGGCCATAATAGCTTATTGCGATATGATAGGAATAGCTTCTCACTAACGCCAATTCTAGAGTATAAAACGGAATTGACAACCCCTGACTTGACTGATTATATAAGAAAGTCGGCGTAGAAGTTTGAACGGGTATTTCCTTTGAGCTAAAGAGCAATATTTAAGCTGGTGTTGTGTCGTAGGCTTATCCGGGGAGGAAGCGAAAGACCGAGAATAGCAGAGAATGGGGATTTAAACCACGGAGAAGATTGGGCGGGGGTGAGGGGGGGGGAGGCGGCAATGGCGGTGATAAACGTGCCTATTGAACTTTTGCAGTGGCGGAGGAAACTGCGCGATTATCTATATTAGAAGGCGCTAAGGCGAGCAAGATCCTAGCTTTTGCGCCGGGCTAGGAGCAGCGGATTCTGGGGGATGTAGTGGCGCTACTCATCCCCATTCATGGTAGCATAAAATAGTGAAGTGTACTAAAAATTTCGGGATTAGCTCGGAGGTACTCTTGAAAGGTGTAAAATAGATTAGACGAACCGTGGAAGCCTCCTTGTCTGCGGCGACAAGTCCTTGGCAACAGGCTAGCACTGTCCTTATTACAGGAACATTGCCGGTATTGAAATTCGGGGACCCTGTTTCGACTGCAAGGGAATGGTACCTTTAGCCCCACCCTGTTCCCTTATCCGGCCTCAAGTTTCACCATAAGCACTCTCCAACCTTAAGCCATCCGTCATTGCCCTGAGCTTTTGTCGCCTAAGATGGAGCATGGCTTCTTGCAGGGTCGTATCGATGTTCAGCGAGTAGTAATCTAGATGTGTATCTGTTAGCAGATAACTTAAGGTAGATTCCGGGGGGTGGTTGCTTCAACGTACATTCTGGAAACATCTTCCGGAATTTCCTTCTGGATCTCTACCTCCAGACTACAGTTCATCGCATCTGATGTTGTGTCTTCTTCCAGCTTGTAGTGAAGGCACCAAATAGTATTGTCTGTTGGTACTTATGGGTCGACTTGGCACACTTCCGGGAAGATGCCTCTCTCTCTCGGGTAGAATCTGGGGTTTTCCAGTCACAGGTGTTCGTTCGGGTGCCCGGAAGCTGTTGTAGAATTTTGCTTAACGAATCGAGGAGATTAGCTCGGTGTTCTGTCGCACATTCACCTAGAGTGTCGATACATATGAATGTGAACTTTTTGGAAGAGGTAATCTGCAGCATCTTCAAATTATCGGAAATTTGCGGTCCTTACTCACTAATAGCATTTTTTCGGTCTCAGTATGCTCTCGATATCCACTCCAGAACTTCCTCCAGTCCGAGAACTATCTGTTTCAGCAGGCTGCGCAGCGTGCTGGCGGAGGAATGCTCCTTTTTAGCGGCAAAGTCGAAATAAAAACCTGTAATAGTGACATTCCGTTCTCCAGTCTGACCGCCTGAATTGTCTATCACCAACGAGCTAACACCGTGGCTTGTCAGCGCTTGCCGTTTTTTCTGCTTGTTAAGGTTCATCCAGGTCACCTAATATAAGTTTTCCCAACACCCAGATCTCCATAGCAAAGCAAAACTGGGTAACAGGATCCACCTCGTTCACTACCGGCGCCCCAGGTCACAGACTCATTCGTCTGCAAAAGTCATTCTCCCACATTGCTGGCTCCTGAGTATCCTGGTGCTGCAGCCTCGGGTCCATGGGGATAGCCAGGCTAGGATGTTAGGCCGGCCATCAGTAAAGTTAACAGTAAAGTTCATGTTGGCCGTGTGTAAAGAGCCGATAATATTACCGAATCGCAGCCACATTTTCGGCTTCTTTGCTGGCGAGGATATCGTAACTGATGGATGATGGAGTTAGTCGGCTATTGAAATTCTTGGGGGCTGAAGAAAAGCGGGGTTTTTTGTGGAACCTGACGGACCCCCCGGTTGACCTCTCTAAATTTCTGCCAGAGGTACGGGCACCCTGCTTTTGCATACCGCGTCGGCAGCAGGGGGTCCCACGTTTCTTTAAGCATGATCCTACGGTTCAACGCATATCGCCTCAGTGAATAAATTATGGCATAGTTCGTGATGTCGGTAGAGGCTGGAAAGAGCCCCCCCTCCAACCTTGGACGGTGCCAGGTTCTACTCGGATAGGGGCCATACTTTTTGATATAGATATCTAGACCGCCAAGTACGATCGTACAGTTCAGCGCTAGCAGAACGCAAGCCAGTCTACAAGTTACAGGCATAAAGAACCCGAACATTTGAGTCCGAATTTTGTATGGGCGGTCAGACACGCAGGGACAATTTGCCATACAAACTCTTCATCCCTGTGTTCGGGTTCTTTATGCCTTTAACTTGTAGGTTGTCACATTTATCATAACCCACCTCACCGCCCATCTCTCCAACCACACAGAAGTTTGCCAGGGCCAAATAACCTCCGATGACCAACCCAAATCGTAGTTCATAGAGCCGTTGAATGCGCTATGGAACAGCTTTCTCTCGAACCTACCATAACATCATAGCCCAAGGTCGAAGATTTACCACTAAACTAATTAAGCAAGATAGTTGGGTAAATCTTTGGTGAACCCAGAAATTGCTATAATATTATGAGCAGCGATCTTGGATATAGTAAATTTACCGGAAAAGATAACTAAAACTATGACCAAAATATTTCGGCTAGAACTCCTTCTTCACTCTGCTTCAGTTTGCTCATACCCTGCTGCACTTGAGCGTCATTGTCTCCAAGTGGGTAGCTTAGTTATCACCGCTCTTTCCGCAGTTGTTTCGTGACTTGGTGAAACTGTTTCTCGCCTAGGTTTAGGGTTCGAAGGCGTGGTTTGCATAGCGTGACACTGATAAAATACGAAGAAGCACACCAGAGGGGCTAGTGCGAGGAAGCCCCTAATCTTAACTGGAGGGTTTGGAGGGTTTGGAGGGTTTAGATGGGGCCTACGGGAATGGGGGTGAAAAATCAATTTCGTCCGTTCTTTCCTGCATAAAGTCCTCCACGCCGGTATACCGGTATTCTGCTAAGCATCACAGCCTCCCATCTAACCCTACCGCTAGCCTAATCTCTGTAAGTTGACGTACTAAAATCAGCTTCGGCGTTTTCTATACTCAATCGGTTTTCGGTTTTCGTATTTCTAGCTACGAGTATCGCACGTTTTAGCGACTCGAGTACTAGCGCGTGGCTTGCCTGTGCACCAGAATGATGCAAGTCACTGTTTCTTTTTTTCTTTTTTACTCTTTGGGGCTGAGGCCCTCCCCCGGATGCTAACCGACCGATAGCGCCCTGGACAGGTTGACTACAACCAATTCGTAAGCCGCTGGGATTGCGCTTACGGGTGGACAAGCCTAGGACGCCTCAGCGATCTCCCGCAGCACCCGGACAAGGATTCATAGCACTTAGTCTTAACCAGTGCTGGAGCAGTTGATGGGACGGCACCACCGATAATCCTGAAAAAGCTAATCTCATAACACAAAGTAAACTCGGGAAACACCTTCTCAGTCTCTATCGCTCTGCTATACTCTTCACGGAGCACGCATCCTAGCCTCGGAGCACCTTCTGCCAATAGCGGTCCCACAGGTGTTCGGAGAACTGGTCAGGAATCCCTCTTCACCCCACGCTAAACCCCTTCCTGACGCTAGCACTAGTGCGCAACTAAACCATCTGCACTCTACAAGCAGCTAGAGCAATTAGATTTCACCAGCAACTAGGAGATAAGTGGGTACCGGTATCTAGTGACGCAGACTTTATAGCACAGCACTCTCGAACACACAGATGGACTTGCAGCTGATTGCGCGGCGACTCATGAACATTGCGTACCATTGATAGGACTAAATTGAGTAGCCCAGCACCGGAAAAGGGGAAAAAAAGGGGGTGAGAGGAACAAAGGGAGAGCATCAAGAACCACAATCAACAATAAACCTTTATCACCTCCTTTCTTCACATTGGCCCCTGTACACAAAATCCAATACAAGAGTCATGAGTAAATAAAAATTTCCCTTCATCTTATCTCTTTAGATAACACCATCTAGATATGATTGTGCCGTTTCCCAAAAGAGAGCAGTGCTTTGGACTTGCCACTCCCCACACAAGCACACCTGGGATGAATTGATTGATTGATTGACAAAGTACGAGAGAAGATTACGAGACTTAGAAGTTTACCCTGGGCCATTGTGAGCAATTAGTGAAACTGAGAGTCAGAGGCGAAATATATGATCTTTGTGAATATCGCTAGAAGTGGGTCTTGAGTACAATACTAGTACTTTACCGAAGAATGAGCTGCGATTTAATACCTGGCTGGGTCGCCACTCGTAACACCAAACTTATGAGTTAGATGCGATATCCTAAACGATATTCTAATGATTTATTACTATCATTATTATTATCACCATACTCCTCCGCCTACAGCCTTTTCGCTGGGTGAGCCAATGGCTTCTTTCAGCCTTGCAACCGGGATAGATCGCTAGCTGTAGATCCTAGTTTGCTCGCTTTTCCTCAAGTTATAATACTATTCTTTTCATGATCGATATTCTGTGTATAATTGCTGCCTTGCAGATTAAGGGTTCCGCCTTTAACGTTGATTGACGCCAGTGATTATTATGTACAGTACAATTCCTCTTCTGTTTGGGATGAATATACTCTAGCGATAGATTCAGTCTTATTTTTTTGAT
>Ga0307507_10011975_pt1 | contig 10826 bp, 7 predicted proteins | sample 7_EM_MG_FD_207223 | JGI IMG/M metagenome (GOLD analysis project Ga0307507, IMG submission 207223) | Populus trichocarpa ectomycorrhiza microbial communities from riparian zone in the Pacific Northwest, United States - 7_EM | ecosystem: Host-associated > Plants > Roots > Unclassified | place... | reverse complement strand
GGCTTAGCCGGCTCTAACCGGCTCTGAGCTGGAGCCGATTTATCGGTGCAGATGGCTCAAATAACGGCTCGGCTCAGCGGCTCGCGGCTCCGGAGCCGAGCCGTTTGCATCACTAGTTACGAGTGGTGGGACAAAGATATATGCCATTCACTAGGAAAACGGATCTACACACGACCTATTGGGAATTGGCCACCAAATCCTGCGATGAGGCAGTAAGGACTCCGAGTCACAGGGGTAATCCACACTGCAGCTGAACACACTGAATAAAAGGGGTGGAGGAGAACGTTGATGGCTATTGAAATTTTAAATCACTGGTGGCTGTCAACGATCCGTGATCCGCTTGAGATCAAATTTGCACTTAAACCTTTTCTTATTGCCTTGAGCTCCAGTCACAGTGCCACCTGATACAACTACAAGAGACTACAAGCCGCTAACGACGAAAGTCCGCTTCTTACGGCTAAAGTGTCTGTGTAAGAAAAGATTGATTTTAGTTGTTCTAATGCTTATTCTCAATTGTCATGGCCAAGTACAATAACGGCGTGTCAGTGCTTGGTCAGTGCCATGGAAACATGCGGCATCATCAAACAGAATGGCCGTGACAACATTTGTGGTTTTGTCAGTTTCGCTTTTTTTCATTGTTTAAGGCCAAAGCGAGAGAACTGCGGACCCTGTTTTCGCTGCATAAAACCTACAAATGCCCATTGTTTGCCCCGCGCCTTTCATAACCCCGAACAAAATGAAATATTCGATCCCATTTCTCCAAATTATGCATCATTCCAGAGAAGCTCCCGATTCCACCTTATCCCTCCTCAGGCTCTTGGGTACGATCATCGTCCCCGCAATCATCTTCCTCCTGGTGGTTCGCTGTGTTTCATCTCACTCGCAGCCACGACAGGCTAATGTTCAAGTTATCTGCCCATCTATCGAGTCGGAAGCCTTGCAAGTCATTATTGATGGCAAGCAGAATTCCAAAGACTGGCAGAACGAAATCGTCAGGGCTTCAGCGGAGCGTGGTATAGATTCGAAGATCAAGATAGAGCTTCAGGATGGTCAACCAACGACCGAATCGTACGAGACGATGGGGAGGGTTTGGACCCTAGCAATGGAGCACAATCCCGAGACCGTCGAGATTCAAATTGACGCGCCTTATAACTGTTCTCTGCCGCAAGTAGAGTTTTTTGACAGAAAGGAGAGGCATATGGCTCGATTTTTTTGGGCGGGTGAGCTGACGCACCTTCCGAAACAATTGAGGCTTCCCTATCTGCCCTACTTTCGCGGCCTTGGGACGCTCCACCTTTCGAACTGCCGCATATCAAGTGGCGATTTTCATGCTATTCTTCTCGCTTGTTTACAGCTCAGAGCATTCAGGGTCCACTCAATATCGAGCCTCACCCCAGTTTTGCACTCTCTCGCTCGGCGTAAACGTCTCTCTCCTTATACGCATCATTTGGACTCATTGACTTTATCGTCAAGCGTTCATTTGAATCAAATATTTGTCCGCGTCACTTTTAGCAATCTCCACGTCCTCTCTATCATCTCCGACTCCAAGACACCTGTAACCGAATTGTTGGGGATAGAATGGTCGAGGCTACATTCGCTTCATCTTCAATGTAAACTTGAAAGAAGCATGGAGAAAAGGATCCGGTCGGAAGTACGACGAGACATCTACATCAATATTCAGCGTATTGAGTAGCTCAATGACGATATGTACTTGAATACTTTTGAAATCAAGAAGTTTTAATAATGATGGTGACTTTTTCGCCAAAGAACTTATCCCTGATACCTAAGTCATAAGAATATGAGAATGGTCCACATAAATTCGCTTCCAAATGCTTGAGGATTGAAGTTGTTCGTGAAGTCTGCAAGCGAGATGAAACAAATGAAGCGAAAGCTCCATCTGATGTGTGGCAACTTGTAAATACGGCTTTTTCTAACTGGGGGAGCAATGGCAGCTTCCCATTAGTGAGTGCGTTCAGCGTCACATCGCTGATGGGACCTCCCAGACGGATGTTGGTAACATGTGAGAAATTGAGCATGGCGAGAACATGGACAAGCTGCGCTTCGTCAAAGTCCAATTCGCTATATGCGAAGGTTTTTAACTGGCACCCCGATCGCTGTAGCAAATTGAGGGAGGAGTTCCAGCCATTAGGAATCGATCTTCGGAATCCATTGTCCAAATGTAACTCCGACAGCTTTGGCAGGACTAAGCCGTCGAGTACCAGTGCTACATCGGCCACGCAACCTAACCGAAGGTTTTGAAGACAAGGTAATAGGATGTATCCATCACCTGTGCGAGGAGTAGCAAAGGAAAGATGTCGGACAACAAGGACCCTGAGAGCGTGACAAGCGAGCAGGATTGCGAAGAGGTCTTCTGAGGTCCGGACGCCGCCTAGAGTTATTTCTGTGAGTTGGTGCCAACAAAGGGATGTAGGGAGGTAATCCTGGGGAGAATTTAACCAGCCGATCCTTCGGAGAGCAGGGGAGGAATGTAAGCAAAGCGAGAGCTGTTCTAGTGAGCCAGCATTCCAATTTCGCACTGCAACATCAAAAAACTCGAGTGATGACAGAGCACCATGTGGTAAATCACGAAATATATCCTGAACAGCATCATTCAAACCAAGGTTGACCACTCGCCATCGATGTGCGTGACTGATGAACAAGGCGAGAATGTCTCGCACGGGTGAGCAACCCTCTTCGCTGAAAGGGTGTTCGCCGAGGAAAAGAGAGAGCGGCTGGGATTTCGATCGATCAAGCCAGAGCCTCACAAGACGAACCATACTCATCTTGGGCCAGATGACGCACAGGGATGACCAGAGGCGTGAATCGGAGGAGGCAAGAGAATTCCAATACGAACACACGTGGCAGAGGGATAGTGCGGTCGTGCGAGCGTCCACGTGTGCAGCAATGCGAGTAGAAGCTGCAAGCCAATCCGGGTTATCGTCATCATACACATAATGTCTGAATATCTCTCCAAGAATCTCAGGCGGAAGTAGGGTGTTGATGCAAGGGATGTGGTGGTTGGTGCCATCCGAAGAAGGCCCGTCCGCATGATGGAGGAGTGGTGAGGAAACGACTGTATGCTGACGGAAGGATAAAGGCGTAGGTGTATCTTGGAGAAGCGAGGACGGCGTAGCCGTGTACTGGTGGAGCGATGAAGGCGTGGCTGCATGCTGACGGAGCGATTTGGAAACGTCAATGGGAGTCTCGGTCGTCGGAGAGTGGCTCCAGAGTAACCATTGCGAGACGCGTCGGCCTGCATTCCACAGGCTCGAGGACGACGTCACGTTCAGGCTGCTGGAATCGATGAATTGTACTGGTTGTAAAAGTCGAGTCATGATTAACAACTAGCTCCCTCCTAATATATAACGAGTTTATCAAGCAAACTGCGAGAAGAGGCAAATGAGATACATACTTGCAGAAGCTGAGGTTTGGATGGGATACAAGTTACGGATTTGTGGGGAGGTGGTTCTTCAAGAAACTGTCCAGTCCACAGAACAAGGTCACTGTAGCAACGATGCGTGCGGACCATATTTTTTGAAGCCCCGGAGAGAGGGCTTGTTCAGAGAACCTTGTTCCGCACTGAGAAGCTCGCAACTACGAACAAGCCCTTGTTTCCAACTTGCTTCAAAAATATCACGTGACCGCGTGCATGATGACATCAACGGCCAAATATTGGTACATCGTCATTCGACCATTGTTGTTTCGAAAGAAACCCAGCTATTGGATAGCATTTCGAGGTCTAAAAAAACCCACAAGTCTTCTGTGAAGGGAGTATTTTAAAAAGAGAAAAATAATTATTTGAAGCGGTCGAAAGAAAATTAGCGGATCGAGAGTAAGCTGACGGCACGTTGAGTCTTCAAAGTTTCATAGGCCTTGCTTCTCAGGAAGGGTCTCAGCAGACTCTATCAACAAACTAAGGAATTTTGAGAATGTTTAACCCGAAGATACCTTCATTGTTGATTCAATGGGATCATCATGCGATTTGTCGCCGCTGTTTGCGTCTCATAAATGCAATGGCCTGTTACACGAATCCTGTACACACGTAAGTATACTACCTACCGTTTAGAAATAAACAACTCACCTATGTACCTTCAAATGACGTCCTGGACCTCTAACGAGAGGCTCGGCCCCTGTGACTTCATCTCAGGTACAAATTAATTTTGAAACTTGGCTTCGTCCGGTGTGGCTACTTAAGGCTACTTATCGCGTACAGAATACCGAACGGATGTACAAAAGCTTTAGATCCTAGGAACCCGCGGTTGTTGAGAACCAGGTACATAGGCACCCGTGTTTGATCCTCTGGTTACAGGGTTTCCGGAAAACCTTGAGATTTTGTATATATAAAATAGTGACGTCATACCTAATATAGTAATTCGTATTCTCTGGCTCATAGACGCGTTCAGTCGTGTTTGTATCCTCTCTCTCACCTCTTCCACAATCTGCTGTGATGGTCTACCGGCATATTAGCAGTGATATGAAGGATTGCGCGCTCCGTCTCTGGGAAACTGGCTGGTCTAAAGAAGATATATGCTCTATTCTTTGTGTCTCACGGTCTAGTCTTTATCGCTGGGCTCAGATCTTCGAGGACTTCGGCTCAGTAACTCCTCCTCCATCTCCGATGCGCGGACGACCTAGAATCATAGGCATGGCTGCAATGAGCGTAATAAAGGACATTTATGCTCAAAATTCAGATGCTTATCTGGACGAACTGCAATGGGTTCTCGGGATCCATCACGATATCGCGATTTCTGTCTCTGCTCTTCAAGAAACTCTCGTCAGGGCTGGACTAACTTGGAAAGTGCTTCACAAAATTGCAAGCGAACGCGATGAGGCACGTCGCGCCGAGTTCTTACACTGTATACGGCACAATTTCTCCAGAACTGGTGACGAATTTGTGGTTATTGATGAACCGAGCAAAAATGAGCATACATATGCACGTCGCTATGAACGTGCACCCATAGGACAAGATGCCATCCTCACGTCTCCATTCATCTGAGGCCAACGATACTCTCTCGTCGCTGCAATGAGCAAGGCTGGATATCTCGCGGCGCATGTTATACCTGGATCTCTCGATGCCTTTGAATTCTTCGATTTTATCGTCGAGGATGTGGCATGTTTCTTATTCCTTGTGATCCCTGCGAAGTCTAGAGCTAACAGTCAACACTTGACACCCCTCAGATTCCTGTCATGAGGCCATTCCCAGATGAGCATAGTGTCCTGGTGATGGATAAACTGTCGAATTCACCACACTGACGCACTACTGGAAGTGCTCAATGCATTACATAGGTTTTTTCAACACTCTTACTCTCTGCTTTGACTCAGTTTCTGGTTTGCAATCTACTCAACGGTAGATATAATGCTTTTATACCTTCCACCTTACTCTCCTGACCTCAATCTGATTGAAGAGTCATTCAGTACGTGGAAAGCTTACCTGCGACGATGTGGAGCAACACTCGACGACATTGAAGACCCCATATTTGTGTTACTTGACTCAATTGGATGCATAACAGATGGCAACTCATTGGTTTCATCATGCAGGTTATATAGTCGATGATGCTGAATAGAAATTGTAATTACAAGCATTCAGTAATGGTACCCTTGACTTGACAGACTGATGTACAAAAACGTAGAGAAATTACAGTCTGAACAACTCACTGCATCGTATCTGAGTCCTTCCATAAGCCAAGTTTGACATCGCATAAAAAGTCTTGATTTTTCGATTTGATACGAGACCAGGACAGTGAGAGGAATCCAGCTTCTTTCCACTCCGCGATTCCGAGATCATCCAGGTTGTCACCAGGTCGAAACTCAATGTTCTCGAGACACAATTTATCTTGCTCATCCACACGATACCGAACACAAAAATCTTCAAGAGAAACATCAGGTATAGTCAATGATCCAGAAGTGATAGCAGCGGGAGTGTGAGCGGGAGCAGCCTCGAGAGGCCCAGGTACAGTTGTGGGGACCGCCGGCAGGAGCTTGTTAGCCATCATCGCTTGTTGTTGCTGTAACATGCTGAGCATCATCAGTTCCATAATGCTGGCAGAGGTAGAAGGTGGTGCAGCCACAGGGGCAGGAAGAGCAACAACAGGAGTTACAATAGCGGGAGTTGGTGCTTCTGCATGCGCATTCCTAGAGGGTGTTATACAGGCCGCCTTGTCGAAATGTTTTGATTCAGGAGGATGATCGAGTGTTGCTTGATTACGGCCCTAAATCTATGTCAGCTAATGATTCCTCAGTTCAAAAACAAATTATCAAACTATATGCGAGGCCCAGATGTTGAGGCGTATCTCAGTCAGGTCCCAATTCCATTTAGTTGATGGATCAGTATAAATGCGCTTTCCGGGAAAGAGGGGATGGTTCCCGATTGGATACTTTGCCTTTAGCTCTGATACTGTCGGGCCAACAACTTGATTGAAATGATTCTAGCAATTCCATGTGAGGGAAGGTGAAATAAGTAGATATATAAGCGAAGGACTAACCCATTGTTGAGCAATGGCATCGTCAGTGGTGCCTGTGCGAGCATCCAATTCACCATAGTCAAAGGTCTTCTCAGGCATCTTCTCTGTATTTTTGACATCCCAGTGCTGTAAACGGAATAAGTGTCTTCAGATTATCTCAAAAAAGCACAGAGAACACGTACAGGTCTTTCCGCTGGCTTGACAGGTGGTGGCATCATTATTATACCTACTCGTGAACCAGCCCTTTTCGCCTGAAGAACCTCAATCATTGCGGAATAGCCAGTTTCTCCTCCAAGAGGCAACGAAGGCGAGTTCTGAGGTGTTTGACACTTCCATGTTATCTTTGCCTCGACAATGTTGAGAACTGGGCAAGGCAGCGCCGCTGAGATGCTGACTAGAAACTTCGAATAGGTGTCCGTCGACTTGTGCTTGAAGGGGCCCTTCTGAACATATTTGTCGCTCTCTGAAGGTTTTCCCTTCAGTCGAGGAACCAACGGTTTCTCAACGTAAACATAGAGTGTCAAATCGACGGCGGTGGGTTCATCTTCCCCATCGTCGGCCTCAGCTGAGGTATCTGAAAACAAGCAGTAAGTAGTCAGCTTATTCGAGAGGGTACAGGTTTGCGTTTGCACCTTCAGTGTTGCTTTTCTTCTTCTTATTCTTCCCGTCTCTCTCTTTGTTCTCTCCTTCTTCTGAGTCAGACACAGTGTTACTTGACGTGCCTGGTGCTCTCCTTTTTTGAGCTTGAGGCTGATTCTTTCACGCCACCGCCTTGGCTTTCCGTTCACGTTCCTTTGCAGCCTTTTCAAGGATCTCGGGGTTGGTGACTCTAAACTTGTGTACTTTGTGAAATAAATCAGCCCCGTTGTTACCCAGTCTTTGTCAGGACATACCGGCAGCAGGACATTCAGCCATTACTTCAACAACCATGTCGGAGATGGTGGTATCACTGGTATGCTGATCACTGGTGCTAACGTCACGATTAGGAGATCCAGGCATATAGAGATCATCCTCATTATCCTCAATGGCGGCAGGGGGCACAGCAGTGACGGCCTGTTGTCTTTTGGGGGCCATGCGTGGTGCAGGGAAGAAACACACAGCAAGGAAAGAGCGTTCTAACAGCAAAATCAATAATTACTATATTAGGTACAACATCAATTTATTTTTACAAAATCCCAAGGTTTTCCGAATACCCTGTAAGCGTTGGGACGGTATTTAGGTAACACGATGAAAGGCACAATGCGGTGCTGCGGTCGTGTGCTGATCTACTGTTTACTGGACACCACACACCACAGCGAAGAGTTGACGTTTTCACCAGCGCGATGATGTGGATGGCGGGTGTGAGGACATCAATGGCTCTGGCCAGGCAGCGGGTCACGAACACATCGTGACGGTCACTCCTCTCCATTTGACCTCATTCATAGCTTTGGAAGAAAGACGAGCCGACTCATTCAAAAAGTAAGTTATTGGTCCTGAAAATATGTTTACATTGAAGAAAGACCTACTCATGAAGTGCCCACGTAGAGTCACCATCGGTAAACCCATTCGATGACATTCCTTCTGATTCTGAAGTCACCTATACTCCCGAGCGAACTCTCTCTCTAAGCAGCACTTTAGAGAACTATTCCACCATTTTTCACTTATTTATTGAAGGTTCAGACTGCTTCACCTTTCCGAAAATAGATCGCAGTTCAGAGCAAACTCAACTCTGACTTTCTAATCAATATAACCTCACCTTCGGGCCGTTTGAAGATTGGTCGTCGAATCTCACGTTCAGGCCCACCTGTCTTTAGACATATGGTATACCTGCCGTGTGTTTCGTCAACGACTCCACTTCTCCCGCGTGGGCATCCTTTTCAACTTCTGGGACTCTGGGAGCGCCGTGTTTTCACACACACACACACAACTCCCCATTCTATTGTTCATCACAACTCCTCTTCCTTTCATCTCAGATAAGACAGGTTTGGCGAAGGTATTGAAGGCTTTTCCGCTAAGCTCTAAGGCGGTGCCATGTCACTATTTTAATTTTGGAAGATAATCAGTGAATTAATCGGAACTCAGAAAGATAGAGGTTATCTTACATGGTTTTTGTTGAGGTGATCATCTTGCCTGTTCGCTACAGTCACCCACCCCTGAATGATACACCACCCCCATTTGATACACTTTTGTATACTTTATAGCTTCCCCAAATCATCACTGTTTTTCTTCAAATAAAATTTCCTGACTACATATACATACCAACAAGTCGTCCACAAAATTTCAAGTCAATTGAACAAGTTGTGCTTCCACAGTAAAATGTTCAAAAGTGGATATTCTGCGGACTTTGCCGAAAATGCTCTCACCCCCCAAGGATACACCTGTATTTTGTAAATTTCTACGCGACAACACAAAAGAATCTTCTGAAATTTGGAGGGATGGATCACACTGATTAACAGAGAGTTACTATGTAGTTTTTATGGGGAAGACATACTGCTCAGAATTGAAAATTGAATTTAATGATTTCACTGTATCATTAAGGGGTGGATGACTGTATTTAATTGCCAATCAGTTTCTTCAGGCTTCCAAACATCACAAATTCGGGAAACACGAGTCAAGTGCGGGTACGTTCTCACCCTCATCTCAAACCACTCCGCTATTCCAAGCACAGACTTGCCTCCCGAGCGACTCTTCCCGAACGCCGAAAAGGCGAGTTACCTTACCAGTGAACGTTCACAAACGTTCATTTCGAATAATCGCCTTATCTTCTACCTCAAAGATGAGGAACTACCATCTTGAACGGATTAGTATCTTGAAGTCCTTATCAACCTTTAAGCGTGCAATCGTCCTCCAGGTTCATTACTTTCACGGCAAAGGTGAGGTGCTGGTTGTGAAGCCTGATAACTGTGTCGAAACTTTGGCCACCCAAGCAAGCAAGTCGGGCCGTTAGCGTCAGCGTTCCGGACCAATCAATGACCTCGCACGTGCTCGGCCGATTTCCCCCCTCCAAATCCACATCCAAATCTCCCCCGTTGTCGATCGATTCCTCTCCACCAGCCCTTCCCCATGAGGTATTCGTCATTCCTTTCTCTTGCAACGCCGAAACCAAAGACAGGACGGCCTGTGCGCCCGGGAACTTTTTCGATGGTTTCCTTTATCCTCTCGCCAATCTCCTGATCAATGATCGGTGAGTAATCGATCCTCTTTGGACGTGCAGATCAACGTTCCCCTTCTCGTCAGCCAACGGTTATTCTTTTTTCTTCTTCCTTGCACCCTCTGAATCCCAAGATGAATGAGATCACCAATTCATGAAAGCCAATAACCTCTGACATGCACTCATTTCGATAAGTGTTATCGCCACCCTACATCGAAGATCCTATAGCTAATATACTTGTCCCGTTTCAGCTTCATGAAAACACAAAATAGGTAATAGGGTAAGTACAACCTCCGGAGATCCGTGAAATGACATGCGATTGACGTTTTCCAAGAGCGCAGATCACTGCATGATGTTGAAAGAAGATCTGATATCGTTGATCAGTGTCAGTTTTTCTCTTTTCTCAAAAGTCCATCTGAAAAAAAGCGACGTATTGACATAGTGTGCATTTTCTCTTTTCAAGAACTGAAGTCCATATATGATATAACAACGAATCCATTCGCCTCAACGGCTATTTTATGCATTTTTATATACATGCATGTATGTATATATATGCAGTAATAAGTAAAACAGTCCGTATAAAACACCCATCCCAAAAGAGAGGTAAAAAAGGAAGTCCGAGGACCCACACACACACGCACATCATGACCAGTGGTGGAAGGTAAAAAGTAGATAGGCAAGTTATTACAGTAAGTATCAGTAACAAGTCAGAGAGAGTAAGCGTTACAACCGCAATTAAAAGAGGAGGGGTTCCGATTTTGAGTGAGCTTTGGAGTTTTGTGGTATCAAAAGAAAGGTAAGTAAGTACCGGAATAAAAACCGAAAAAAAAAACGAAGAGATATTAGTGTAAAAAAACGACGATATAGGTATATATATAAGTATGTGCAGCGAAAGTGAAGGGACCTTTTTGGTGGGTATTTTTACAACAACAACAACGAGGGAGGAAGGAGTGAAAAAATGAAAGGAGGGGAAAGAAGAGGATGAGGCAAGAAAGCGGGTGAGGTAAAATTGTTCGTCAGATGAAGGAAGGAAGGATGTGAGTCGAGTCCGAGTCAGGGAGGGTGTCGAGATGAAGCCGGGGCAGGAAGACGAGTCCATCGCCTCGTGTCCAAATCCCAACGTCGACGCGAGGTCGAGAAGTCCAAGTGGGTTGGTTGGGCAAAAGACAGGACGCATCCTCGAATGGAGTAACGAATCAAACCCTCATCCCAAAAGCTCCTCCTGCCGCTGTCCC
>Ga0307507_10011974_pt1 | contig 10828 bp, 14 predicted proteins | sample 7_EM_MG_FD_207223 | JGI IMG/M metagenome (GOLD analysis project Ga0307507, IMG submission 207223) | Populus trichocarpa ectomycorrhiza microbial communities from riparian zone in the Pacific Northwest, United States - 7_EM | ecosystem: Host-associated > Plants > Roots > Unclassified | place... | reverse complement strand
TAGACTGAGCTGACTCCCACCATGCCTAGCAAATGTCCATTCTGCCGATGAAAATACATCCGGTCAGGCGCATATGAGAAACACATGCGAACAGCCCACGCAAATCTAGACATTGTTCTCGCGTCCACCGTAGGATATCCATCATCCGGAGATATTATCAACGACGTGGAAACAAGCATATTGCACCACCCAGAGGGGAGCGAGCTCCAGGATTCCAACTATGAATCCGATCCGGATCCCACCAGACACGAGCTCGACGCATTGATTGCTCACGAATCTGATACTGAGGTACCGGACGACTCTACGTCTTCGTTGCCCGGCAGACAGGAGCATTATCTACGCGTCGGAGAAGCAATTGGAGACGTCGACGAATTTGAGCAAGAAAACAGCAATCTCTGCGAGGATCCGTGGGCACCGTTTAGTTGTGTGCAGGGTTTCAAACTGGCGTCTTGGTTCATTCAGGGTAAAGTACCCTAATCATGAATCAATGAATACTTCTCGAGTGGCCACAGTAGTTCTGCATTAGTCGGCTATAGCTGTATGCATACGCTCGAGAATCACCTCCGGTCGTTGGACCCGCACAGTTCGTATCTGCAATGGTTTGAAGAACAAGTTGAGGATAGCAAGAGAACTCTGCCATTCTTTTATCGTAACTTTCTGGATTGGGTCAGATATCTCCTTCGCCAGATCGCATACCAGGATGACTTGGTATACGCGCCATGGCGTGAATTCGATCCTAATGGTGAAAGGAGGTATGCGGAAATGGACACCGGGGACTGGTGGTGGGATGTTCAAGTACAGCGCCCTAACCTCCTTTACGGTAACGTTAGTTGACTAATGATAGAAGACACTTCCCCCTGGTGCGACTGTGGTTCCCATTATTGGGACTTCCGATCATACCCATCTCAGCAACCTCTCCGGTGACAACAAAGCGTGGCCTGTCTATATTACGCTCGGAAATCTTCCGTCAGCCCGGCGTAACAGCCCTGGATCGATGGCTGTTCTGCTTCTCGCACTATTGCCTGTCCCCCCCAAACTCTCAAAGTCCACCAAAGCAGATCAATACCAGAGACAACTCAACGCCGACACACTGCAAGACATATTGGCATTCCTTTTTACGCCCCTGGAGCACGCGGCGCTTGATGGCGTCCCAATGGAATGTGCTGAGAGGAAGGTTCAGAGGTGCTTCACAATCTTGTCTGCATGGGTTGTGGACCATATGGAAAAAGTGACACTGCACGGGTTAAAATCCAACGCCTGTCCTACATGTGAGGTGCCTGCCGGGGAATTAGGAACCAACATCAAGAACTATCGAGCTAGAGATTACGCAAGATACGAACGATATGGATATGAAAACCGGTTCCCAGGCTCGAAGTTGGACGGCACCCACGTCAAGTTCGGTGGCCTTGGTATCAATTTGGGCCAAAACATTTTTCATGGACTTCACCGGGTCTCGGCGCATGACTGGCACACCCCGGACATGCTCCATACGGTTTATCTCGGATTATTTAAGCACATGATGGACTGGCTCAAACCCTTTCTCAAGAAACACGGGCGACTGCAAGCTTTTGACGACGTTTGGAAGGCATTACCACCGTACCCTGGGTTTTTGGTACCCAAAAAAGCCTACCGCGAGGTTGTGCAGTGACAAGGGAAAGAGATGAGGAATCTGGGGCACTTTATTTTGGGAGTTCTCGCAGTGGCACTGGGTCAGCCACAGAGTTCACAAGTGATACCTTTCAAACATGCTCTCGGATGCGTCAGAGCGCTCGTCGACTTCAGTATGATGGCAGAATACCGAAGCCACACGTCTGACACCATAGCTTATATGGAACATTATCTGGACCAATTTCACAGGATGAAAGGTATCTTCTTGGACTTTCGAGTAACTAAGGATACACTGGCCAAGGTTGACGAGCAACGGAGGGAGATACGACATCAGAAAACGCCCATGAGCCAACCCGTGACTCCCTCTAACCGGCGCCGGATCCGTGACGACGATCGTGAAGAAGAACACGAGCTCCGTATGGACTTGATCCATCGTGAATGGCATTTCAACTTTATCAAGATCCATCTACTAAGTCATTTTAGTGATCATATACGCCAGTTTGGCAATATACCGATGTATTCCACGGAGTTGGGAGAGCTCGCGCACAAGGAACAAATCAAGGACGGATGGCGACGATCGAATAAAAATGATGCCGCGCGCCAAATCGTGCACAGCTACAGTCGTCAGCACGCCATCCGAATAAGGTTATTGAACCTCGAATCTCTTCGACGCCACGGCGCCGATCTCTCCGCGGATGTCCTGCAACATTTAGAGAGTACAACGAGTGCCGTAACTGCGCCGGTCATCCGTAAGAGGATCCTGAAAGGGCGTCGGGACGACATGTACAACGTCTTGGATTTTGGTAAGGTGTTAGGGGTCTCCCTCGAGAGTATATGTCGCGAATGGATCTAATATAGCCGGCATAACCAGCCTACAGACCGCCAGCTTCCTGAAGATCATGCCATACTTCAATCAATCCCGGTTGAACTACTAACGCAACTCGAAATACTGGTTGTGGCATTCCAAGAAAGCGACCTTTGCGACATCCACCTTGAGTGATGCATGAGTGCCCTACACTTCAGGAACCAGGGGAGTCGCAATGATTTAGTTTGGGTCCAGGCTGGTTCTGAAGAGATGTATGGTGCCCTGAGGGGCCGTCTGCCGGCGAAGCTCGTGGCGCTCTGCAAAATCAGCGACTACACCTGTGAGAATGCTGTGCGTCAGGTTGCGGCTGTTCGGATGTTGAGTGCAGTCAACTCAGGATTCCCCGTGGACATATATGGCCTTGTTACAGTGCAGATGAGGGAGGATGCTCGTGAGTTTAAGATATTTGACGTAGGGACAATTCACGGCCTGGCGCACCTGATCCCAGAGGGGGAACGGCGCTGGCTTGTTAATAGCCAGATTGATTTGAGAACGTTCAACAAAGTATATTAACGAATCGGAATACGGGGGGGAGGGGAGGCTAGCTGTACGTGCGTATCCTAGTACTCGCGCGGCTTTGCCGTAACAAAAGACGCCGTCTGGCGAATTTTGGTGAGATTTTTCTAACTTCCTCGCCACAATTCGCCAGACGGCGTTTTGCACATTGTCAAGTTGTATATGTATGATATATAGAAGCAATTGCCTAGAAAATAAAGAGTACTAGCTAGTTTACCCTATACACGTAAGATTCAGAAGGGGGGCGTAGGCCGACGTTAGAGATAGCTGGAGAAATATGTCAGGGCGCGCGGAAGAGGCAATGTGAAGCTGGCGCCATCATGAGAAGGAAGGGAACACCACCGGAGCTAAGGTGTAGACAGGGCGTCAGTACGACCCGACGTCGCGTCAGGAGATAGAGGGCGTTACAACAAAATTCAGGGCGCACAGGGCGTAGAGAACGCAGAAGCAACATCGCTTGCGTCACAGCGCAACGCCGACGGATCTGACATAAGGTATTTTTGTGCTGATGCAAAAGATAGGATCCCCAACTGTGTCCTTCACCTTCCACAAGATATCAACTAAGCCATCCTTCAAAACTCCAATATATACAAATCTAGCTAGACTCGTGTTAAAAATAGAAATCAAAAACCCTTCTGTTTGCTCTAATGACAAGCCCAGACCGTGAACTTTATTACAGGTCCATTTATAATTCCATAAATATAGTCCATACACCATTTTTTCTCTGGAGTTCCAAATACTCAAATGCCTTTAGGATCCTTGGACTTTGCAACTATGCATGCATGACTAAAGATCACTCACTCAAAGTCCTTCTTTTCCAATTCATATCATTCTTGGCCCAGGCTAGCCTCTGGAGATAAAGTTTATCTTTCCCAAAGGCCCTTTTCCTCGCTTTCCACTTCTTGATGTTGACTAATACTAAAGCTTTCTTAATGGTTTTCATGGAGGCATGTGGTATGACCTCATTGTGCAACTCTGATAAGGGAAGCAGGTATGCCTTTTTGGACTCTCGACTAGCTGCCGACTTGGATAGATCCTGAACTCAATTATTTTGTGTCTTCTAAGCATTAGGAAGTTTTTCTCATCATCTCTGTTTTATACTAGTTGTAGAAACTTAGAACCGTACTCTCAGGATAACTCAAGATCTTTCCAATTTCAGAAAAAGCGAGGAATCTTTTGTTTTCAGGGTAACAATTTGCCTGTTCTGAAACTCTGTGAGCTGACTTGGTTTTCTGAAGGCATGAGTTGAGTGGTGGTTGATTAGTGAAGTGAGGTTTTTTGAAGTATTGTCCAGTTGCCTCCAATAGGATGAACGGCTTTGTCCTACTACTTTATAACATGATTCTTTCTTTATCATTCTAAATTCTTCTCTTGGTGTTTATTCTTCTCTTAAGCAAGTCAAATAGATTGAAATGAACAAGACCTGAACGTTGTTACCCTCTATTATTAAAAATGAATTTTATTCTAAGATGTCCTTGATCAGATAAGGAGAGGAGTTGTATGTAGACAGTTATCCCAACTGTCCTGGGCATTTATTTAGATAGACTGCAAGATGCCTCCAACTCTGGTGAGCTTGTATATACTACTATCTCCTATATCTTGACTAGGAGAGCTACTGACTAGAGGCTTCAGTTGATGATTTGAAGACAGTCATTGGAGAAAATTCTTAGTAATGACAGAATAGTGAAAGATACTTGTGCATCCAAGAGGTATTTGTCAAAAAACAGATAATTGTATTTCAATCATAGAATAAAGCAGAAAATGAAACATGAAATATTATTTAACTAGTCAGGCTTAAAAACTACATTTAGTATAATACAATCATACATGATTGTCAACCATGGTAGGGTAGGGGGTGCCGAACTAGATATTCTTGCTTAGTATCTGCTGACCTAGTAATTACTAAGCCATTTTTATTCTTCTTTTGTACTTATTCCATTTCAACTATATCTGAGACTAATCCCTTCCTCAGTGTAACCAAAACCAAGCTAGAGTCTCCAAATCATGCCTTATTGGACAAACAAATTAAAATAAGAATCCGTTCTCTCTACCTTTCCCTTCACTTATATAATTTCCATTTCCTATAGACTTATCTCTTCTCCTGACTGGAAATATTTGCAATCCCCTCCTCGATGCCAATTGCCTTGGCTGCAATCAACTGGAAAACTCCTACCATGTCACAAACGGTGACTAAGCAAGGCAGAATTCGTCATGACTAAGAGTTATTAGTCATCGGTTTGTTATCTTTTACGCTATGAGATCTGTTGACTCATAGATTTTGACATGACGACGCAATAGGGTGTTATTGATTTATCGTTATTGGTTGTTCAAGTGACATGACTCATGATTGTGGTCATGTGGTTTATGTATTTTGCACATGACTCATAATTATGAGTCATGGGTTTTGTGTATGTGACCGCTTTAGGGCACATGACTTGTTTTATGGGTTTTGATTGGTTGCAAGATATGGCGCAGCTGACTCGTCCGAGTTAGCAGATGGATTTCACACTATGACTCATTATGAGTGATGAGTCGCGTGACGCGAGAGCACCAGTTGGGCAGGGTTAGGGTTGAGGGAAGAACCCCTATGGAAGGGTATCCTTGGGGCTTGGGATTTGGGTTCTTCACACAACCATCTAAGGGGGTGTTTGGCCCGCCATGATTCTGATTTGAAAACATGATTTGAAATTATGAGGTGTTTGGCATGCCACTGCTTGATTTTGATCTGATTTAGGGCTTCATCTAATTACATATTTTGTAGATGAAAAAAGTTATGGTACCTGCATTTAATAATTGAAATAATATATTATAGTTTGGCATAACATAAGATTAATTCTAATAATATCTGCCAAGACAATTTCTCAATCAGTATTAGTCATTCAGATAAGGTCAAAATCATAGGGCATTTAGCATGTCCTAATCTTTAAATCATGATCTCGGATCAGCCTGATTTAGGTTACCAAAATCTGATTTGAAATTGCCAAGACCTGATCTCAAATCCGAATCAGTCGCGGGCCAAACACCCCCTAAGTTCTTTCCTACACTTTACTTGCAATAAGAGATCTTTTATCTATCTCACGTTCGGGACAATAGACAAGACTGTCTTACAAGAGCCTAGCGATCAATATTGCTAGATAGGAGTCAGAGGACTTAGCTATCACAACAGCTATCAGGCGAAGAAAAGTGATCGTTAGCGAACTATCAGTTACCTGCTGCAAGTATCACCCGGAGAAGAGAGAATTGTCACATACCATAACTAATCCCCACCTTGTTCTTTTACTATACCTCCTACTCTTTACCCTAACCCTTTCCGATTCCTTTTATCTCTTCTCCTCCTATATTTCCCTTATTCATCCTTACCTTCTCCTCCCCACCTGCATCAATCTACACCACATTCTCTTCTTCTCATTCTTCCACTTTCCACCTTTCTATAACCCCTTCCTACAACCAATACTTATGGCAAACTTCTTCACTCTCTTCATACTTTCTCAAACAGGAGTATGTTGACATACTTTTCTACTATCAATATCTTTAACCTCTACCAATTACCAAACCTTTTATCTAGTAACTCTAAATACTTAGAGCTATATTACACCCTCCAACATTCCCCGATACAGAGGAAATTGAGCACCAGGACTGACCAGACATGGGAGGCCGAGCAGCTGTTTTAAGAATAATATGAGAGTTATTACAATAGCTGTTAAAATGAACCTCAATTGTTTGAGAGCGCTTGGTCTTTAATAGTGGTAAGCAGGATTGTATAATCTTATATAATTGGATTATGAAGTATCCCCCTAGAGTTGCCTCCTCTATTAAGATGAGGTGCTCTTATTATTCTTTTCCCTTTTGGGATGGTCTGAGCACTTTCTTTTTAGTGATGGTTTTCCTTTATTTTCTACTCCCGTTAATGTTCTCATAAAGTTTTAATTTTTTCTTGGCTTGAGCTGACACCTAAATCATTCTTGGAGTGGGATTAATTTTGAAGCTCTCAAGTGTCAACCCTTTCTAAAGAATCACATAGTTCTAAAACAGAATCTTAATAGAAATAAGCAGATTTCAAAACACCTACATATATGATACTATTAGTAAGACTCTCATTGAGGGTCTACAAGTAACAGTTGGTATACCGAATGCAAATCTCTATTCAATTCAGCAATGTTTTGTACATTTACAGACATTTATAAAATAAGATATAACACATTTGGCTGATTATTCATTGCAAAATACAAGCTGCAATTAGTCCAAGAAAATTACAACAATTTGACGAGAGGCAAGTCATTTTAGGCATAATGATTAACTAGTACTAATTAGAAACAGGAAGTGTTACTGTTACAGACAAGATCCCATTGTTGGATACAGCTTTGGAGTAAGAGATAAGGTGTAAAACTTCATTTTGTAAGTTGGTGTGTGAGCACAAGAGTTATTTTATCAAATTAGAGGTTTCAGTGATAGTAACTCTTGAGAGGGTTTGGACTATGTTTGAGTCTGCACATATATATCCAGTTGCTTATCTGGAACATTGGGTAAAGAAGTGCTTTAGCTCCTATTTAACTCTGTCTCCTGAATTGGCAGGATTCATCAACTCTTCGCAAAATGGGATCTTACTACTTTTTTTTTTCTTTTTTTTATATACCAGTGGTATTAGTTTTCAGGTACAAAACATGCTTGGAGCGCTAGCTATAGCAAGTAAAAAAAACGTATAAATTAATGCACAAACATCCTGGCGCCAAGGAAGAAGCCATCAACCCAAGTCCCTCCGGTCTGGGACTAACCGCACACCAGCCACATCAAATAAGAAATCCAATCCTGACTAGCTAACGCGGGCAAGAAAGAAAATCAAATAAACACATGTGGAGGAATCAACAGGAAAACCCTTGCCGAAGACACTAACATATGAAATAAATGTTATCACCACTAATGAAAGCCAAAGTAACAACAATAAGGAAAGGACAATGGGGGCGCAGAGGGCCACAATAAAACAACGCGATCAGGCAAATATTAATCAAGAACCCAAGGCGTTGACATCCACCACTGAGACAGGACAATACGACGACTGAGCGTAACCAAGGGCTGCGACTGTGGAGAGGCCAAGGGGAAGGCCAAGGGCCAGTAGGGTCCCAGTCAAGGGAGTAGATGGTAGGTGTAACCGAGCAACGGGACGATACCGCAGCGAGGAGGAAGAAGGGTAGACCAAGTAACTGTGGAAACTATCAGTAACCGTGTGCATGTCTGCCTAGGCAGCCTCTAAAGGGGAGGAAGAGAATGAAGAAATCGAACATGGCCTGTTGAAATGTTTTCTTCTGCTGCGAACCGTAGTCCCAGCCGTCTGAAACATGGGCAAGAGGGTCTTGCCGACTGTGTAAGCGCTAAGCGAGGCAGCGAAGACACAAGCCCAGAGGGAGGCGGAGTTCACCGTGAAACCTCTAGAAACAAAGAAACCAAAGGGCAAGATCATGATAAGGGAGACGGGAGAAGGGGGGGGGTGCTGCTCACTGGAAGTACGGGGGTGGTGACAGGTGACGATGAATTCTCATGGTGTTGAGATTTCAGTCGCAGGAGGTGTAGACGAAATGGTTCCTGTGGGATCTTACTACTCCTTTCTTTTTTTTTTCTTATTATGCGTTCATTGTTATTATGTACAAGAAGCTTCATGCAGCACTAGCTATGGAAAGAACAAAAGGTATAAATCAAGCAAAAAACAAAAGAAACCTTAAAACTATTCCTCCTCGGTAGCTGAAAGTATACTTAGGCCGAAACCATTCGCCCACGCAGTTCTCAACGAACTTTTGCAAAAGGAAAAAATAACACAAAACCAACTTCATGTTTTTTGCAAGGAAGTATATACGTAAGGAAGTTTAGCAAACAAACAAACAAACTACGCTACGGGAGGCAGGGTGCGTTCCTCGGCCGGGGTCCGGGGGGGAGTGGTATGGGGTGAGGGGTAAGGGGGGAGGTTGTAGAACCTGTCTGGCGGAAAGCCAGTCTTCGTGTGGGAGATATATTCACCAAGGGCTCGAATAAGGTCGGGATCGGTCCATAGTGCGGTGTCGTGCCCGAGGAAGGAGACCTCTTTCAGTAGAAGGTTCCTGGCCTCTGACCAGACAGGGCAGGCGAGGATGGCATGCTAGAAGGACTCTGGTTCGATTCCGCATGGGGGACAGGTTGTGTTAGGGTTCTTGTCGAACCAGGAGGGGTGGGCGGACAGGTAGCTTTTTGCCGCTCTCATCTGGTGGATCCTTCCTGCCATGAACTTTCCTAAACCCATGAACGGGTGCGGGGAGAGGGAAGGGGGATAGTCGTAGTATGGGGGAGTGGGTGCATCGGTGGCCCAGTCTTGGAGGAGCATGTTCCTAGCACGGTTTCGAAGGGCCTGGCAGGTTTTTCTCATGAGCTCGGGGAGGGGAATTTCTGTTCCCGGTGGAGGGAGGGTGTGGAGGACCAGGGGGAAGAGTGTGAGGCCTTCTTGAAGCGGGAGGGTGAGGTGCGCAAGTGCGTCAACCGGGAGGTGTTTCCTTAGCGGCGGCGAGGGGACCTTCGTTCGCCAGTTAAGGGGGAGGTATACAGAGGAGAGGCCTCTCGTGAGGTGCCTGGACGAATCCTGAGCCCTGAACCTGTAGAGGGAGGAGAAGAATGGTGGGAGTCTGGCTGAGGCGTGGTTGCCGGTAGGGGGGGCACAGGCGATCCTGTGGGCGGCCAGCCGCCTTCTGTACCTGCAGTGGGAAACGATGGGGGGGAGGCATGCTGCACGGGACAGGATGGAGGTCGGAGTAGAGAAGAAGTTGTTCGTTGTCCATCTCTGAACCCTATGCCAAAAGCTGTTCATTCCCCTGAGTGCCGAGGAATTCAGGGTGAGCAAGTCAACCCCGTAGGTGAGTATCGGAAGGAGGAGGCCATTAGCGATACGATGGCAAAGGAAGGGCCTGATGCCCGCCTCCGGAGAGAATAGGCGTTTGACAAAGGAGAGGACGGCTTGGGCTAGAGAGAGCCTATGCCTGAAGTGGTGGGTGGAGCAGAGGGCGGGGGTAAACCAGTACCCCAACCATGTAACAACGTGGGAGGGGTGGAAGAACTGTCCTTCCAGTTCAATGGGGGCCGTAGAGGGCAGGGTCCTCTGGCTCGGAGTTCGCCAGTGGATGAGTTCTGTTTTGGGGACCGAGAAGGAGACACCTATGTCTCGGCCTCTTGTGGCGATGGTGGAGAAAAGTCCTTGGAGCCGCCGTATGTTTCCCCTATGAGAGGGGGAGGCCACGGTGACTGAGAAGCCGTCGACGTAGGAGACCATGAGGCCTCTGGGTATCGACATGTATAGGGGGCTGACGTACAGGAGGAAGAGGAGTGTGGGGATGGGGGACCCTTGCGGGGTGCCTACGGAGACCGGGGCGCGCATATTGTGGGAGCCTTGGAAGACCAGGGTGCATGTTCTTTCCGACAGGAAGGAGGAGACCCAATGGACAATATAGGAGGGGACCTGGGAGGCTAGGAGTCTAGCCCTGAGGGTGGAGGCGTCTACATTGTCGAAGCCGGCCTTGATATCTAGGAAGATAGTGGACACTTTTAGTCCAGGTCTTTGGAGGGTTCTAACCTCATGGGTGAGGGTGAGGCATGCGTCGGAGGAGCTGAGGCTCAGAAGGGAGCCGCATTGGTTCGGGTGGAGAAGACGTTTGGACCTGGAGATGGCGGACAATCTTACCGTCATCACCCGTTTGCCGATTTTCGAGATGGTTTTGAGTAGTACTATAATGCGAAAGGAGGCATGGAACTCGTACGAGGCCTTTCCGGGTTTGTCCTGGACCACCCGGTTGGCGGTTTTTAGTGAGGGGGGGTGGTACCTAGAGGCGA
>Ga0307507_10011973_pt1 | contig 10828 bp, 11 predicted proteins | sample 7_EM_MG_FD_207223 | JGI IMG/M metagenome (GOLD analysis project Ga0307507, IMG submission 207223) | Populus trichocarpa ectomycorrhiza microbial communities from riparian zone in the Pacific Northwest, United States - 7_EM | ecosystem: Host-associated > Plants > Roots > Unclassified | place... | reverse complement strand
TAGAAAAAGACTTTCCAAAAAATGTTTCTGATGCTACCGGATTTCTTGTAACTTATTAGTGACACTTATGTAGATTTCTTTTGTTTGCAATATTATGGTTAGTGTGTGGGTGTGCTGATTTATATGGGATCAATCAATATCCCCATGAATTACTGGACTTAACTTTGTCCTTTATGATTTGGTTTTTTTCTTTTGTAACTCTCTTTTCTAAACTTGTATGAGTTTATTTTAATTGTTGTTTTTACAAACTTGATTCAGTCCATATGCGTTATTTCTTTGTTGCATTGAGTGCTATAAGATCAGTTTATTTGTTATTAATGTTAAATTCATTTCATCAACTATATCAAACACCTTATCTTGTCAAGTAGCCATTAGTAATTGTTGCTTTCACAGACCAAAACTGCTACTTATTATCACAACAAACTTCTGTGTTGTCATCGTCTTTTATTACATTGCATCTAGGAAATTAACTTGTTATTGTATGTTAGAAAAAATATTTTAACCGAGAACATGAAAGATTCTCAATCACAAGATAAGGCTTGTTGGACTAGAGAGATGTTGAACACATTTTGTGACATTTGTATCAAAGCAATTGAGAAAGGTATGCGACTGAACACACATTTCGACAAGGTTGGATGGAAATATGTTATGAATTGTTTTAAGGAGCAGATCAGCTATGCATTAATGAAAGCATAATTAAAGAATAAGTGGGATGAAATAAAAAAGGATTGGAGAATATGGAAAAAGTTGATTTTCAAAACCGGAGTAGGCTGGAGTCCTGAACTTGGAACAATTTCAGCAACTGACGAGTGGTGGAAATCTAAATTCAAGGTCTGTTTTTTATTTCAACATGTGTACAATTACTATAAAATGTATTATTATTTGTTCTTGCAATTATTATGATTCATTTATATCTTTATTTTCCCTTGTTGTAGGAGATACGAGGAGCTCGAAAGTTTAGGCATTCTGGTATTGATCCCGTATTGTGTTGTAAATATGATATCATGTTTACAAACATTGTGGCTACCGGTTAATATGCTTGGACTCCATCACAGGGTTTGGATTCTGATGATGATTATATAAGTGAAAGGATAAAGAATGCTACTAATGAGGATTTACATCTAGAGGAAGGTAGTGGTGATTCAGAGGAGGATACTTTACCAAATTTTATAGAGGATGTCAATAATATGGTTGGTGGTGTTAACTTTTCCAATAGTAGTAGCAATCCTAGTAGTATTAATAGTGGAAAGAGAAAAGATGTTCAACAATGTACATAAAAGAGTGATAAAAAAAGGTTTAGGAATGAGAGCATAATTTTTTTCACGTTTAGATCGTTTGGTTGATAGTGTCTTTACTAGGAGTGAATGCACATCTAGTGGTTGGGATAAAAAAGGATGTAACATAGAAGAGGTCATGAAGGAGTTTCACGTCATTGAAGAAGTAGTTTTCGGCAGTGAGTTTTATTGTTTTGCAACTGAGTTTTTCATGTTAGAAGCAAGAGGGAAATGTGGGCAACAATTGGAGATAAGAAAAGAAAATTTCAATTGCTTAAATTAATGTTCGAGAGGAGATCAAACGTTAAACCTTGATGTAAGGGTAAATCTGATATAATGTACTTACAGTTATCTCTATACCATTTCTCAGCAATTGAAGTTGATTATGATTCATGTGTGTTTTCGATATTATCTGAATTTCATAATTGAAGTCTAATATTGTTGGATAAGTTATTACAATGATTTGTTCATTGGATTTTAAATGCTTCATAAACATAATTTTCATACTTGAACTGTCATGAACATCTTTTGGTGTTGTGTGTTTTATAGTTAGAAGAAATAAATTTTGTTGCGATATGTTGATCTAGACATCAATGTTGTTGTTGATATGTTGTTGTCCAATACTCTGTAAATTAAATGGTTGCTGCCAAGTAGGAGATTCAATGTATGAGATTATGATTTATTTTTAAAACAATGTGTTGTAACGTTAAAACTGCTAAATGTATTGCATTTTATTGATGACTGATGTAAGTTGATAACTGTTGTAAGATACTGGTTCTTTTTGGAAGTTAGAATATTAGGTGAGAATGCTTCCTGTTGTAAGCTGGAATTGTAGGTTAGAAAGTTGGTTTGAATGGTTGTTAAACATTTGGTCTATTACTTTCATTTCAGCTCATGTGAAATTTTATTGGTTGCCTATTTAAAGCACACTAACAATAACAACACATCCATTACCTTCAACAGCAAACATAAAGCAAGTCTGCATTATATAGAAGGCATTTCATCTTATGCATTTTGAATTGCATGTATTTGAAAAGGTGAGTTGCCATTTTTCAACTTATATATTGAGGTTTATGTACAATTATGGCCTTATGTGAAACATATTTTTTATCCTCATTCCATCTCAGTTAATTGACTACATTTTATTAAACTTAACTCTCAACATCATGTATGTAACTGATCTTAACTAAATACTTGTTACGAAGTCGCGGTCACACAAATTAATTACCCTAGCTTAAATAAACAAGATAGTATAGAGCAAGCAAGGGGTCAATCCTACGAGGAAGTTTTAGTTCAGATTTTTATGCTATATGATATGCAATTAGAGAGAATTTTGAGATTATCTAGACTATAGCAGAATTAAACAATCAAGCTAAATTAAATAAATTAGAAAACTATCAAGAGAACAAACCTTGGTTTCAAGTAAACATCCACCTACGGAAATCAGAACCGATCATTGAAATGAAACATCAATTTATATTCTGAATCCTCATCTTTTCTTAACATTGGTTAGTTAACAGATCCGCCATATAACTAACTCTAACCATCAAACAATCACAGTGTCCATACTAGTAATTAAAATTCAATGGCAGCCTTAAGAACTAGATAAGTTGATTAATTTAGACAACATAACTGTCCGCAGCTTATGTTTGATTTGATCGAATGTTTTCCCTAAGATTAACATACATATATCCGCTACGATTATTAAACTTAATTGCTTAACAAGTTCATATATCACAACTTCGGTTTTGATAGCAAACTTAGCAATAGATTGTTCAAAAATAATAACTTAGAATCCGCTCTAACAATTAAAATAAACAATCCTAAGAAATAAGCATAGGAAAACAAACATATTCATTCACCATATAAATTGAAAAGAAAAGGTAAAATAAATCTCACAGTTCTTGAAATCCAAAGGTTTCCGTATCCTTGCAACCAAGAAAAAGAGTTTAGCTTTGCATGTCTATTGAACAACTAATTAAAAAGAAAAAATGCATGATTTTGGGTTTTTTAGATGAAGGTGTGTTTTTTTCTCTCTTGGCTGCCCGCCCCCTCTTCCTTTCTCTTTTTTATTTTATTTTATAGGAAACCCTAATATCTCTTTTCTACAAAATAGTCCTTACCTAAGTAGACAATTTACATTTAATTAGTTCAATAACTATTTTCCTAAAAAAGAAAAAATAGCCTTGCATAAAATTCTCAAACTTTGAATTTGGACTTATAAAACTTAATTTGCTGAAATAAAGACTTGGATGTCGGTTTTGATGTTTTGGGAAGTAATTTGGACTTGTTCCTTCACAAAACCTGTATGCTAGCAAAATTCATGTGGCATCTTATAAAAATCATATGAGCTCATATGAGCTCTTTTTATGCTGAAATTTGGTATGATGATAGATCTTCGAGTCAGGAATCCAACACAATTGATTTTGTATCAAATGGACTTCTCTAGCTTAAGATATTCAAGTTAGAATGGCCAAAGGTCAACATTGTCAGAATACGAGATTTGTCTTTGAAGGCTGCGATCTCCATGTTCTTTCTTTTTTATTTTTCTTGCCATATATGTACAAAAAGGTATGGATATTATATTTCTAATTCCATTATAATCACTTCATTTAGACCTCTAGAGCTCAAGTTTTGCACAAAACGTTGATTGGAGGTCAAATATGTTCATTATCTCCAATTTACCTTTTTTTGAATCTTACATCCAAAAGTGCCTTCAAAACATAAAACAAAGAATATCAAGACATTTTATATATAAAACATAGGTAAAATACTAGGTAAATATGGGTAAATCTATCAAATAATATTGTTGCATCAAATACCCTCACACTTAGCTCTTGCTCGTCCTCGAGAAAAGAGAGATGAAATCAAACTTAAATTAAATAAGTAAAATAACTATGACTAATCTCTTAATCTCCCATCAATGTCCAAGAGTACAAGCATTATAAACAAGAATACAATCAAGAAGGATAAAGAACATAAATTTTCATGAATTTATTTACATGCGAACTTCAAAACTCAATTAATCTTTGGGAAATAAATGAAATCTATGTCATGCCAAAGTGATAGGTCCTCTCATTGATATACACTCCAACATTCACGTGTTTAGAGCTTATGTATTTAAATTTCTCAAATTCAATCAATGAATATGTTCTACCATAAGCTTGCTCTTCAATCTCATCTCCATTACTAAAATATTACAAGCAATGCATGAATCAAAATGTCTTACTTCTTTGTTGTAATGGGGCTAAGGTTAAGGTGAGGTAAAAGAAAGGAAAAGAAAAAGAAAAAACCAAAGGAAGTAGAGCATTTTAAAAAAATATTTTTTTTAAACAAGATATCTCATCAAAGCACACAAATTTTCCATCTTTAAGCACCAATGCTTAACTTCTTTTGATTTCAAGCTCCATCAACATAAAAATTTTAAGGCTTACACATGGATAAAACAAAGAAAATATAGACAAACTCAAAAGGGCTCACTGAGGATAATATGTTTTAGGTTGACTTTTTTGCTCAAGTGGTTAAAATTCCTAATGCCTTTATCATCTATATGTACACCTGTAATGTGAATGTAATCTCAACAAAATATGAAGCAAGTTCTAGAGATACATATCATTGAAAAAAAATGCACAATTCGAGAATATAATATTGAAAGCTCAAAAGCTTGCATTGGTATAACACTATAAAGTCAACATGAAATATTTTCAAAGTCAATCCCTAGACTAATTAAACTTTAAAACTTGCATGCACACTCATTCATTCGATTTATATTTTCATCTCTCTCAACTAATTCCCATACATAATACTCATATTCTCATAAACCAATGGGAGATCAAAAGATAATACTTAAACTTTTCCTTTTTTAGAAACAACAAAGAAAACCAAAATTCTAGAAACAACAAAGAAAATTAAAATTCTCTCAATACCCCTATATTTTAAACATAACATTGTCCTCAATGTTGAAATAAAAGAAAATAAATATAAGAGAATGACAAAAATAAAGTAAAATGTGAAAAATAAAAGATAAGGGAAAAAGAGAGCAAATCTGATTTTTTTTTCTTTTTGTGCTAGGTTGCCTCCCAGTAAGCGCTTTTGATTTATGTCATTGGCATGACACATCATATGCTCATGCTTCATAGATTGGTTCAACTAAATCTACAAAAGCGGTGAGTTCTGTCGCCCGACCTTCATAAAAAGGTTTCAAGCGATGCTCATTGACCTCGAGCATTTTGTTTGTTTCTAAACTTGTAATTTCAACTGCACCATACGAAAAACCATTAGAAACAACAAAGGGTTCAATCTATCGAGAGTGCAACTTTTCAGGAAAAAAGTATTAAATGAGAATGATAAAGAAGGACTTTGTCTCCAATATGAAACTCCTTTCTTGTAATCATTCGGTAATGAAGACTCTTGGTCTTTTCTTTGTAAATCCTTGCATTCTCATAAGCATCATTTTGTATCTCTTCCAACTCTTATAATTGCAACTTCCTTGCAATCCCAGCAGCATCATAATCCATGTTACATTGTTTAATGGCCCAAAAAGCTTTGTGTTCAAGCTCCACCGGTAGATGACATGTTTTCCTATAAATCATCCTATAAGGTGACATTCCTATAGGTGATTTGTAAGTAGTTCTATAAGCCCAAAGTGCATCACCAACTTGCAGACTTGAATCTCGTCGGTTAGGTTGCACTGTCTTCTCCAAAATGGACTTGATTTCTTGATTTGAAATTTCAACTTGGCCATTCGTTTAAGGGTGGTAGGTTATGAAAATCTGATGAGTCACATGGTATTTGCGAAGTAATGCTTTCATTGAACGATTGCAAAAATGAGTGCCACAATCACTAATGATAGCTTTAGGGATTCCGAACCTGTCAAATATGTGAGTCCTAACAAAATCTAAAACAACCTTAACATCGTTAGTTCGTGTGGTTTTCACCTCAATCCATTTAGAAACATAATCAACAACAAGAAGGATATAAAGATTACCAAAAGAAGAAGGAAATGGACCCATAAAATCAATACCCCAAACATAAAAAATTTCACTTACAAGAATATTCGTTAAAGGCATTTAGTTCTTATGAGTGATGTTACCTGTTCTTTGGTATTTTTCACATGATTTGCAAAAGTAATATGCATCCTTAAAAATAGAAGGCCAATAAAGACCACTTTCAAGTATCTTGTGGGTCGTTATTTTTGCTCCAAAATGCCCACCACAAGAATAAGAATGTCAAAAGGTGAGAATGAAATGAAATTCAACTTGTGGTACATGTCTCTTAACTACTTGATCCACACAAAATTTTCACAGATAAAGAGTGTCCCAAAAATAATATTTAGCATCAGCTCGTAACTTGTCTTTTTGAAATGTAGACAAACTTGGAGGGAATTCTTTGGTGACTAAATAGTTCACCAAATCAGCATACCATGGTCTTGTAGAGGAATGTAACACATACAACTGCTCATCGGGAAATGTCTCTCTTATTATTTCAATTTGTATAATCCTCGATCCTCAGTCGGCTCAAGTGATCAACCACATGGTTTTCAACACCTTTTTTATCTTTAATCTCAAGATCAAATTCTTATAAAAGAAAGATCCACCTAATCAATCTTGGTTTGAACTCTTTTTTCTTCAAAAGATACCTTAAAGCTTCATGGTCAGTAAAAATAACGACTTTTGTACCAAGTAGATATGACCTGAAATTTTCAAGAGCAAATACCACTGCAAAAAGTTCCTTTTCAGTTGTATGATAATTGTATTGTGCTCCGTCTAACATGCGAGAAGCATAGGCAATAACATGTAAATTCTTCTCTATTCTTTGCCCAAGTACATCCCTTACCGCATAGTCACTCGCATCATATATTATCTCGAAAGGCTCATCCCAGTTTAGTGGTTGGATGATAGGGGCAGATGTGACACGCCTCTTAAGCTCATCATAAAATCTTTGATGATGAAAAAACCTGCATGGACAAGAAAAGAACAAACTTCCCTCGCACCTGAGGGGTAAGACAATGATGAAATGACATCTATTTTAGCTTTAACAACCTCTAATCCACGCGAAGAAACAATATGCCCAATAACTATTTCTTGTTCTACTATAAAATAACACTTTTTCATAGTTCAAGACAAGGTTAATTTCAATGCATCTTTTCAAGACCAAAGATAAATTTTCTAAACACTTATAAAAAGAATCACCATACACCATGAAATCATCTATGAAAACCTCAATTATTATTTCAACATAGTTAGAAAAAATACTCATCATGCATCTTTGAAAAGTTGCAGGTGCATAATAGAGACCAAAAGGCATTCTTTTATATGCATATGTACCAAATGGACATGTAAATGTAGTTTTTTTTCTTGATCTTCAAGATTAATAACAATATGATTATATCCACTATATCCATCAAAACTCCTTCAAGAATTTGGCATACTTGGAATTTGCTTGATAGCATTAATCAATGGAATGTTGAGTTCCACTTTCTTGAAAATCTCTAAAATCTCTTTTTCTTTATCCTCTTTCTTAGACCTAGAGGAACTTACAGAAAAGGGGGGTATTATCTTAAAATTGAATTCATTGAAATAGGACTTACCTTTGGAGTATTGCTCGTTGTTTCAGTTTGTGGAGGAGGAGGATGTTTTTTTTTATACTCAATTTGGTTTCTATTTCCTCTTCTTCCTCCATCTCAATTTATTTCGACCTTTGCTCTTCAAGTTCTTTCCCACTTCGCAGCGTGATCACACTAACATTCTCTTTTGGATTCAATGGTTGGGAGGGCAACTTTCCATTCATTTGTGCCTCCAATTTCCCTACACTTGAAGCTACTTGCCCCATTTGCTTCTCTAAGTTGTGAATGCTTGATCTTGTTTCCTGTCGAAAAGACATGACATTTTGTTGCAATGTCACTGTATTAGAAGCCAAGGTTTTCATCATCTCACAAACATCATCACTCGATGACCCCATAACATTGGAATTTGTGAATGCAGGGGGCTGTCACGCTTGATAATTCTGTTGGGGCTGAAATCTATGAAACTTTCGGCCTTGATTGCCTTGTTGAGCCGGGTTCCCATAACATAAATTAGGATGATCTCTCCATCCAGGATTGTATATGTTGGAAAAATGGATCATACTTCCGCTGAGGTTGTCCATTGAATGCTCCATCAACTGCATTAGCTTGTTCAATGTAATCTTCTCGCATTGTTGGGCACATATCTGAAGCATGTCATTGTAAGGAGCATATGCTACAAACTTTCACCTGTTGTACATTTCCACAACCAAAGAACACATAAGAGAAGTAAGATCATTAACTTTATTCTCTAGGTTAGAAATACTTACCTCATTTATTAGTTTGCTTGGGAAGTCTCCACGCGTGCCAAATTGTTTCGAGTTGGCTGCCAAATTTCTATTTTCATTTCAATAGATGCTTCTCTTTTGGAAACAGTTATATATAAAATTCAAAAATTAGACAAGCTTTTATAATTATGTACATTTAAGAAAGATATGGGTATAGTACACCTACCTGCTATATAAGCTCGGCTTGTGCTCCCCTGCTGTTGTTGAGCAGCTCCTATGGTCTCTCTTATATTCACAAGTATACCATATTATTTATTATTCAAGTTATATTTCTTTTAATAACAATAAAATCAGCAAATATTGACTTCCCTTCAACAATTTCTTCCTTCATATTTGTGTTTCCCATTACATCTCTTAAGATCATTATTTTTTTTATTTAATCATAACTAATATTAAAAATCTCAGTTTTGAACATGACTTATTTTCATTAAACATTAAAACACATAACTATATATTTTTTGAAGGGAAAGAAACCCAATTCTGCCCCTAACGCAGCTAAATTACCCATTTTAGCAACTTGTCAAAATTGCTAGCAAAGATGGCAGCCCGATCTCTCCTCAGAGTTTTACCTATATATGGCATTCTAGAACTCCAAATTAGGCAAGGTTAGTCTCGTCGGAAAGCTAACATCCTTATATATAACTTCTATGAAAGGCCTTTCCTAAATTTTATCATTTTTAGGCTCGAATACCTTGTGGAAGTTAAGGAGACAAATATGTCCAGTTTTCATCAATGTTTTAAATGAACCCTTAAACATCCTCATTTTCTACTCTCCCTCCAAGACAACCATTTGTTCACATTATAAACAACACATTACAAGCAATTTACAAAGAAAATAATAAATTATTCTCTTTCAATTTACCCCTAAATGGCCGACCATCTTTGCTTCTTTAACCATTGAATTTTTTTTCTTTGGTATCTCTATATAATTTCACATTCAAGACAATCTTCAATTCTCTAATTAATTCAATTCCACATGATTATACATTTCCCCAAATTCTACACAAGAACCCTAACTTAAATTCAAGATTAATACACCAATTCCTAATCGAATTCAAATTAGCTTACATATTCAAGTTTAGAGCTCCTTACTTAATGATAAATTGGACTTCGATCCTTAACTAGTCAAAAAATTTTGACTCTTCTCTTTTTTCACACCAGTCGGCCTTCATTCTCTCCCTCTTTCCCCACAATTTTCTTCACTTGTTTCTTGCTAATTTCCTTGTCCAATGATGTTTTCCCTCAATTGATCTAAGCCTTGTGTAAACTTAGCAAATTTTTGTGTTTCTCTCTTAACTTTTGGTGAAAAATTCAAATTTCTTCCCTCCTTTTTGTTGTTGCTGCAGCTGGCCTTAAAGATAAGAAAACGGGGTATTTATAATCTCATTTTTTTATTTGATATTTGACCCCATTTACTAAAATGTTTTATTTTTTTACCCTTTCTATCTTCCTCTTACTATTTAAGTTACACTCCTTTTTATATTTTATGATTTCATTCATCGACATTTAAATTTAATTTGTTTTCTTTGCATTTAACCTTACCCTCTTTATCTTCGAGTTAATTAAAACTCTTTTTTCTTTTGTTTTATATTTTAAAATATCTTACTCGAAAAATTCATACCAGAAAAATTTCTTATCCCTAATTTATTTAATTTGTACATTAACTATCTCATTTTCCTTTTTGAATCTATATTATTTTCAATTTATATAAAATTTTATTCTTGGGGTTTATATAAACACTTTCTAGGGTGTTAGATTCTTATACTTCAATTTAGGCTCTCTCTCTATATAAAACTATCTCATCAATATTATTGCTTTGTCTTTGCATCTTTGTTTATGTTGTCTTTACTCATATTCATAAAACAATTAACATACAAAGTTTGATTCATATGTTGTTTGTTGTATTTTTCTAGGTAATGAATGAAACACATCAAAAAGGATATCGCTTCTATCATCCTCTTACTTGATGCATATATGTCAATATAGATGTCACATTTATAGAATCAAAATAATATTTATCAACTTCCCTTTCCACCTTTTTTTTTTAAGGGGTGGACACATAATAAAAAAAAAAAAAAGGATGAACTTATACTTTAAAAGTATAGAAAATTAAGGTACCTACCTATAAAAAATTTAACTATAATTGCCGATATAAGAGAATAAATTTAACTTCAATTTAGGCTCTCTCTCTATATAAAACTATC
>Ga0307507_10011972_pt1 | contig 10829 bp, 10 predicted proteins | sample 7_EM_MG_FD_207223 | JGI IMG/M metagenome (GOLD analysis project Ga0307507, IMG submission 207223) | Populus trichocarpa ectomycorrhiza microbial communities from riparian zone in the Pacific Northwest, United States - 7_EM | ecosystem: Host-associated > Plants > Roots > Unclassified | place... | reverse complement strand
TCTACCGAACGCACCTATCACTCTTCATATCGACAATCAAGCTACCATTAAATTGATCCAGAACCCTAGATTTCATGAACGAACTAAACACATTGAAATCAAGTAATACTACATACGCGAGACCCTAGAGAATGGAGAAATACAGCTCCTGCACGTTTCTACCAACAACAACCTCGCCGATAGCATGACCAAGTCCTTGCCAGCTACGACCTTCTGGCACCATCTTCACCATATGGGACTTCGGGAATGGACCAACTAGAAGGATATCGCATTCTCGTTTCTTTTGTTTTCCTATTTCTTTCACTCCTGTGTAGCACTCTTTTCCTCTATCTGAAAGGCTTTTTTCCCACAGGGTTTTGCCATGGATAACGGGTTTTCAATGAGGCTACGAGTTATGTATTCTCTCCTTCTTGTCTTCCATCCTCTCTTCTTTACTTACATGGAAATCATTAAAGTGCGGGAGTGTTGGAATAATGGCTTCAATGTGACGGAAGCAGACCCGGTTAGGTATAGTGGGAGCTCGCTCACTACTACTGTATATAGATACCTCTCAGAGGTATAAGTACCAAGCTCTGGTACCCAAGTAGTTATGTACACAAGTGACAACGAACATTCCTGATCCTTATTCTACAAGTATACTCTTTCTTATATGAAGTTTCCGACAAATACTTTCTTTCAATACCGAGTGATAGTGTGTGATTCTCCCAACCCGCCCCTAAGTCCTAGCATATAAGACCTGATGCGTCCATTGAACATAACCACAGATTTCTCATCTACACGACACGAAAGATTAATTCCATTGTTCTCCTTCCTAATTCCTATTTTGCCTAACATTGATCAACCGTTCAGCATTCCACCTTGTCTAGACAACCGCAAGCCAATTCATGCAGCCAGTTAACTGCCCAAGTAGGAAACCTGAACGGACGTAGAGGCCAAGTCGTACCCGATGGCATACGATCAGCGAGACAGAGGTTGGGAACGCAATAAAACCAATCTGGCAGCTTGCCGAGTACACTGCCGAACTAGTAGCCATCGCCTCTGCGCCCTACACCACGAAAGACAACAGGAGCACTCGAAAGACGACCAAAGCGACCTCAGAGAAGGACGATACAGAGCACAACGTATACTGATATTGAGACGGAACCTGACACACGAGTACCAACGGAAACAGTTTCTCTAAGCGATAATAGCAGTGCTGAGTACGATGACTGTCGGGGATTGAATCAGACTGAATCGGACACTGAGCCAGAGGCGGAAGACGATGATATTCCAGATGCTAGGGGACCAGGGCTGGGTCACCGGTCACGAACAGCAGACCAACTAACAAACAATCTGATAATAGACTGTGGGAGTTTTGACCACCTCCGGATCACAGGAGGCAGCACTGGTTAGCCTGAGGCGAGCTGCTCCAGGACGTATAACGCCCAGTAGAGCGTATACTCCGCCAGTGCTACAGTCATCCAGTGTAGTGCGATATTGATCCCCACTGGCCACTCAGTGTGCCACTACGTCGGGAGTTAGAAGTTCGAATCCAGCCGGCGAATTGAGTACGCCACACTCTGAGGACATCTGGCTGGGTACCCAGTCACGGCGAAATAGAGCGAGAGGAGTAGAGGCCGCTGTAGTCACACGGGCCAAAGCTCTCATTCTCTGGTACACCCTGTTTGTTGACCCCCTCCCAGGCCCAATTACTTTGAAGTCTGAGGTACATGGTGCTTGGCTTAAGCCACTTGATTATATAGCTGATGCACGAAATATAGAAGTGTCGGAGGAAAACATAAAGATACTAAGTGGACACTGATCCACAGGGATGACCCTCTCCTGAAGCCGGGTATAGTACTGATTCTGAAAGATACGCAATAGACACTGTGGTGTATAATCCCAGGTTGTTTCCCACATTAAAGATGAGATCGGAAAATTATACGATCTCCTGGAAGATCGCACGGCGATTGCGCGCATGGTGGACTAACTGCTGGAAAAGGATAGATTTATGTGCTCCCTAAACGGATATGAGGTTAGTGCGCCCTAGTTGGACAACTTTCTTCTAATAACTAGTAGGTATTACACTTGGCTTAGCAATTGACATTTCGATTTGGGGCGCCCCAGATTCCCGAGGCCATATCAGGTGAGTACTTGAGAGGCAGGAAAATGTGTGGGATTGTCGAATCCGATTTTCTTTGGCATATCACCGGCCTGATGATTTGCTTAACGTGTGCAATCCTCTGTCATACCCTACGAGCATGGCAAATAAGAATATATAAGGAATCAGGGGAGTCCAAGACTGACGCGGTAGGAGGTCAGCCAGAACCCGAACCCACCTCGTATTCTCCAGGAGCCTAACATGATCCGAACCACTGAAGACCATTTTGCCCAGCAAACTCGGACGGGAGCCGATTGCCCAGACTGGGTACAGGCGATAATTCTGGACAAGATTCGGGGACCATCAGGGCAAAGATGGAGAAGAGGCAAGGAGTGCGACAAGACCGCCGTGAAGGGTATACCGACGATTGGGCAGCGGTAGCCGCTAATCTGCAGAGTCCGGCATCCAGCCAGACTATGCAACGGCCAGCCCACCAAAGCCAAACTCCCGGCCAATGGGTTGTGGTAGCCGCCGAGCTGCAGAGTCAACCATACAGCCAGGCTACGCAACAGCCAGCCCACCGAATTCAACCTCGGAGCAGCCGGCGCATTGGGACCCCAGTGGGGCAGCAGGAAAGTCAACACGATTCGCAGGAGATTGATTTGTCTTTTGATTTCCTCCCGAGGATAGCTGCCCGGGTTCTCTGATTTCTCGATCCTGCTCCGCCGAGCGCAGATGGTTCACGGGAGGTGACCAGTAAACTATCATTGGACAGGACTTTGTTTCCTACTCCATCACGACCTCACTTGATGAGCCTTGACGGAATAGAGACAGGCCAACCGGAGACAAGCAATAGTGAGCCGGGTGATATGGATCAGGGGCGCAATGGGAGCGTTGGTGAGGGTAATTAAGAAATGATATGTTTAATCTATCGCGTATGTGTCGAGTAGCTTAATTAAATAATACTATTTGTTTGACGGCGATGTGTTGATATGAGAACGTAAAGGGTAATCTGGGCGTTCGGAGTACGAGTATTAGAATCAATGAAAGAGAGACGCCACCGGGGTGTCTGGGCAATCTTATAGTAAACGTCAAGGGGTGACGTCGGAAAGAAAAGGATAGACCGTGCGCAAGATCAGGATTGTGTCAGGCCGTGTTGAGATATTTCCCCACAGGTCTGGGAGGCAGCATGAGGGCATCGAGATATTACGTGGGAGTGAACAGATAGAATAGCAAAAGTCAAGCTACGATCAGGACACATAGCACGTAAAGAGGGTGAAATCAGGATAATGGTGCGCCGGCAGAGAGTGTCTGGAGGTAGAAGCCAAAGGAGAGAAATACCAGGTCTGGAGAGCTCAGGATGATGGGATGCTGATGTGAGGCGTCGGAACGAGCGAAGCCCAAGCGTGGAAGATAAAGATCGGACGTCAGGACAGAAGACGCCAGGATCAGTGGTGATCAGGACGGAGCGGTAGATCATCAGGCGTCACACTGGGGCACCAACCGAGAATGAGGGGTGTTCAGGACGCAAGCGCAGAGGACCAGGCACAGTCAGGGCGCACAGCACGTAGGGTCCGTATCAGGATAGCGTCAGGGCGCGGCACGTCAGGTAACGCAAAATCAGGACTGAACGTCAGATCGACGTTGTGTCCAGATTAGCGATTGACGTTATGTGCACCAGGTGCGCCAGACGCATGGGGCGCCCCTGGCGCAGAGTATTATTTGTCCTGATGCGACACATTGGCGACCCAAGTTGGTACGCCCAGCAGAAGCTATTCCCCCACGAATTTCTCCACCGATGATGCCCTTGTAGATATGGCAGCAGCAGATGCCAGACGAAAATTAGACCAGGCCGCCAGCTCCAGAGCCAGCTCAACTGCATACTTTACACCTGGTAAGTTGCCGTTTCAACTACTAGGTCTTTCATCTGCTATGTTGGCAGCAGGTCCTACTGCTTTGTCAGCAGAAACGGACCTTAGCCGTCCACTCTAGTTCGTTTCTGTGCACTAGCTTCTGGCAACAAGGCTACCCTGCCTTGACCCAATGTGGCTAAGATGAAGCCGCAAAAAGGGTACTTCCATTCATGATTATAGATACTAGGCGGCTGCAGGTCCGGGACCTTTCCTGCGAGTTTTTTTCATATTCACTCCTAGAGTTCTGCGTGTTGTTCTCGCTCGTTCCGGACCATTTCGGTTTTAGCTTAGCCTGCCATGGCTGGGCCAGTTTGCCTTGACCCAGTGTGGTAAATTTAGACTTTGCATCGTCCATGGATCCTACCTAGGGAAGGGAGGAGCTTGGTCATTTTCTTTGGGTGTTGTGGAGACCATTCTTGTCAGGTTCCTCACCGGCTATTTTTCGTCTGTTGGTGTATTTTCTACCTTTTGAGGTTTGCTCTTGGAATTTTTGGAGTTCATTCTTGTTTTTTTCCGCCTTTTTTTTCGTTTGGGATATGTTTCTTTTTGTTTTAGACCTTGCTCTTTGGGTTTGTGTGGATCATTCTTCCTGCTGTTTTTCGTTCAGGATTGCCCTCTTCATTGCTTCTCCCAACCTAGCTTTCACCTTATACCTCATCTGTTGAGTCTTAGCGGCAGCTTGTACTTTCTCAGATGAGCGTTCTGTGCTCCGAACCCTAGCCTTACCCGCAATCGTTATGGTCAGCTTGGCAGACCTACTTGAACTAGATTAGTCTGCACATTAAATCAACCTCTTCATCTGCTTCATTAACTCTAATTCCGTGACGCTGATATTATGATTTAGCAAAACAGTTGCCCGGCTAGTTTGACTCTGGACCCCTCGGGTACAATCCATAGATCAGGTGTCCAGCCGCAATTGGACCGCCCGGGTGTGTGCCAATGCCGTAGAGTATGAAAGCGAGAGACAAGGTGTGAATGGCTCAAGCACTTAAAAGTGCCCGGACAATTCCTATCTTCTAGATTCGAACCCCATATTGCCCCATTGGCTACCTACCAATACACGTGTCCTAAAACCATCCATCTAGCAACTCTATTCACTACCATCTTATTCTATCACAATTGGCCTACACGCTATGTCAGAACAACAGCGGCGACTTACGGCGGACTGAACGTGTCTGTCGACGCAGCAGAGGCCAAGGAGAAGGGAGGTCTGCCGCGCGCCTGTCCAGATATCTCAATCCAGTGACAGGTTAACTAGAATACCACCCGCTCTGGAGTGGGTGACAGCTGGGTCTACTCTAAGTAGGAGGGGAAATGCGGTGCTGGGGCCAGCTGGATCGTGACTCGAGATACCAGAGCCTGTTCTAGACAACCGAGAGCCTGTACCAGACAACTTGGAGCAGGGCCTGGAGCCAGCGGATGACAGTCTAGACTCTGATGATCGACAATACGAGGGCCAGAGCGCTGAGAGCCAGCAGCGCCAGGAGAGCCAGGAGACCCTGGAGACCCAGGAGAGCGCGGAGGAGAAGGAGTTAGAACCGCATGAGGATGATGAGTATCTATTTCAAGATTGGGGGGGGGGGCACAAAGGCGGATCGGGCATGAGGTCAGTAACTCGCAAGCTTGGATTCTGCCAATCACCCCTGGGAATACCCAGAGTTCTAGCAGGATTGGTTACCCCGGACAGAGAACACCTGCCTCGGTACATATTAGCCAAAATTGTTTGCCATCGGTGGTTCTCTCCCGTTCGCCTGCAGTCTTGAATTCGGTTGCAACAGCCGCTATAACTCCAAGCTACTCAGAGCCAACAATGCTGGAATTGGAGAGTCGAGGTGGAGAGCGGCCCAGCAGCCGACGGAATATAGCCATAGGGCTTGAGTGGAACATCCTGGCCAAAGCCTGGTCCCTCATGTGGGACAGGACAATCCTCGTGAATTGGTTTCCGGACCCAATTACCCTGACCAAAGAAGCCCGCCGGTGCTAGAATGATGTTCAGCGGGAATTGTGCTTTCCTAACTTTGCCGATGCTCCCCCACACTCAAATGACCAGGCAAGTTACCCTTAATCAATAATGTACATCTTATCCCCAAACTAAATAGAGCGGTCGGCGGCCCCAGGTTTGCATATCTCTTCCAAGCACAGTTCGTGCAGAGCTCAGTTTCTGTATACTGTGATGAAGGCAATAACAGAACTCCATAAGTTGATATTCATGATCCTGCGGTCTGCGGACGAAGGCCGTAATACCTGCTGCGGGAGGATAGGTTCACTTGCCCACCAAGGAACTATGGGGTTGCTTTTCAAGATTTCACATGATTATTTCGAACCGTAGTTCGACTAAATCCATCTAATTGGGCAGACAGTAATTTTTTCATAGATTCCTAGCGCCACAGATCCTGGATCCAATTTATGCATCATATCAGTCTAGCCCTATAATGAAAGGCATGATGGATGAGCGGTTCCTAGGGGAGATCGATGGTCTATTTATCTGGCTGACAGCAGCCATATTGTGCCATTCACTGCGGTGCTGGCGGACTGGAAACTTTATTGATAATGTAGCTTTCACACATGCCAGTTCCAAAGGTAAGACAAATAACGCTAACTTGCAGTTTTCAGAAGTGTCCAGATCCCTTGGGGCCCAGGCATCTGGATACTCGTAAAAACCGCAGGTATTTAAAGGGGTGTTAAGCATCCTAACAAGATCATAGAGCTGCTAGAATGCCAAATACAGACCTGGGACAGTACGGGAGAGGTCTAGCGCGGATGAATATTCAAGCAAATTAGGACAAGATTAAAAGGTAGAATCGAGAAGGAGCGGGGAAAGCCTGTTGAGAAAACGGAGGGATATTCCAATGATGAGGACGCATTGAGGCGGCAGTTTGGAATTGATCCTGAGGTGGATGGATCAGAAGCCGCTGGGGGCCTCGTGGCCGCAGGGAGAGGACATGGGTGGCGCGGACCGCAATGGCATCACGGGGCGAATTTGGGGTTATTAGATGATGTAGCTCTGTTGCGAGAACCGGCGGACCCGCCATCACAGGTTGAAGAAACTAACCTAGAGCAGGGGAATGCACCTATCAGCATGCTTTGATCGTATATGCATATTATGAGAGTGTAATAAGGAAACTAAATGGTATATGCAAATAGAGCACGGAAGTGAGAAAACGTTAAAGGGTGTAGGCCAGTGGCCGGGCGTCAGGGGGGCAATTGTAGGCATGACAGGGAAGGGAGGGCGTCGGGCGGATGTGGATAAGCTGCGCAGCTGGCGATTGTAGGTTCAGAAGGCAGGGGAATGTGTCAGGCAGAGAGTGAGAGGCCGAAGCCAAGAGTAGGGCATCCAGTGGAGGAGATTGATTGGGGAGGGAGGAGAGCAGAAGGTTGAGAGGTGAAAATGTCCGCTGGATGCGGGGGGAATACGCCAAGGGTTCGGGGGGTGCAGGGAAAAGAACAGAGCTTGTGGGTGGGTTCGGACAAAAAGGCAGAAGTCCGGAGAAGATTCACAGTCCTTCTCCTCGTCTTTTTTCGTCCTAACCCCACCTCAAGTTCTGTTCATCTCCCTGTACCCACCGAACCCTTTGCGTATTGTCCCGGATCCGGCAGACGAAATCAGGGCAGAACGGAGTATCAGAGGAACAAGGGTGATGGACAGGGGTGTGTGGGAGAGGGTTGGTAGTAGATAAGTCCCGGCCATGAGGCTTGTAACAAGTACAGGTTAGTGTTTGGTTTCGAGTATCGTTTGATACTCAGTATCTTTTATGATTGAGGTTGATATTAATGATGTTTTATGTTTGGTTTCGAGTATCGCTTGATACTCCGTATGTTTTATTTAATGTATCAAGCTATCGTTTGATACTTGATATGTTTTATGTAACCTTTCAAAGACTACCGTTTGGGAGTCTTTATGGTTATGGTTTACTAGGCTTCGGTTAGGTTGACAAGTGTATTTAAAGACCTGCTATTCTCCGAACTTAGAGGGAGCAGACTTCGACAGACCAAGTTTTCAATATACTTTGTTGAACAGTTAATTCTTCGGTTCGCTTCGACAATGCAGTAAGACCCAAACTTACCTAGCTATTAGGAACTACTTGGTATCTGCGATATAGTAAGAAGTTGGTTACAACCACTTAGTCTAATCCTCCTGTACTTAGTCTCGTTACATACCGCACTTTGGTATAGAGATAGTATCGTTACCCTATCGATTCCCGCCACCACCCAGGAGGCGGTTACAAGGCACCTGCGAAGAAGAGGCTGTGCACACGTGCATTCAGTGCTAAGTTAGGAAGTGGTTATGTGGTGGGGGCAGGGTTACTAGGGAGAACAGCGCCAGGCCACGTCTTTTGCCTCTGGCGACAAAGGGGCTGTGTCCACATGAAGCAGGCCCGGGCGTTTGCATCAGGAACTGGATTTATCTTATGAGCGCCAGGAGCGGCCGGCCCACAGGGCGAACAAGACACACCAGGATGCAAGGAAATATTTTGGCTAATGTGGGTTAAGATTGGTTGCGAGATAAGCCACTGCTGGCTCGTATGAGTCCACTGATGGATTTGACACTATGACTCACTATGAGTGATGAGTGGTGTGGTGCAAGAGTATAGGTCACGCAGTGTTATAGTGGAGGGAAGAACCCCTATATAAGGGAACTCTAGAGAGTTGGGAACTAGGGTACGAACTATCTTCTCTACACACCTGGTTATTGAAATCTCAACATCATGAGATTTGATGGTCAACATCCACCCCCAGAGTGTCAGGCCGCGGTACCCACACTCCCCGTGAAGTGCACCACGCCCCTCATGCCTTGCTTCCTTTATCAGATACTTGGGCCCTGAGGTAGTCGTTTCTAGGGGTTGTTTGGCTCTACCACACACTGTCTTGACCTGCGTTTTGCTGCCTTGCTTAGGGTTGCCCCGGTCGGCAACACCCTTATGCACATGTCGCTGCAGGCTGGGCCCAAATGCTGCAGTAGGCAAAAGAACCTTTCCTCAGGGTATGGTCGATTTCTCCATTCTCTTCACTTCCTTTAGAGCCTGCCTGGTCAGACACGCACACGGTTACCGATAATTACCAGGTTGTGGGGTCTACCACACCTCTCCCTCCTCAAGGTCTCGTCCCGTTGCTCGGTTACGGTTACAGTCCACTCACCCGGCTGGCACCCTACTGCCCCTGTATCTTATTCAGCCCTCGCGATGTCTCCCCAGTCGCACCCCTCAGTTACACTTACTCGTTAGATAGTACTGCCTCAGTCTCAGATGTCAATGGCTTGGGTTCCTGAGTACTGCTATGACTGCTGCTATTGTTTTATGGCCCTTGCACCACCATTGTTCTTCTTTTATTATCGGTTACCATGGGTTTCACAAGTGGTTATATTCATTATTTATTTTGTTGGTGTCTACGGCAAGGGTTTCACTGTCGATTCCTCCCCCTAGATTTATTTGAGCTATCTTATTCCACCCCTTTAGTTGGAGTTCGATTTCTTATTTTGCGTGGCTGGTGTGCGGTTGTTCTCATCCCATATGGACTTGCCTTGCTCGCTTTTGCCCTGCCGCCAGTTGGTTTCTCACAGAGGTTTTTCTTTACCATAGCTAGCGCACCACCTTCTATTTGTACCTAGTAGACGAGGCAAATAATAAAACAAAGCACAGAATAAAAAAAAGGAAAAAGTTTCAAAAAAAAGAGACTCTGGATTTGGGTCATGAAGCATGTCCGCTACAGCTCCGGCGATTGAGATCTCAACACGATGAGATTTCTTTGTCAACATCTACCCCCTCACTCTCATTGACCTGCACTTGCACTCTTCGTGAGCTGCACCCTCCTGTGTTGCCTTACTTCCCTCTTCATGTCCTTGGGCTCTGGCGTCCTTGTTTCTAGAAGTCGGTTGGCTGTATAACCCCCTTTTTGCGTTTGCATTTTCCTTAGTCAGTTAGACTTCGCACGGTCTGCAACAGCCTCTCGCCCATGGTAGAGACGGCTGAGACTACAGCTCACAGTTGGAGAAAACTTCCAACAGGCTACGGTCGATTTTTCCATTCTCTTCACTACTGTTAGAGGTTGCCTAGTGTCACAAACGGTGACTTAGCAAGGCAGACTCCCACATGACTAATAGTTAACAGTGATTGGTTTGTCATCTTTCACGCTATGAGATGAGATGACTCATAGGCTTTTCACATGACGACGCAATAGTGTGTCCTTGCTTTCTTGTTATTGGTTGTTATTTGAAATGACTCACCTCTATGGTCATGTGGTTTATGTATTGCGCACATGACTCATAGTCATGAGTCATGGGTCTCACGCCAGTGACCGCATTAGCGCACATGACTTGTTTTGTGGGTTTTAATTGGTTGCAATATACGGCGTAGCTGAATCGGACTGGTCAGCTGATGGATTTCACACTATGACTCACTATCAGTCATGAGTTGCATGACGCGAGGGTAGGGGTCACGCAGGGTTAGGGTTGAGGGAAGAACCCCGATATAAGGGCACCCTCGGGGCAGGGGATTTGGGTCAAGCTTCTCGCCCTCTACCACCCCCCCTACATTCTATAAAAACCCTGTAACCGCCTCCAGGGTGGTGGCGGGAATCGATAGGGTAACGAGACTATCTCTATACCAAAGCGCGGTATATAACGAGACTAAGTACCGGAGGCTTAGACTAAGTTGTTGTAACAAACTTCTTACTATATCGCAACTACCAAGTAGTTCCTAATTGCTAAGGGTGTTTGGTCCCTTGGATTCTCGAAGCGAACTGAAGAAGTAACTGTTCAACCAAGTATATTGGAATCTCTGTCTGTCGAACTCTGCTCTCTCTAAGTCCGGAGAATAGCAGGTCTTAAATACACTTGTCAG
>Ga0307507_10011971_pt1 | contig 10829 bp, 9 predicted proteins | sample 7_EM_MG_FD_207223 | JGI IMG/M metagenome (GOLD analysis project Ga0307507, IMG submission 207223) | Populus trichocarpa ectomycorrhiza microbial communities from riparian zone in the Pacific Northwest, United States - 7_EM | ecosystem: Host-associated > Plants > Roots > Unclassified | place... | reverse complement strand
ACTTTTGTTGTATTGGAAAGTAATGGAACTTGGTGTTCGTTGTTTGAAGCATGCTGCTTGTGATACTGTTAGGTGAAATTTTGAGAAAATTTTCCTTTTTCTCCCCTTTTGTTGCCTAGTTAGTAATAGGGTGGCGGCTTGCGTTTCTGCCAATGCTGGCTTCCATTATGATGGATCTTTGCGAAAATCATGTGTAGACCTCTGAAGTTTCAGTCTTTATTTTCTCCTGTTGTTTCTTGTATTTTTTGTTGAGTTGCCTTTCCTTTTGTGCAGAAAGAATCACCATTGGGGTTGCCTACTGAATCTGCTCACCCAGGTAATAAATTTCATTAACATGCTATAATAAATTTGTGTCAATTTCACAAATGGATGTTTGTCTAGGTGGTGGTAGTCATTTGTTTTCATCCCTTGTTTCCTCATTTCTGCATATTCTAGGCATGGGTATTTCTTTCTTTCGTTCTATTTTTTTATTTAAAACAGTAGTACTCTCTGTTTTATGAATTCTTCATTTCAATAATGCCAGAAGTACCAACGAAAATGTAAATGTTATGTAACTGGAAGAAGCTCTCAGGGCTAATTGCTTTGTGTTATTCGATGTCATATTTTCAGATGTGCTGTTTTGGAAATCGTTTCCCAAATTCACATCTACTATTGTTTTTGCAAGTCAAATTATTTTTACAATGTCACAACTGGTTGTACTCCTGATAAAATTTCTTTAAAGGTTTGTGTTTGCATGTATCAAATGATTTTGGATTTGATCGATGCGTCCGGTTGAGTGGTGACTAGATAAATTGGTTCAAAGATGCATGCAGTGACTTTTCTTTATTGCCTCACGAATGTGAGAACTGTTATGTCCTGCCTATATGGTTTATTCTAGAATTTTACTGACAAAAAGACTTTACATGTATTGAGCTTGATCATCACTTCTGGATAACCCTCTCCTATCGCTATTTAGTTAGTACATTCTATACAAATTTCACTTTTTATTGAGCTTTTCCATTTTCAAATTGCAGCCCGCTTCTCCCCCGATGACAAATACTCAAGGCAAAGATTTCTTTTGAAGAAGCGCTTTGGATTGTTGCCAACCCAACAGTCACCTCTGAAGTACTAAGATTATTGCGAGCATCTAGTTTTCCCTCGTGAAGTGTTTGAAGTTGGAGCTTTCCTTTGCGGATGCTGAAGGTTGCTCTAGCTTTCCATCTTTCTTTGGTTGCTGAATGTAGGTTATTTGCCACCCTATGGTAGCAGAAATGGATGTAGCCTCTATTCATAGATAGAAAAAAAGAAAAACGTCTAAATGGATCTTTTGTGAAACCATGAGGTGCTAACAATATTTCCTGGATTTGATCAACTTTTGCTGCTAAAAGACATGCTCGCCTTCCTATAGTTACACGCATGGATGGAAGCCTGGTGGTATGAACACCATTTTGTCTTCTAAGTTTTCACTATCTATAAACCTCTTTCATAATATTTCTCTTTCTCACCAAGGCAATGACGTGCTTTTTTTCTTATTAATGGGCTGTTTGTGTTTTCATTTGCCGTTGAAACTGCATGTTTTTGGGTTTGTTTGTGAACCGTGTATTTTAAAATTATTTTTTTTGTTTAATTTTTTTTTTTTATGTTTTTAGATTATTTTAATATGTTGATGTTAAAAATAATTTTAAAAAAATAAAAAAAAATTATTTTAATGTATTTTTAAGGAAAAAATATTTTTAAAATATTTTTAAAAAATTAAAATTATTACTTGCTGTTGAAATTGGATGTTATGATTTTTAAAAAAAATAATTTATGTTTTTGAATTGTTTTAATATAATAATTTAAAAATAATTTTTAAAAATTTAAAAATATTATTTTAACCGACTAGATTTCCCATGGCCCCCTAAGCTTGTGTCAATGCCCCAGACTTCACCTTTTCAATGCATGGTGGGTTTTGTAGTGTATTAAAAACCGAATTTCGGGAGCAGCGGCAATTTGTTTTACTTCCTCCATGAGAAGTTGATTCAAGATTTATTTTGATATTCTACCGTAACAAGTTTTTTAATAATATTTATTATTTAAAAATATATTAAAATAATATTTTTTAAAAACATTAATTTAATTTTTTTAAAAAAATACTTTTAAAACTAATCTAAGAGGGTTTTTGGGAGTGTGATAGTAGTTGTTTTTCAAAGTGTTTTTCATTCTAAAACACATTAAAATAATATTTTTTATTTTTTAAAAATTATTTTTAATATCATCACATCTGATTTAAAAATATTAAAAATATATTAATTTAAAATAAAATAAAAATAAAATATTTTCAAAATTTTTCATAAACACTTTCTAACAACAGCGTTAAACACTGCATAGATACTGGTAGAAATACAATATCAAATGCTCACCCAACCAAGTTATTCACTGGTTACATGATTTGAATTGAATTGGTTTAATAATTATTATTCACTTGTTACGTGATTTGATCGATAAATATGTGATATTGGTTAATGATTTAAAATATTAACTGAGTTGGTTTTATGATGTTTGAGATTATAATATAAAATAATTTTTAAAATTTTTTTGTTTAAAAAATATATTAAAATTATTATTTTTTATTTTTAATATCAACAAATCAAAATTATAAAAAAACATTAGAAAAACATTACCTTAATCCTTTTTAATCCAAAAATACTTTGAGTAGCCCTAGCAGTCCCACGCCTCTTTCTTTGGGCCTTCTCCGAAAAATTATCTCGATCTCTTTTTTTCTCTCCTAGGCTTTGCACTGGGCTACATTCAGGTTAATTGAATACCCAAAACGCCCGAAGGCCACCCACCAATGGTGACTCATCTTGCCACACAACGCCCTCTGATTGGACGAGATCAGGCAGGTGGCAACACTTGATACGCCACATCTACTCAACCCTGTGTACATAACGGGTATTCATGAGATATTCATGGGCACTTTCGGAACCAAGTGAAAACAAAGGTCTCTAGTCCCGAGTGAGAGAGTCCAGGCTCGAAGAGAGGAGAGAAGAGAGGGCGGTGACTTTTACAGTCCACGCACCCGCAGACTCAAACCGCTTAAGATTTTTATACACAGACGCGAGTGTCAATGTCTCTGTAACACAATTTATTTCTTTTATAAGCAGCCTTCGTTTAATTTTTATTGCACAAAAATGGCAAGAAATCTTGGAGGATTTCTGGTTCTGATCGCTGCGGCATTGATCTACTCATCCGCCCTCGCTTCTTATATCTTTCAACCGATCTCCGATTTACACCGATCTGCTGCTTTAGAGCTCTTCAATCCTCTCGGTGGATCTTTTCCCAGGTTTTCAAAAACCCCTTTAATCCTCTCAATTTCTTATTTTGTTCATTAATTAGAGGAACAGGATTTGATTTTCATGAGATATCAAAATTTTACTAATTACTGAATTTAAGCTTTCCTTTGTTCATTTGCTATATGAGATCTGGTTAGTCTATAGAACTGAAATTGGTTGTTACGCCTGTTTGGATGATGAGAGAATGGTAAAAGTTGTCTCTTGTGGTAATCCTTGTTGGTGTTTGCACTTGCCTGTGTTCGTTTACATTTTCGTGTCGGCCTAAGCAAGAAAGAGTGATCTGACTAGATGTTGTGTGTGCTGCCAGCGTAGAAGAAACATACGAGGAACTTAGAACGTTTGAGGTTCTTGGAATTGATAAAAGGTCTGATATCAGCACAGCTGCTTGCCAGTCTGTATCGGAAATCCTTGGGTCGTCTTCTTCTACTTTGAAGGATTTATTCTACGCCTTAAAAGTCAACGGAATATTAAAGTGTGACATCAAAGAGGATGTTTTTGAGGTATCGTTTTGTTCTGTGCTGTTTTTTTTATTTCAAAGGTATTAACTTTATGTGACAACTTGCTAACAATGTGTGATGATGGGTTAATTTCTCTCTTAAAGGGTGTTGCTTCAAGGCTACAAGCTGCTGTCAGTGGTGCAAGTGCTTTGCTTGATTTCTACTATTCTGTGGGAGGTTTAGCTCTTATCAAGGTAATTAATATATATAAACACCTTTAGATGTTATGGGTTTCGAGCTTGATTCTCATTTTTTATGCATTTGCTAATTTGGGAATTATTCTTTTCTTTCTACAATGCAAGGGAGAGGTAATTAGTGATAAGTTTTAGGTTGAAACTTTTGTAAGCAGATTTTGTCTGAAATCATGAAATTTCAGCAGTGTTAATTGCTAGGTATTTATTTACTCAACTTCCTGATAGAGAATACGATTTTCAAGCTGTTGTCATGTAGCATAAGCCTTGCCAGTTTTTTACTAAACCTTGAAGCTGATATTTTTCTCAATGCAGGGTCAAACTACCAAAGATGATCTTTATCTTGCTGATGCTGAAGGAGTTTTTCAGTCCATCAAGGTTTATTATTGCTTGGAGTTATTGTTAGAGTGAAGATTTGAACTTGACAGTGGACTGTTGTATGAGTGTGAAAAAAATAACTCATTAGTGGACCACCCTTGCCAGGAACTCTCCCACATTGAGCAGGGCCCTTTTGGGACTAGTTGCTGATGTGGTCAGAGTTGGTGGGTGTGTAGGTCCAGCACTGGTCTGCTTAGAAGTTTATTTCACAATGTTTTGGTTGGCTTTTGGTTTGAATTTTCTTTTCCTACTTCAAATACAATTTTCGGCACGTGTAATGGTTGACTTGCTAATTATTGGCAGGCTCTGAGCCAGAGTGATGGAAGATGGCGCTATAATTCTAATAATCCCGAGTCTAGTACCCTTGCTGCTGGTATGTTCTATAAGTGTTTTGTACACCACAATGACTTTTCTAGCGCCCGCGCCTTGTCATATATATTCTATGCTTTTCTTGCAAGGGGATATGCAATTATCACATTAACACTTGGAAACCACATAAATACTTGCTCCAGTTTTATTTTTATAATTATCTAAGCATAAATTTGTGGACATAACTAAGGATATGTGCTTAGAAATAGTAATGGGCAAGGAGTTCGGAACATCCTGAAAATGGGAAGGAAATAATTGAATGGAGAGTGTATCATATTTTACATTAAATGCGTAAATTGTGCTGTATTGCTGAAATTAGCACTCTAAGCCATGCTAATTCTTCCACCTACATTGGCTTATATCCATTTGCTTGATCATGTTTCTTTTCAGGTCTAGCACTTGAAGCACTTGCTGGTATTGTCTCATTATCATCTTCCAAGATAGATCAATCTCTGGTAATTTGGAAGTTTTGCTGACTTTGCCCCAATAGAACTTTTAGTTTTTTCTTGATCCAGAAATTATCACCAATGTTTCTCTTATATTTAGAATAAGGACACTTCCTGTTTATTTCATTATCAGCATCAAACATGTTGGTATCTGGTGATTTTATGTTACTCCATAATTAGTGATTGTAGGTGAAATAGGTTATATGATTGTTTTTTTCTTAAAGCATATGCTTATTGGTGATTTTTAGTCTACATTCTTTTTCTGAGCCGTATTTTTCCTATTTATTTTATTTTTCAAGTTTGTGCGTGGTCTATATTAGTTTGTTTATTGCTAGTGCTTCAGGTTATGTAGCAGATTTATGTCTGCAATAGATCCTGCATTTTGAAAATGCACCCATAGCTTAGCCTATCCAGATTTTGATATAGCATTTCCTTTTAGAAACATAGCTACAATTTCCCATTGCATAGAACTTTCTTTTATGCTATGGAATCTACTTTTCCCTTGTTGGCTTATCTAACTGTATAAACTTATATTAACAATTTTCTGGTTATGATGAGGGGGTTTTTGTTTCTATTGTATAATATATGGTATCTTCCAATATACTTGTTGCTGCTGTCTTGTGGTGTTCATTGTAATATGTTGTTTCTTACATTTGCTTACCATGGGCAGATCAGAACAACTAAAAATGATATATTGAAGCTGTTTGACAGCATTGAGAAGTATGGTATGCATCTCTCTCTCTCTCTCTGGTACATTATAATTTTTTGGTGCTTATGCACCGAAACAATTTCTTAGTATGGTGGCAATTGTGTTTATCTTGCTTATGCCAGAACTTTTAATTCTACTGATATGAAGTTGTCAAGAAACAGTTTGGTAATCTATCATGTCTTAGAGTTAATTTGGCAAAAATTAAATCCTTTCAAACATGAAAACTTCACCAGCTTTACATGTAGGCCATGCTCCATTCACCTAGCTGCCAGCTGCTATTTTATGCTATTCCAGAACTTACTTAGTTAGCTGCAACTCTTTATTGTAGATGATGGGGCCTTTTACTTTGATGAGAAGCTGGTTGGTGCACATGAACATCAAGGTGCTCTCTCAACTACATCCTCTGTTGTTAGAGGACTGACAGCATTTGCAGCTGTGACTTCAGGAAGCTTGAATGTGAGTTAGGTTTGTTGGTGTTGCTGGTCTTTGTACCAGTAATTCTCTATCACAAAAAGAGTTTAATGCTCTTTTCTTTGCTTGCTTTATTCTTTTTTGATTTTCAGCTTCCAAGTGGCAAAATATTGGGTTTGGCAAAATTTTTCCTCGCCATTGGAATTCCAGGTGATGCCAAAGACTTGTTCAACCAAGTAGATTCCCTGGCTTTCCTAGAGAGCAATACGTGAGTGTGTTCTTTACTTAGTTCACTATGATTATCTTTTTTCATTTTATATTTATGTTATGTAAAACTCATTTTGATAGTTGTTTTCCTGATATAAAGAACTTTTTAATATGTGATTGGTCTTTTAAAAGAAAACAAATTTCCAGTGACAGCAGCTCCAGAAAAAAGAAGATTTTATGGAATAATCCTTTTTCATTAGTGTATTTTTCAAAATGAGAGCATCAGTTTGGTGCTCGAAGAAAATGTGCTGTTTTCATGAAAAACTTTTAAAGTTTGTTTCATTAGCTGCTGGCTGTCTTTTGCAGCTAGGAGCAGAAGTTTGTCCTTAAAGAAAAAATTTAAGGCACTTTTATATACTTGAACATTGTGGTTATTTTGCTGTGTTTGGGTGCTACTGTTCCTCAGTTTTATATGTTTTCCTTGTTCTCTTTTGGTTGAGAAAAGCAACAAGTAGGATAACTGATGAGGCTAAATGGTTTAATATTAAGTGCTGAATTTACTGAAGAAGTTTGCAAGTAACTTCCTTATTGTTTTTTTTCTTCTAATTATTACAGTTTTGGTTTCTGGTCCAGGGTTTCCATTCCACTGATTCTATCGCTTCCGGCTACAGTGCTTTCATTGACTAAGAAGGATGCACTTAAGGTGTGTTGCTGTGTGCATGATAAGTATTTTTTTTTGTGTTTGTGTCTATATGTGCGCTCGTGTGCATGCAAGTTGTTAAACTTTTTTGGTTATCTCATATTTGCTTGATCACATATTACTTCCTTCATCTTGTTTCTTACTGTATTCTGGCTATTTTGGGAATAAGCTAAAATTGTTAATGATATTATTCTCATCCTATACATTTCCTGGGATTTGCATGATTGCGAAGTTTCTGCACACCTTGAACCTTTTCCTTTTACGCAATTTTATTTAAATTGACTTTCCATGTAAATCTAACCAGGTTAAGGTGAATACTGTGCTTGGTTCAAATGCACCTCCGTTGACAGTGAATCTTCTACGAGTTTTCAGATCTGGTTCAAAGGATACTTTGTTAACTGAGAGTCAGGTAAAACCTTTTTCTGCATTTTTTTACCTTGTTGAGTGCATTTCGATTCTTTTGTCTACCTTTTGGGTATTGTAGCCTGCCCAGTCAATTTGGTGATTTTCTGGATGACCAATATTAATTGTGTGATATAGGAACTCAAGTTTGACCCTGCAAACGCTGTCTATACCTTGGATGCTTTGCCAAAGAGTGTTGATGTTGGAAAATACACTTTTGTTTTTGAGGTATCCTTGTTTTCTTTGATGCATAAATGCTGCCTTTCATCTTTCTTTACATCCATATATGACAAGCCCAAATTCTTGCAGACGGTGCTTCATGATTCAGACCACAAAAACTTATATGCCACTGGAGGCCAAACTCGGATTCCAATATTTGTGACTGGAATTATCGAAGTTGACACTGCAGAAATTGCAGTGCTTGATAGTGATCTTGGGAGCATAGAAACCAAGAAGAAGTATGTTTTTAACATTTCCCAGTTCCAAAACTGGGTGTTTATTAACTGATGCCATGTTGGATGCTTGTCATTGTGACCATTTTTGGGATGTGTTTAAATTTTTATTTACAATACTCAGCTCTGCTTTACCGAGTTTGAACTTTATGACTTTAGTTTGAGTATGATTCTAGTCATGGATCCATGCAGGATAGATTTAGCTGGAGATAATACTGTATCATTATCTGCAAACCACCTTCAGAAGCTGCGCCTCTCTTTCCAGTTGTCTACTCCTCTTGGCCATGCATTTAAGCCACATCAGGTTTGTAATTCTGCCTGTCTTCCTCTAGAATTGTTATATCTGTGATTCAGTTATTCAGAGTTTTTTGGCTACCAGGCAATTCTAAAATTGACGCATGAGACTAAGGTCGAGCATATCTTTTTGATGGGGAGCTCTGGAAAAGAGTTTGAGATTATTCTGGTAAGTTCCTTCTGCAATGTTTTGCTCCCCCTTGTTCCTCACTCATGGATGGGTTTTTTGCGACTTTATAGTTAAGAACAAAATCTATCAAATATGCCCAAATGTTGACTTTTGGATTTATCATTGAATTCAAATTTGGCTGGGTTGACTATTGTCAACAATCAATTAACTTGGTTCTTAGCAATTCATTTTCCATCTTAAATTTGTGCATTGCGGACCAATTTTCCTCTTACCTGAAATGAAGTTAATTTTGTTATCACATGGTAATTATAGACTGAATAAAGTAAGATTTATGAATCAGGACTTGAATACTCGTCCAGAGACATTGCACGCTATTGAATATCTACTAGAAATAAAACTGAATATTTTTTCAATGAAATTACTGTTCAATATTTGCTTAACTATCATGTATTGTTTTAAGGTGCACCATGAAAATGGCTCTTTATGTTATGTCAAATGAATAAACCTCCAGCTGAAGTAGTTTGAGTGGCAGTCAGTTTAAGCCTCTCTTGCTGGACATTATAATGTTTATGCACATGGCAATATTTGTTACTACCTTTTCAAATGCTCCTGCTGTGCATCACTGCTGATTGCTTGGAAACAGACTCACTAGAACATATCATTCAACCACCCATATTCTGTTTCTTCTGAACTTTTGTTATTTTCCTCATATTTGGCAATGTCTTGCAGGATTTCCTTGGACTAGTTGAGAAATTTTTCTATTTATCAGGGAGATATAATGTTCAACTCACTGTGGGTGATGCTGTTATGGTAGGTTTGATTTTGCTTTCAAAGGTTTTAATTTTTGTATGGGTTATACAACATGAGCATGATACAATTTGTTTTGCTTGTCTTTTTCAGGAGAACTCTTTCTTAAAGGCTGTTGGTCACATTGACCTGGATCTACCCGAAGCACCTGAGAAGGCACCACAGCCTCCAGCACAGCCTCTTGATCCAAACTTGATATATGGTCCTAAAGCAGAGATAGCTCACATCTTCAGGGTTCCTGAAAAGCTTCCACCTAAGGAGCTTTCTCTTACTTTCTTGGGTCTTACGCTTTTGCCATTTCTTGGATTCTTACTTGGGGTGAGTATTATATTATATATCTGTCAGAAATTCTGAAAACTTGAGCATTAACATTATTTCTCTCTTTTGAGGTCAATGATGTCTGGAATTGATTGAAATTGAACCTTCCTAGTTAGCATTATAATTCATTGGCTCTTTCTAAATTGTCTCGCCTTTGGATGCCCCATATAGTACTTCTAGTATTATCAAGGTTTGTCTATGGATTTGAATGCTAATGTTGGAAAGATCTTTTGATCTGTGTTAATGTAGACACTGCTAGCGTACATGTGTTTGATTGAAGTTTCTGGTTGAAATTGTTTAGCTGAACTTGTTGGGGTAAAATCTTATTGGTGGAACTTGCCAAGTGACCTCAGGAGTTTAGACTACCCCTTTCTATTTATTAGGACAGGAAGTGGTATTGCACATTGCATTAATCGACATAGTCAGGATTTCAAGTGCTCTATGTCATTCTTTCTGCCTAGTTTTCTCGTGTCATCGTCTCTTCTCTATAAATGGGGACAACATAGGGAATGGGAATGAGTGGCATATGTTAACATGCCTTTTCCTTTTGACAGCTATTGCGTTTAGGGGTGAACTTGAAGAACTTCCCTTCCTCATCTGTTCCCGCCATGTTCGCTGCCCTCTTCCATCTTGGCATAGCAGCTGTTTTGTTGCTCTACGTGCTTTTCTGGCTGAAGGTCAGTTTCCCACTTCGTTCTTTTTGTTCACCTCTATTTGATAAATTTGTGATTCCTGCAAGATTTCCAGGGCTTGTATTCACCCATGTTTGATATGCAGCTTTCGATTGTTTGCTAGGATATTAGTGAAATCATGCTCTTTTATTTTGCTTCTATTCAATGAGAAAATTTGGATTGCTAGGGTATTTGTGGTGTTAAGAGGAATTTACCCTTCTTTTTTTCTTTTTTTAATTTGAGCAGTTGGATCTATTCACAACATTGAAAGCACTTGGTTTCTTGGGAGCTTTCCTGATGTTTGTTGGACACAGAATCCTCTCTCACCTGGCCTCATCATCATCCAAGTTGAAATCTGCCTGAGTAGGAGAGAATTTTCTGTTTCAAAACAGTTAGACATTGACCCAATTTTGTAGGGGAAGTAAACTATTGAGTATGTTATACCTGTTAAGACTTTGGGCATGCAATGAAATAGGGTTTATCTATGTTTTGGGTTTTTCTCCTTTCACTGCTTGAACCACACCTCACTGTCT
>Ga0307507_10011970_pt1 | contig 10829 bp, 18 predicted proteins | sample 7_EM_MG_FD_207223 | JGI IMG/M metagenome (GOLD analysis project Ga0307507, IMG submission 207223) | Populus trichocarpa ectomycorrhiza microbial communities from riparian zone in the Pacific Northwest, United States - 7_EM | ecosystem: Host-associated > Plants > Roots > Unclassified | place... | reverse complement strand
GCCCCCCGTGCAAATTCTCAAATGTTTGCTCGCACTGTAGACCAAGGCTCCTCAAGATATCACCCAACTGATCTCGAAAATATCGAAGACGACGATTACGAGTTGCAGGCTGCCCTTCAAGCGTCCCTTATGACTAACGGTACCGATCATGCATCATTCGACCCTCCTCCCCTGGCAAGAGCCCCCATCCCGTTACCTGAATCGTCTCCTTCCAGTTCTTCTCCTGGTTCAGGTTCCCATGCTCCTGCGCATGAAGATGTTGACCCCATAGCTGCTAGCATGGAACGAAATCGGATATTACTGCAACGCATGAAGGAAGAACAAGAGTATGCACAGAGAGAGCTGTGGGCTGACAGCTCGGGGGAAACAGCTGGTATTGAAGAAAGACGGAAAAGACGGCAAAGACAGGAGGAAGAGGAACAAACTGAGTTAAGGAGAGCTATTGAGGAAAGCGAGGAATTCACCAAACAAAATCAAGTAAGTCGAGACGGCGATAGTGGTGAGGATTATGTCATGGCCGACAGGGAGTTGCACGCACCTGGCCCGAACTCTTATCCAAGTTCACACATTTTTGGTGGAAACAGAGTTTACGACGACGACGACGCAGAGCTGCAAGCTGCTTTGAAAGCTTCTCTTGAGAGCGTCCCACCAGGGTGGCAACATCTCGAACCCAATCTATCACCCAGCCGCCCAGCATCTTTACCTTCTGCAGATCAGACTCCCGCGGCAAACAAAGATGTGGAAGATGTCCAGTCGGCTTCGTCGGATAGTACGACCGACCAACATCCATCCGTTCCTGAAACCGCTGAGCCTCTCAGTGTAGATGAGATACGCAGGAAAAGGCTTGCCAAGTTTGGAGTTTAGTACAGATTTTGCAACAACCGTAGCGCACTTACTACCCAATGCAAATAGACACCGAGTTGAAATGACATTACGCAGTCGAGGATAACTAATGTCGTATATAAACTATCCTTGCTTCAAAGATATATAAAGTACAATGCAGGGGAAGCCGAGGGACGATCTACTGGCAAAATATAATTAATACATAGAGCTTTCTGGGGCAGTGGGCATGTAAGGGTCGGTGGGATCAGGTTCGTCTCCATGATTTCTTCGCCCCTTCGCAAACCGTAGGTACCTAGAGAACCTGTTTCCATGCGCCGATTGACGTGGGTTTTCCATGGTATTACGGGCATCCTCTGAACGCCCTGAAATCATGTTTTCTAAGGCTAAAAAGTCTGAGGGAAAACATGAGACGAAACAGATAGGGAAAGGAACCATTCTCGCACCTTGCCGACAGATGGGACATGAACTAGAGAGTTCCAGCAGCCAAGGGTCTACACATTGCTGATGGAAGCAATGTTTCCCTTCGCAAGGAAGTAAACGGATGTCATCCCCTTCTTCAAAGTCCACAATACAGATGGGGCAAGTCTCCCGACCGATTGAATCCGGAACGACGTCATCTCGGACAACGGGCTTTGAGGAACCCTTGGCATCGTGTTGTCCTGTCAACGTTAATGCTGTAGACGCTGATGGAATCGTGGAGGGTCCCCCTGTGTTGCTCCCATGGGGTTCCGTCACTACGCCGGGTTGCAAGCTTTCAAAACTCGCTGCAGGTCCAAATAATTGACATGTAGAATGGCTTGTAGCATCCCTTTCACCTTCCCATCCGTTCATCTCAATCCCTTGCCCTTGGTCGTCGATTCGGTACTGGGCCTCTGTGTCTTTGTTGTGGTGGGTGGTTGGGGTATCGATTGAGGTATTGTCGCCAGGGTTGCTTCCGAACTTGACGATTGGAAAGGTATCAAGAATAGCCCGCGTCAAACCCCTGGCACGACTTTGCCCTGAACTTCCTCCTTCTCCTCCAATACGTGCTCGGGGTCCATATCGCTCAGGGTGACGAATCGCTCTTATTGCCTAATTTCTAGCTTGTTGTAGATATAAAGATGAGAATGACGCGGAACTCACGCCAGAAATTATGACGAGGCAAAAAAGGGCGGAAACACACCCCGTAATAGCATATAAAATAATCCTGACAGTGAATTATTAGCAAGGCATCCGTTGACGCTAAGAAAAGAGGACATACATTGCCAGAGCAGTATTTGGAGAGCCCGAACTTGAATTGTTAGATGCGCCAACACTGCCTCCATTACTTGTCGGGCTAGTGACACTGCCGGTAGCATTGTATGCCTGAAGAACGGCGTACAAGTACCCAGCTGAGACAGGGTAACCCACAGCAATTGATTTCTGAATAACAGTGGTAGAAGCGTTTAACTGTTGTGAATTATACTCGTAGAGGCTTGTGTTTTGAGGCCCCAGTTGACCGAATTGGTACTCGATTAAATGTGCACTCGTCAAGCTTTGAGTAGAAAATATGTCGAAAACCTGATCAAAAGTCGCTGGATCCGCGTATTCTGGATTGATGACACAGGCCAAAGAATATAAGGAATATAAAAGCTTCAAAATGTAAGTAGACCGTTAAGCATGCAAACACTTGAAAGGACGTAGAACTTGCAGCAGCAACTGCGCCTTTGTCACGCGCGAGGGTAAAGACATCCTCCTCCATCGACGCGGTCGTAGCATTGTGATCACACGACACCATCGCAATCCAGGGAGTCAAAGCTGTCCATTGAAAATGAGTGAAGATCAGGGGAGTGGCCAGCAAATTCAGCTACTCACAGGGAGGGGTGCTAGCATTTACATTGTCTTCAGAAAAATGAACCAAGGCGCCCTAGGAAGAGGTGAGGGAGATTTGGACTAGATAAGTGAGGACCTACTTTGCTTATTCCCTGACTTCCGTTTCCTACCAGTTGATATGAGACATGCTCTGCATAAGAGCTGCGACGCCTGTCAGTGGAGGCCCGAGAATAGGCGTCGACAGAAAGCTGACCCATTAGAGTACCACTGCATAAACAGATTAGAAATATCGGTAACATTAAGACCGCCCGCAATTGCGTCTTGACTGGAGTTTGTGGGCGAGGCGGGAATATACGCATAGACAGCGGCCAGAGCTGAGCAGCGTAAAAGGAAGTGCACCAAGAACATTGAAGACGACGACGGTAAAGGCATGGGTGGTTCACGTATAGTTATGAACCAGACTTCATGTATGGGTGCTTACAAGCATAGTCATTATGGCGAACAGACATAACGACAACATGAGGATCAGCACGGTCTCATTCACTCACGTGACTACAAGACATGTCCTTGAGGACTTTGAACTACAAATTCGCCGTCATACACCAGAGTCCCCCGGAGATAGGTTTTATCAACCCGCCCCTTCAGCACAAGCCCCTCGTATGGTGAGATCTTATTCTTAAACCCGAGCGTTTCCTTGGTAACCTACATCACGTTTAGACACTATTCACTTATACCATAACAGACCTACCTGCAAGTCTGCTTCAGGATCCCAGAGGACAAAATCCCCGTCGTAACCCGCAGCTAACTTTCCTTTTGTATCACCCAGTCCTCCGTGTTCTGCAGTCCTGGTGCTGATCCATTCAATCAACTGGCCCAGCGAAACTCCCCGTTTCCTGCCTTCAGTCCACAGCAGACTTAGGCCCAGACCAAGAGTGCTGATACCTCCCCAAGCGCTCATGAAATCACCTGTCTCCATATTCTTTAGCTCGACCACACAAGGACTGTGGTCGGATACAACACAATCAATCAGTCCTTCCTTCAAGGCATCCCAGAGCTGATCTCTGTTGGATGACTCACGGACAGGTGGGCAACACTTGAATTCGGTATGCCCACGAGGAATGTCCTCAGCAGAAAGACAGAGGTAATGAAAGCAAGTTTCTGCCGTCAAGGGAAGCCCGGCCCTTCTCGCTTCGCTAATGATGGGCAGCGCTGAAGCTGCTGACAAGTGGACAATGTGACACCGCAGCGAGGGATACACTTTGAGTAATTTTACGATGAGTGAGATAGCATCGGATTCGAATGTTTGTGGCCGCGATCGTAGAAAGGTTTTGTATTCAGTCGGATTTGCCTCGCTGGTAAGAGAGATCATGTTGTCAAGTTCTGCATGGAAGAGCAAAACTGAGGACGAATTCTGACACAAACACAAGGGTGGAGGTTACAAAGTCATTAACTAACGAAAAAGGGTGCTTACTTCCAATTCCCTCATCGACAGCATGAGATCCTCCTCTTTCACGCAAGGGAATTCCTAGCAGAAGATATGTGGGATTCAGCCAAAAGCTGCCGCGTGTCCACGCACATCCACACCACTCTCTATCAGAAAGCATTTGAACCCTTTCACACCAGATCGGACAAGAGGGACAAGATGATCCTGTAAAATGCGCATGAGCCTTTATGGCCCCCCCCTCGAGTTGGAGGAAACGAGTACGAACCTGATTTCCAGGGATAACGCCTCCCCAGAAAGCGACATCGACGTAGCACTGACCCCGCGTAGCATCTCTTTTGGCATCGAGGTTGGCTACCGTCGTTGTTGGAGGGATAGAGTTTAGCGGCATGTCGATGACAGCAGTTATACCCCCAGATGCAGCTGCTCTAGTTCCAGTTGCAAAGCCTTCCCATTCAGTTCTCCCAGGTTCATTAAGGTGGACATGAGCACTACGGAGTTACCAACCAACTTGAGCAGATCTGGATAACGAATGGTACACACTCGACTAGCCCCGGCAGGACAACAAGATTACCAGCATCTACCCAGGTGGTGACGTTGAGATTAGCAGGTAAATCATTTCGTGTACACTGGCGTGCTTGAACTTCTGTAATCTTTCCTGATATTTTGTTGACGATGATTGTAGCAGGTACTGGGGAATGGTTTCCGGGAAGAAGTATACTTTGGCCCGTGCAGACTAGGAATTGTTCCATGAATGTGTTTGATAAAGAGCTATGTACATAGTAAGCAGGTACACAGCCCTGCATGTAAAGGTGCTCATCATCAACAATCTCACCGTCCTCAACGATTTCAAGATCCTCAAAGTCAACAACTGCACAACGAGCGATTTAAATAATGAGCTATCACTCTCAATCCCACTTTGATCCTTCTCCTCGCCGCCTTCCATCTGTTCCACATGAATCCAGAGAATCCAGACGTGTCTCTCGCCCGCTACCAAAAATTCCGCGGGCACTGGTGTGCAAGCAATGCCTGACATGCATCACATCCAACAATCTTCTCCTCCCTCTATCAGCTGTGAGTGGATGTTTCCCTGGACTCTAATCATCTGACTCCCTCTTAGATTCCCTCGGATTCTCGTTCTTTTAAGGGGTTTTCAGGCAAAGCATCGCTATTCACAGAGACGTGCGCCCCTCTACAAAGCCTCACCGCTATTGCTGCTAATATTCTGGGCAGATATAATGTAAAATTGTCGAAACCGGGAGTGCAGCTCATGGCTACGGGCGCGCACACCATGCAAGAAATTACCTGCTTGACATGCTCTTCTTATCTAGGGTGGAAAATTGTGCGCGCCCATGAAGAGTCGGAGCGGTGGAAAGAGGGAAATTGTCTGTTAGAGCTTGAAAATCTTCATGTTCAAATCGACACCATTGCACCTCTGAACATCCCGTCCCATCCATGCCGGCCAGACTCTGACTCCGGCTCGGATTGTGGCTTTTAAACGTTATGTACAATACTTTCAGTTTTACGACTCATGGGCACAATATTCACATCCTGTAATTCTACCACTCATGAATAATTTATTTCACTAACACATTGACGCGCTACATATGTGATAAGGATAACGTGACGGCTAACGAGGAGAAATTTGGAAGAAATGGATGCTAGTAATTATTACTTGAAGCAGGTTCTTCTCAGCAACAATTCCCCATTTTTCTACCATCTCAATTGCCCATACCTCGGGTTTCTCGTACAAGTTCATGATATCTTGTTAAATACCCCGTCATTGACGAACAAACCCTGCTATGGACCTCACCCATCCACCCGTTAATCCACTGGATGCTTTGCGTTCACCAGAGTCCAGCCACTTCGACCAACGGCCATTGGGACGTGATTCAATTGCTGGATCTGATTTCAACGAGATTGCCCTGGATGATGACGGCTCTTTTTCTCCAGTCGCCCTCACTGCTCGACCTCCGGACCTCTCGACGGAACCTCCAGCGCTCCCGACTCGCGAAGACGCAGATGGGAGGCCCAGGAGTTCTTCTTTTGCCCTCCTACCTAACTCTTCGATGAGCCGATCTCACAAGAAATCCGCCTCCACCACTACCCTTCGCTCATCTAAAGACGTACCGTTCATTTTCTCACGTCTCGAAATGCAGAAACACGACGAGACACGGAAAGCTGCTCGTGGAAGCGTAGATGGACAGCAAAAAATTCAAGAGGAGTTTGCACGATTACAAAAAGAAAAAGCGGATAAGAGCCACAAGTCAGAGGAGGGTATAATCGACTGGGGTGAGTAACGTACCACTCAAGAACGGTCACAGATTCAGATGGTTTTCAGACTTCTGGGGGGCAGTCATTTCCGGTATGGCGACGCTAGTCAACCATATGTACTGTATTATCATCAACTCAATGCAACCAAGATTACCAGGGTTTTGCTTCCCAAAGACCTAAAGAATTGGCGCAAGCTATTGCTCGAGGAATACCAGGGACTCTTCGTGGGATGATGTGGCAACATATGTGCTTTCTTTTCGTTTTTTTGTTGCTTTTGCGGCGTCGTTTGGTGAACGTCGTGATTCTAGGGCAGCCTCAAAAGACCTCGATTTGGAAAGTACATACCTTAAGCTTCTCAAAGACAGCAGTACACACGAAAAGGCCATAACTCGCGATCTAGGAAGGTCAGAACCTTGAATGTGTTACATTCCTATGAATTGACTAGCCCCAACCCTTGTAGAACCTTTCCACATCACGACTTCTTTACCGATGGTCAGGGTATCGGACAAGAGAACCTCTTCAACGTCTTGAAAGCATATTCATTGTACAGTATAATAATTCTATGCTTACCTGTTTCGTTGCTCATCGCCTTGCGACAGATATGATCCTCAAGTTGGCTATTGTCAAGGTCTTCCTTTTATTGTTGCCATCCTCTTACTCAATGTAAGTTTTTTGAAATATCACAAAATTTTATGCATCTTACATACGCCGTAGATGCCGGATGAAGAAGCTTTCTCGCTGCTAGTTCGATTGATGCACGTGTATGACTTGCGTGGTCATTTCCTTCCTGAAATGCCGAAGCTCCAGATGCGCCTCGTAAGTTCGTTTGAGTAATCTCAAGTACGGACTTACACTCTTTGATCAGTTCCAGGTTCGTGTCATCGATGTGAAATCGTGGCAATTTTTCACTTGTTTATCAGTTTGACCGATTGATTGAAGAGCTATTGCCAGTTCTTCACATTCATTTTCTTCGTCAAGGAATCAAGTCGAGTATGTTCTGCTCACAGTGGTTCCTGACAATGTTCAGTTATCGGTAATTCCCCTCTCCTAGCTTTTGCGTAGTCAGCTCAGGTTACCAAAGATTCCCTTTGGAGATCGTCTTCCGCATCTATGACAACTGTCTTGCTAATGGAATTGAAGCCATATTTGGTTTCAGCATTACGTTGCTCAAGAAGAACGAGGAAATCCTTCTTTCTCTCAAGTTTGACGAAATCTTAAGCTTTATAAATACGCGGCTGCTTGATAGATACAAGGGAATTACCTTCATATTTTCCCAAATTTTAAGCCTTACCCTCCCCCAGGTGGAACATTTAGACTCAGCCAACCCAGACGACGGTGGAGGAAAATATAATGTGGACGAATTCGTCAATGACGCTGTGTCATTGCGCATTACGCCCTTCATGCTCGACTGCTATCGACACGAGTATGAAGACCTTGTCGTGCGTTCCTTGCATCTTGATTACCCTTTTTACTAACAATCTTTTTTAGCGGGAGACAAATAAGCATGCCTTGGAGATCGACGAGCTTCGGAGCAGCAATCGCTCCCTATCGACTCAAGTGTTGGCCTCTTCCCGTTCCCAAGTTCACAGAAACTTATTTTCCGAACACAGAAAAAATTTGGAAGCGAGCCTAGCTCAACTGAACATTGAACACGTAGATCTTTTGGTGCGTAGTCTATATTTTGATGAAAAGAACGACTGATAACATGAGTAAAAGAACGATCTTGTCAAGCAACGCTTGCACAATGAAGAAATGGAGGAGGAGCTCGTTCGCTACAAACTATTGTAGGTTGTATTTCTCTGCGTTTGATGATTATTTGACCTGTACTTGAAGGTACGCCGAAGCTATGCATGAGAACGAGGATGCACAATCATCACATCGTATCTCCCTTGCTCAGATGTTTAACCTGAAGAAGGGCAGTTCGTAAATTGTGGAGACCTAGCTAGTCAGTTTACATCATTCGAGGCGAGTGGAAAAATTATAAACATCAAACCGACATTACCTACGTACTTACTAAAAATTTCCACAAAGCATATCTGGACACTTGTGCATAGCTGGCGATGGGGACCAGAGTGACTACCACTGCTGTCCATCTACTGAGAAAAAGAGAGTTGAGAGTTGAGAATGTATACCAACAAAGATTATGACCAGATTTTTACACAACTGTGCCCAACACGGAATCGTGGGGTAGACATAGAGGTATAGATATCGGAGCGTTCCAATGAGGAACAACCGACTGCTTTTCACCGCAAGTACATACTTGGAATACTTAACCTTCTGAAAATTGGTAGGCATAATAACGGCTTATGAATATGTTTTTTGTTTGAAAAATTCTGCCTGTGGATCACAAGAGTAGCCATAAACTAGGTAACTGCTGAGGTACAACAGAGGGTATAAGATTCCATTTGAAAATAATTCAGGCAACTGTCAGAAACTCTCTCGTGACACCCTGTGAACACGCACAGTAATGCATGTCTCTCTCATGGACCCAGCGCAAAACACGACTGGCGTCTCTGCTCAAAAGTCGGGGGGACGAAGATGCGGACGGAATTGCCATCGATCGACTGATGCACGGTCAAAGGGTGATTGGGAAGACTTGTGAGAGTTGTTTAGAACTCTTTAATAGGGAACAACTTGTCTTACGCAGAGCAGCAAAGACCACCGACGTAGACGCCCTGCGATTCCAGGACAAAGATTTGGATACTGTAGGGACGTTGGAGTACGGCCAGTTTGGCGTGGTGTGCGCTTTCACTCGACACCTATTGCTCGTCTAACATTCTCAGATCGATGTTGTCATCTGCCGCCTTGATAGTAAGGTCTACGTTCGCAAGTCTGTCGATAAGCGATTCGCACTAAGGTCACGCGATGTGCGTTCGTCCCTCTTTGATCCCTATCTTCCAGCTCACCCGCTCTTTTAGCAATGCTCACCACAATTCGAGCGGGATATTCTCTTACGAGCTGTGAAAACGGACTCCCCATGGGCGCCCCACCTCCTCTGCGCCTTCCAAACACCAACCCATCTTAACCTCATGATGGACTACGCCGAAGGTGGCAACCTATGGGACGTGCTCGAGTCCATCCCAGATGGCACTGTTCCGGAATCCGATCTGCGCTGGTGGGTGCCCCAAGTCGTCAGTGCCATTCATTGGTGTCACACCCAAGGTTTTGCACACCGCGACGTCAAACCCCACAACTTTGTTCTCACTCCTACCGCGCATGTCCTACTGATTGATTTTGGCTCAGCCGCACCGCTCCTTCCCCCACGCATTGACGGGTCGCAGCTCATCCCCCAACGATATTGTCTTGTGCCCTGTGGGACGTGTGACTACATATCCCCTGAGATTTTGAAGGTACATGAAGAAGCCTTGGTGGCCCTTGAGATGGAGGATGATGACGACTGTTTTCCTATTGAAAGGAAGGAAGTGGACGGGTATGGAGTGGAAACGGACTGGTGGAGTCTTGGTGCAATGCTCTATGAGATGATTTACGGTGTCGCACCGTTCTTTGCGTCTGATATCAAACAGACATACACGAATATTGTGAATTACGAGGTAATCTTCTCGTCTTATTCGCCCTTTTCCCCCTGACTTTGTTCTTTAGAAGAGCCTTAAATTTGATCGACGAATTGGGGTTTCCGATGACTACAAAAATTTTCTTACCAGGCAGGCCGTCTTTTTCTCTTAAATTTTTGGTGCTTCAGCCCATCTATTGGCAGATTACTCACCACTGCTGAGCGCCGTCTTGGACGCCGAAACATAATGGAAATCACAGATCATCCATTGTTCGATGGCGTTGATTGGACCACTCTTTCTATTCGTAATTGCTGCCATCTTATGACCAGATTGCCAGCTGATTGTGATTCAGAATCTCCCCCGCCTGGCCTCCACCTCCCTCAATTTAATTACATTGAAGCTCGAGCTGCTGCTGTCGGACCTGAGGCAGTTCCCGGATGCGAGGAATCTCTGTCACAGGGTTTTGCTTTCTCAGCCTTATTCCAGTCTTCTGCAGCCTCGTCTTCTCGGAGCTTCTCTGTTCTGCGATCTACTCCTACCCCTCTGGCGTCTTTGAATGACGAACCTACCTCGTCATCCTTTATTGGTTTCTCATGGGGCCCAACGCTCGACGCATTCCCAACCCAAGACCCATCTTCTCTTCATGGCGTTGAGAAAGCCGCTATGTCACCCCTTCCCACCTCCATTCACCGCGCCCCTTTTGCATCTACCAGCTCTCCACTGACCCCTTCCAGCCAGCCAAAGTTCTCTACCCCTACCCCCTTCCGGCATCCCTTTCACACACCCAACCGTCCTTATGCATCTACTCCACATGGCGTTCTACCGTGTACCAGCACACTGCGACGTACAGTCCCGCGCCGCAGTGTATCAGACCGCGAAGCGATGAAGCAGCTTGTTGACTGTGTTAGCATGAGTGCAAGAAAAAAGGTGCTGGAAAGTGGTCGGAAACCACGAATACTCAGCATCAA
>Ga0307507_10011969_pt1 | contig 10830 bp, 11 predicted proteins | sample 7_EM_MG_FD_207223 | JGI IMG/M metagenome (GOLD analysis project Ga0307507, IMG submission 207223) | Populus trichocarpa ectomycorrhiza microbial communities from riparian zone in the Pacific Northwest, United States - 7_EM | ecosystem: Host-associated > Plants > Roots > Unclassified | place... | reverse complement strand
GTCATGTCAAATATCAACCAATAACAATAAACCAATGACACGCTATTGCGTCGTCATGTGAAAACCTATGAGTCAACTGATCTCATAGTGTGAAAGATAACAAACCGATGACTAATAATTATTAGTCGTGTGAAAGTCTGCCTTGCTTAGTCACCGTTTGTGACAGATACTCAGGAGCAGGTTACAGAACCGAATCATCATCTCATCAATTGAGACTTTTGTAGCAGGGGTGCAATAGTGCTGAAAAAAAACAAAAAAACAGTGTTGAAGTGTACTCGATAGCAGCTCCACTTTCTGGTACCAAAGGCGACACAGTAGATTTTCTACCGGGGGTGAGACATGAAAAAATCACTTTAGCTGTTCAAATCGCACCTAAGAAATTTTTTCAGCCGGTCTCAATACTCAAAAACACAGCCATCTCACTTCTCAAATCTCACCTGAGTCATATCCTGAGATATTCAATTCCTTAATTCATTAGACTATCATACAATAAATATCAATTCTACTAAAGGTATTTACCTATGAAGTGGAGCAAGGCCATCCTTTCTCTAGTAATTGGATACTGTACTGGTATGATACAGGCCCATATAAATTAACCAGCCCAAAAAAATCCTTATTTCCCCTCTCTGTGCTGCCTGCCACCTTTTAGACCTCACTTGTCCAGCCTCCTTTACCGTAGCATACGCATTGGTATTTCTTGCGAGATTTTCAAATTCTTCTTGATCAAAGAGGAGTGTAAAGAAATCAATCAGGTGCCGAGTCATATGTGGCTTGGGATTGCGAACTGGATCAAATCGACCAGAGAACTCAACAGGAACGTTTAGAGTTTTCTTTATCCAGTGGTTTTGGGTGCTCATATGGCTCAAAGGCTGGAACTGGAGGTAAATTGTGTATCTGGGCCTGGTCTTGCCTATTCTGCACTCTTTCTACCCCTACCTCACCCTCATCCTCACCATTACTAACCTCTGGCTCTTGGTATTCCTCCTCACTATCTTTGTGGTCTGCATTTTCTTCGTTGTTGATAATCTCGGTGGCAGCGATCTCCTCCAGGCCTCTTCCTCTCCCACAAAATTCGACTTCCCCTTCCTCGCTCTCATATCCGGTATTCAAGTTATCCATATTGCTCATAATCTCCTACTCACACTCACTGTAGTTTCATATCTTCTGACTATATCTATTTTCAACTATGTTACATCATAATTATCATTAATGCTAACTACGACGTTACCCTTTTTAGTTACTTTCCGAACGCACACCATCTCCTCACCTTAGCGCGAGTGCCTGAATACAGGTTAAGGGATGGCTTTTGCTCAAGCTCACATGGTGGTGTGCACCCCAGAACAACCCCTTAGACCTCCACTCGAGTACCGTAGTTCATCAAAGCTAACAGTCGAGAGCTCTTAAGGAAAACACATGAATTGAGGAAACTCCCCGTAGAGCTGCCCGAGAATAGCCCTTCTTCAATCCTATCGGCCCTTCCTTTATTAAATTAAGTCATTTAGATAAGGGGTGCCTGCTCTGTATGAAAATACACTCCGTTTTAGGTGTCCAATGCAATGCGGCTGAGTGTGTGGGGAGTTGCTCTGGTATGGTGGTCAACCAAGTGCCACGCGCTACTGGTACGAGTATGATAGTCTGCTCGAGTTTAGATGAATCTCGTATTGATAGTATTATACTAGTACTATAATTCAAGAACGACCATCCGATGCCCTAGCACACATTCGCCAAGCGCATCAACACTTTGATGGTCCGGAACATCAAATTTCTAATACCCGTAGCTCATTGCCCCCAATATGCCCTCTCTTCTTTCGAAACCCCTCGACTTCGAGAATTTCCTCCGGCCCACTGACAAGCTGTCTCAGCAGGATGCCGAGCATATTCACTGGCGACTTCCGGGCAGCAAAGTCGAAGTAAAAATACATAATGGCACTATCTTCCTCCCCGGCTTCATCGCACAACTTGTCTATAACTAGCGAACTATTATCGCAACTTATCAGCAATACCATTCTTTGATTTCCGGTAACGATATATTCTCTCTTATATAATATAACTCTTTCCCACTCCTAGATTGCCGTCGGAGAATAAGGTCGCATGACTGGATTCGTTCTCCCTGTTGACATTATGCCAGCGTCTGAGTTCCCTGGTTTCCAGCAGCCAGGCTCCTATACCATCTAACTTACCAGCTCGGCTCCAATGTCTCGATTCCGTACCCATGGCTGGAGACAGCCATGCCGGTATTTTAGACTCGTCGCCGGGGGGAAATGTAGTTAAAGCTATTTGTGGTGTTGATAGAGTTACGGTAATTTCTGGAAGTTTGTGACGTTTTTTTGATTTTCACCGCTTTGGATACTGTCGAGGGCAAGATTTTGGTCAGCTGGAGTCCGTTAGATAAGTTACCTGAAACCGAGGAAAAGTGGGGTCAATCGTGAAGCCTTGCGCGGAAGTTGTCTGTTGACTGCCCGACCATTAGACACGAAATTCATTACTCAAAGCTCGAGGACTGATTGTATCAGGAACACCAAGCAGATTCACAGATAGCAGCCTTATGTTGAACTGCACCGGTAGTACTCCATGCCTTTTGCTTGATACATCCAAAAGCAGTAGAAACTGGAGAAGCTGATTCCCGATATCGTAGGACAGTTCAAAACTCTTTTCAATATTTACCCACGACATCGACTGTTATTCCAAAATTATGTGCTACTCCAGCATTGAATATCTCGAAGCTGCTCTCTCCAAATGGGCTCCAAGAAAAGTTGTCTAGTGATGGGGAAGCTTTAGACATGACCACATTTTCAAGCTTTTGGTTAGATGTCAGTGATGTGAGGTCATAGAATTACTAGAGAACCACTAGCATTTACAGCGTATTTTTTTGGATGTAAATACTTAGGGACAGAGGCGTCGCGGGGAACATAATGCCATACTAGCAGGGGCGGTGGTAGGGGTGGAATAAAGTCTGATGCACTAAAGGTCTAGCCCCGCAAAGCTCATAGGAGAATAAGTCAGGGGCTTTCACAGCGCTAGCAACAGCTCGGCGAGGGCAACCTCCATTCTAACTATAATATATCATAGTACAACATCAACAGCAGCAATGAAATAGTCCCCCAGGCGCTGTACGCTAAACACAAGGAACGGAGACTGGTGAGCTTTCGTTCGTAAACGTTAGCAGAGATGCGTAGCCTTCGGAGGGGTATTTATGCATACATGTGGGATTTCTGCCAATGGGAGCGGCCGAGAGGTTTCTAAAACATGTAGTAAGACTGATGCAAAGGACGTATAGGGGAAAGGGTGGTGATGGTGGTGATGGTGGTGACTGCAACAACGTATGCTAAGCTCCCCGAGGGTGAGGGAGGCTGGTGCTGGAAAAAAGGAGGAATTCCGTGCGACTTGAACGTAGTCAATTGATTGCGCCAGGGAGCTATCTCAGCTTAGGCCTTTAACGGCAGAGGGGCCGCTGCGCATCTACGCTTCCCACAGACACCCAGGCTTGTAGTAACTTCACTACTCCTTCATGTCCCCTCTCAGCAGCATAAGAGAGTGGTGTACCGCCGGATTTATCTGGCCTGTTGGGGTCGACACCTCCTCGTCCTAGAAGTAGCTTAACCACTCCTTCATGTCCCTCGGCAGCAGCACACCCGAGTGGTGTATGACCATACACATCAGCGCAATTGGGGTGGACGTCTTCCCGCCCCAGAAGCAGCTTGACCACTCCTTCATGCCCAAGAATAGCAGCGCACCCGAGCGGTGTTCGATTATGCTTATCCGGGAGATTGGGATCAACATCTTCTCGCCCTAGCAGTAGCTTTGCCACTCCTTCGTATCCCTCAATAGCAGCCCACCTAAGAGGTGTTTGATCATACTTATCCGGGCAATTGGGGTCCACATCTTCCCGCCCCAGCAGTAGCTTGACCACTTCTTCATGTCCGAAGACAGCAGCCCATCCGAGCGGTGTTCGATCGTGCTTATCAGCGCAATTGGGGTCGATACCTTCCTGTCCTAGTAGTAGTTTCGTCGCTCCTACCTGCCCGCTCCTCGCCACCCACGCAAGTGGGGTACTACCCGTGCAATCTTGTTGGTTGATCTTGCAACCTTCAGTATTTATAATTGCAGTCACAAATTCAACGATCCCGAAGAACGACGCCCCATGCAGTCCAGAGAAGCGCGGGTCGGTACCGATATCTCCGGCATAGCTAGAATGCACAACCTGCTGTAAAAGTGACACGGCCGCCACGTGGTATTCGTACTGGCCCAAGAGCTCCAGCGCAAGGGTCCTTGCATGATCTGAGAGCTCCTTCCTCGCATGTGTTCCCCAGTATCTCGAAGAATATTTGAGGAATGGCATGATTTGATGGTCTGGGAGAGAATGAGATTCGAGGTTCTTGACCTGTTGTGAGTTTAGATAGGTTAAGCAGGTTTCTGCAAGTGTCGAGCGAGGTTTACTGAAGAGACCTGGCTGACTGCAAAGATACTCTTGAACGGTATGGTGGATTAACCGCACAATCGAAGCTTCCTTATCGACCGTGATTAAGCCTTGGCAGCAGTGTAGCAAAGTATCCATCGAAGGGATATTTTCGGGATCGAAATCCGTTGCTCCTATATCCACTGCCAGCGCATGGCACAGCTCATCCACTTGTAATGGCCGTTCCGAGTGGCAAACCCATGTAAGAGTGGTCATCGCAAGCTTTACCTTTTCCTCATCCTGAGTATTTATCCGCTCCAGCGTCACACCATATGCATCTCCTAACCCTGCACCATCTCTTATTGACTCGAGTGCTCTCTTCCGCCGAGCAATGGTGGTCCCTTGCAGGATTGTCTTGATGTGAAGAGAAGCTAGTAGGAATCTAGATTCGAATATGTCAGCCATTAGCTTAGGGTAGCTTTTCCCTTCAACTCGTTTCTAAAATTTTACATACGTTTCCGAGTTCATTCCCGGAATGCTCTCCATAATCTCGGCCTCCAATGCACTACTCATTATCTCCGGGGTAGTATCATTCCTGAGTTTATCGCGCAGATATCTAGCGACCCCATCCTCCGTAGGCTGTATCGATATAAAATTTGTCGCTCCACCTAATCTCTTCTCCACCTCACTCCGCACCTGTGGGTCTTCCGGTCAGAAATATGCGAGCATTCGGCGCCCCCTGCAGAATCCGTCGCAGTGATTCAAGAATTGTCATTCGATGCTCCGGCACACATTCATCAAGTGCATCAACACATATAAACATGCGCTTTGTAGCAGTGACGGTCTGCAGCATCTTTAAAATCCCCGACACTTGTAGCCCTCTACCCCCAATACCCCTTTTCTGCTTTTGGAAACCCTGCACTACCGCTTCGGGAATTCCTTCCAGTCCACTAACAAGCTGTCTCAGCAGGGAGCCGAGCATATTCACCGGTGATTGCTCATTCCGCGCAGCAAAGTCAAAGTAAAAACACATAACGGCAGTATCTTCCTCCCCGGCTTCATCGCATAACTTGTCTATAACTAGCGAACTATTATCGCAACTTATCAGCAATACCGTTCTTTGATTTCCGGCAATGATACATTCTCTCTCTTACCTGATATAGCTCTTTCCCACTCCCGGATTGCCGTCGCAGAATAAGATCGTATGATTAGCTTCGTCCTCCCTATTGACATTATGCCAGCGTTTGAATTCCCTATTTTCCAGCAGCCAAGCTCCTATACCATCAATCCGCTCGGCTCCGATGTCTCGATGGCGTACCCACGGCTCTAACGGAGACAGCCATGCCAGTATTCTAGACTCATCATCGGGGGCAGTATAGTTAATGGTAGTTGCGACGTTGATGGAGTTATTGTTATTGCTGAAATGCTGTGACATTTTCGATTTTCACCGCTTTGAGTGTTGTTGAGAGCAAGGTGTTGGTTAATGCAATCACTTGAAATTGGGGAAAAGCGGGGTTGATGGTGGTCCGAAATCCGTCGCACAAGCGTTCTAGGACTGACTGTGCCGGAAAAAGTGACCAGATTCGTATTATATCATATGGACAAGTGCACTACAAGTACTGTGACAGCGTTATCGAACACTATCGGTAGTATTCCATGCCTTTTGTTTAATACATTCCAAAGTAGTCATAGTAGAAACCCGAGAAACTGATGCCGGCAGTATGGCTCAAAACTCTTTTCAATATCTACCCGCCCAGCCATTAATTATTATTGCCCTATTATATTCTAATATTCCATAAGTTATCTGGATGTTGCTGCTCAAGTGGGCGCCGAGCGAAGCCGTCTAGTACGGTGAGGAAGCTTGGAACATGCCCAGACCTTTTAATATGGACTCTAGTGATGGGCAGGTCATAGCTATTGAGGAATTAGAAGCATTTGCGCCATATTCTTTTAGACGTGAAAGCTTGGGGATATAGGTATTACAGGAACACATATTAGCAGGGGTGGAATGGATCTTGATGGGTAAGGGACGTCAATCAGCAAGGCTCACAGGAGAAATACGGTAGCTAGAGCCTTTCACTGTTAGAGTTGACAGAAGTGGATGGTAGAGGAACAAAGATGTGTGAGTGGATGTGAAGGAAAGGTACGATAAAAGATTACAGAATGTCTTTAGTGATTTCATTTGTTTCGAAGTTGAAAGGCGATGAAAGGATCGACGGAGATGATTTGTGGGCTTGTCTTTCCTTTATAATCATTATGAAAGTATGCACGGAAATGGGGTTATGCATTGAGTGAAGTGGATGAGTGTGGGGAACGATGGAATGGTTATAATGGTTTCCTTATACTCTATGATATATTCTTATGCTTTGTCCAGTTAGTTTAGAAGATGATGAGCAAACGAAGTTTCTGATTTTACCCACCCTTTAGTCTAGCCCTGGTCTAGTTCTTGAGTTCGCGTGTTCGACCATTGCGCATTTATTCAGTCTCCCCAAGATAGCCCTCTCCCGACATTCACTCGCAACAACCCGAGCAAAGTCAACAATTCTATCGACTACGACATCAATAGCAATAATCGTAGTGCTTCCCTCCTCTTGTAGCGAGGAACTCCGGAGACCCCGCAATTGTGGTCGCCCTCGAATCTCCGGCCCGCGTCACCTGTAGCTGTTTTAACAAATCGTGATTTTCCTAAAGGTTGCGAAAAAAACTTGCCAGACGAATCCTTTTTTTTTTTCGGAGCTCTATGTTTAATTAGCACCCGACAACCCGCTAAACTCGAGGTTTCACAGGATATCCGATTCTTCAGAGCGAAATTTTCAGTACGGCCCCTAGTGGATGCTATTACCCGTATTATCTTCTGTTATCCAGATTTCCCCCAGGACTGGGCTTTACCTTAGATTGGGCAGTTCCTATTGCCGGTCCAATACGGAAGTACAGCTCCTAAGCTTTGTATGTTGGTAGCAAACCTCGCTTGTGGAACATGCAAAACTTAAGCGCTGTACCTCCCTAGTCTGAAATGGGCCCTCCCATGCTCCTTGTTATTATACTTGTAATAGTACCGGTAACCAAGGTGGATTTTAAGTGTCTATAACAATTAGGTTAAGTATCTTAAAATCAGTTATCTGCAAGGGTTGGCCAGTGATCAAACAAGCGCGACACACCAAGGTGTGAAGTCATGGACACCTAAAATCCACCTTTAGATACTATGTTAGCTAGGAGCATTGAAGGGGCCCAGATTCTATGCAGCGTCAAACCTTAGGCTACGTCTAGCCCCGGCGAAAATCCGGATATCAGAAGATATGGTACTGTATCATACGATACACAATTAAGCTCTAAGAAAAGCACGGGCTGTGGGTAACCTTTCGGAAAACTACAACCACCTCTCCATCCCCATTCAATCCTCACCCCTCTAGCGTTCATTTTTCCGCCCCGCTACCAGCCCGCCAATCTACTCCACTACCAACATTGGACACCACCGGGCATTTATAAGTAAATGCAATCAAACACTCTCCTCTCTATCCTCTCCATATAAACCACTCCGGTTCCATACTCTCCCAACCCGCCCTCTTCCTCCCCCCTCCTCTCCTCCTAGCCGTACTCGAAAACTGCCTAGAGGCTAGAAGAGAGCTAGCCCGCGCAAGACGGTAGCGATGAGCGCCACGCAGCCCTAACTTCCGCGTGGAATATCATCCTAACAGAAGTCAGAGTCACCGGCGGCTAGCATAAGGAGCCTATAGGCGCATGGGTAACATACGTCCTCCAGCACCCGCAAAGGGAAAAGACAGTCTTGCTGGAAGTATCCGGTGGAGGGCTGCGTCTTCATGACGATGCTTGCGCGCACGCACGATATGGCCCTCGGCCAGCCGGAGATTACAAAAGTTGGAGGAAAATTCTGCATATCGCGCGGTGGTCCCTAGCGTTCCGGCAGCCCCATGCGTGTCTACCGGACTACAGCCCGGGGCGTCCTAGGAATGTATTTTAAGCTCTAGGGCAAGGCCATCCGTCATTGGGAAAGCCGCCGTCTAAGAGGCTAGCAGCGGGTTCCTCCAGTCCTCTACCGATCGGTTGCTCTCAGACGGAATACCAGCAGGGCCCGTCTATTGCCTACAGTCCCCACTAATCACCTACCGTTCCTGCTAGTCACCTTGAGGAACCTGGCAGATTCGGCAATTTGAGACACCCGTGGTCCCCGCCCGCCCATCCCGAGCAACGTCTAGACGGATGCCGGGATCCCGTCCGTCCCGGGCGCGCTTGTAGTTACTGCCGCCCGCTCCGTCTAGGCCCGAAGATGGACGGACTAGGTGCTTGGACTCCTGGTTTCGCAGCCTCACGCCACACTACTGCGCTCAATCACAGTGAGGGTATGGAGGATATGGGAAACGGGCTAATACCAAGCTACATTCTTGAAGGAATCTGGCTCACGGAGTGCGGGAAAGAGAGCTGGATGAATGGACTATGGAAGCCAGGCTTTTTGAGCTCGGGGTACCTGCTCGTGCTAGCGAGGCTCCCCCGGCAGCTACGTGGATCGAGAGTGCTACTGGAACAGCTACGGCGAAGTAGATGAAATAGCCGGACAAGGTTAAAGGTGCTAAGGGCAGTGCCACTGAGGCGTATATTACAGAGACTAAGTGGGGCAGAGGAGTGGAGGTGAGAAGACTGTTGATGGAGTAGGTTGGAAGGGGGAGATACTTTTATTACAAAGATTGGGGAAGTAATTGGCCCCTATGAGTCTTGGATCCTCTCTTTTTGAGAGAGAGAGAGAGAGATTTATTGGGCTTCATACAGATGGAGAAGCTAATGCGTTCATAACCCCGCTCGGCAGATTCGCTTCCTTTTATTTTTCATTTTTCCTCTTTTGTATATACCGCATTTTCCTGCTAAATACCTACAATTTCGTGTACTGTACTTAACCACAAATACCCATGGTTCCAATCACTAGCATTATCGTACAATAAATCTATTTTCTCTTACCTACCGGTATGATAGTAGTAAGCATCTTATTTCTACCTACTGTGTTATCCTGATAGGCGACATAGGCCACCATAAGCCTCCCTCAACCAAGCCCTCAGCCATCAAAACGAAGAAAAGTAAGAGATTTAAAGAGAATATAGGCAACCCATACTCGAGTAGTGCTTTTGCTAACTTCCTTTGCTTACTCTCTGTGGCGAATATGGTAGGGTGGACACGCGTAGAACGGCCCCATCCGCAAAGTCTTCATAGATGCCGTGGCACAGTGTTGGCCGCAATGAAAGCGCCGCGGGAAGGGGGAGTCTAAATTATGCATAGCGACAACGGTAATCCCTAATATGCCCCCTATTTTGAGACAAATTCCCGTCAGATGCCACAGCGAATATATTGTGTAAGCTTTGTTGGTAATCAAATTTAGAGTTTCTTTTATTGTACACATGATTCAAAATTGAGAAGAGGCAGGCGATTGTGGTAAAGAGTCTAAGTACATAGAGAATTTAGAACTAATCGGGCTGTGGAGTTAAGAAACCACGCATTAGATATTGATAATTAGCTGTTGTACTGTTAGAAGAAGTATTGAAAGAGTGGAGGTCACAAAGACGAATAAGACTGCAGAAGTTGCGATTGTTTTTGTATTACGGTAGTCTTCTGAGGAAAGGAGAGAGAGAGAGAGAGCTCAAAAGAAGAAAAAGAAAAAGGATATCAAGGTAAAGGAAGAAAGGTACCGGGAAATGACATGGCGTGGCTAGAAGTAAACAAGTTGACAACATGAAACCACGGTTTCCAACACATACGGTTGACAAGCAAATGGACTATAGTACAAGTTACACGTTTTTGCTATAAGTGGGTAGGATCACCCAAAAAAACACCTTCTTAATTAAATTTCGCAATTAACTGCCACTGTCCAACCTCATTGACCAATAATGAGACACGAGGGATACAGGAGCATGGGTTTCAGCGCACCCCGTTGAGTAAAAACACCTAAAAATACTTCAGGAAATAAATAGCAACAGGCTAAACTCCTCTTTTGGCCACTCGAATATTCACCTTCTACTTCATGATATCTCATTCGACTAGGAATAGGGTTCGAATGGTAACGTACGGTAAGCTACCATTCGTTACAATACCGTAACGTACCGTAACGTACGGTAAACTTACCAGCCGCCGTTTACCGATCATCATAACATGTGACCTACCTAGCTAACATTCCAAGATTCTTATCGTTCGTACATTGAGTTTGGCCGTCAAAAGGGATATCATGACAATGAACTGAAGAAATAAAGAGACAAGAGTGGAGACTCGAAGTTTAGATACATTTGTAGAATAAAGATGAAATCATGTGTTCAAGTTATAGAAGAGAACTAACCACCTGCGGAACGGAGAAGATTATCATGAATCCAATCTGGCTCTTCCTTAGTAGCATCTTCCACCATGCAATCCTCCTCATATGCTACTAGATCCTCATCACC
>Ga0307507_10011968_pt1 | contig 10831 bp, 9 predicted proteins | sample 7_EM_MG_FD_207223 | JGI IMG/M metagenome (GOLD analysis project Ga0307507, IMG submission 207223) | Populus trichocarpa ectomycorrhiza microbial communities from riparian zone in the Pacific Northwest, United States - 7_EM | ecosystem: Host-associated > Plants > Roots > Unclassified | place... | reverse complement strand
GATCATGCGAAATATTATTACCAGTTGAAGCAACTTCTCTTCCAGCCGCACTTTCTTACCCATGCTAGCGTATTCTGGATCTTCCCAATTTTTACGGTAGATAGCGCCTGCGCATAAGACGTCACTCATAATCTCGGTTAGGCACTGAAGGCAGGGTGACTTACCTTTGAGGGGCGATAGAACTGAGGAGACTTGGCGGCTGAAAAGCAGCGGATTACAGGTGAGCTCTGATGAGACTCAAGTTTTGTGAAGAAGGTAGTGCGGTACCGGTATGCCTGTTGCTCGCTCCCGTAGTTACCCGACAAAACACTTGCCACCCGCAATCTGGAAGCGGTTGTTGGCATCAGTGATCTGCGAGCTTGTACTCGGGTATGGTCATAAAGGGCGGAAAACTTTTGGTGGCGAAACAAGGATAAAAACTCTGATCTATGCTGATCGATCAGGGGGAAGTGGAAAAGATGGGGGTGTTATAGGACACCATTAACCTGGAGCAATTGTAATGTGGCTACTCCTGTATTATGTCTATAGGGTTTGTTAAGAATCTGATAGTATCAAGCCAAATTGAGACCAAGGGGGAAGAAATCTGGGCATTTGGAATAGTTCTTCCAAGACTTGTATAAATGCATAGGTTCAACTGCATACTGGTAATTTCCTTATCATCTAAATGTTTTCTAAATGGTCAAGTATCATACTAAGATACTTATTCCTTCAGTCTGGATTTGTGGTGTCTGCCAAGGCAAGAAGTTTTCCACTATTGCAACCTGTTTTCTCACTAGCCCACCGGATCTTGCTGATCTTTTTTTCCGCCCTTTATGACCATACCCGAGTACTCGAGTATCGAGATAAATGGTTGACTCACGCGCTTGGATGCGTTTTGCATGCAGGTGCTGCTTTAGGTGCCGGTAGTGAGTCAGGAACGGATTGATGAGCTACCATACTCTATGCAAATCATAAGCTACCAGTACCGGTACGAGTACCGTACCGTACTCTACTGTTCCTCTGCCAGCGGTGAATTTCAGGTGAGGGTGCTCCAGTTGGTTCAAGTGCTACAGTATCCGGCTTTCGCATCTTTTCCTAATGAACCTTTGTGTACCATACCGGTAGCTTCCTCCGTACAGTACCGTATGTTACTGGCAGTTTGCCGGCATTGCGAGAGTAAGGAGAACAAGGTTGAGACATCACGGAAGAGAAGAAGAAAACTGCTTCCACGCCGGAGTACCGTACCGTACCGTACCGTACCGTACCGTACCGTACCGTACCGTACCGGTACTCTACAGCACCAGCATGTTCGAAGTTTATTTCATGCACCGGTGGCAGTCATGTAAGATAGGGATACGGTACGGTAGTCAGTCGGAGTTTTCAAGCGCCGGTACTGTATTGTTGTCTCTGCTCGCTCTTTCCAACCTGTGGGGGATGATATATTTCCCAGCGGAAGGTTGACTTTGGTTAACTGTCCTTGATTAATACCGTAGGCCTGAGAAAATAAGGCAGAAACGCCAAGTCTCTACTTTCCATAGGCGAACCAACTCTATTGCTCACGCCTTCCTGGGTGAGGCTCTGCTGGGAAGCGAGCGCACTGCGCAGTCCGCACCCCTGGGTTTCGTCCTTGTTGGTGTTAGGACCCAAACGCACGGCTTTCTCTATGATTGGAGCACAGCAAGATTACATGCTCACTGCTTCTCCAATTTTCCTCAGGAATGTTAAAGGCAGAGTCACTCATAGCAAAACTCCCCGCTCATTTAATTATACCGGTACTGTTGAACGCAGAAACTCAGCCTTCAACAATTTCTTCGCTTTCTTGACTGATCATAACTATACCCACAACGCCCTGTTTGCGGCGTCATCATTACCCCTCCTCGCTCACTTTCGTCCTCCTCCTCCTCCTCCTCCTCCTCCTCCTCCCTCACCCTCGTCCTCTCACTCCCCGCTTTCTCCTACTCCAACTCCAACTCCACTCATCACCCCTAACCCCTCGTCCCTTATTTTCAGCCCACCACCTCTTACCACCCATCTAAAAAGTGTTCGGTACCTTGCTTGCTGCTGCCGGTGTTCGTTTGTGCTCGGTATTGTTTGTCCCTCTCAACTTATCAGCGGAACCTGGTACCAGATAGATCAATTTCCCAATATGTACCGCAATCCTTACAACCCTTATTCTCCCCCCTCTCCTAGCGAGGGCAGTGCACTGTGTACTCTTCCCACAGAAATATCGTCTGTCCATACCCGTCCCTACCCTAAGAGTTATAGCTAACTAAGAGATTCTATAGTGAACAAATCTATCGTTCCTTGCCCTACGGGGATTTGACTCGTCTTGCTAGGGTTAACAGGGCACTGTATACTTCGGTCCAGTCTCCTCTGTATCGGCATGCCAAGGTCACCAGCTATAAGAGGTTGACTTTGTTCATCCGTACATTGAATGCCGTTGCATGCTTTGATAAATCCGGGGAAGGTGCGGTGAGCAAACATGTGGTCACCTTACATTTAACTATCGATCCCAATGCAAGCGAGTCCGAGAGTCCGAGCCACAATAGGCCAACAGCGGTGATGCTCTCTAGAATGATTGGAGCTCTTGGAAGGTATGTTTCTTGGAGCATTTCTTTTTTGTGGTTGATTTCAAGTATTAAAGTGACTTGACATGAGCCTCAACAAAAAACACGCACAACGATCAGTGCCACTCATCACATTCCAAGCTCGTATCTATCTGCACAAGACTAACCCCGATAACACAGATATTGCCCAAGTGTCAGCATCACCCTTCATATCTCCAACGGCTCCTGCAATGCACAGCCCTTGACCTCCTTTGAGCTGGAAACATTTCCTCGTGTCTCCACTCTCATTCTTGCAGTAGGTTTTCCCTCGATTTCCTCGGGCAGCGCTTCAGGGCCTCCTGCCCGCCCCTCCTTTAATCAGGTGATACCGGGCCGCCGCGCTGCTCTTGAGTCTTGGGGTCGCATGGGCTCTGGTTGTAATCCCAATGCAAAGTTTTGGTCTGGAATTTTCAATGGGTCTAGCTTTCCCGATTTACGGGAAGTAGAGATTTTACATGATTCAGGGAGCCCTGCTTCCCAGTGGGCGAAGCATGTGGAGTTTGGTGAGGACGATCTCAAGGGACTAGGAAAGGTGACCAGACTGGTGGTGAATTCTGCCCCAGAGTTGAATGACTCGGTACTTATGGGTGCCCTCACTCGTGCAGAATGCCTGAAGCGGCTGGAGTTGAGAAATATTGTTGGCTTAAGCTATGAAGGTACTGTTTGCTCCCCAGCCCACAATTATCGCTTTCGTTGCTCACATAATCTCCTAGCATTATCTATGCTTCTACCGCTTGCCCTCCCGAATTTGACACATTTTACTCTCCATATACCCTTCCGCCATCGCTCCGCCCGGCAGGCGAAGGATCAGCTCGAAAACCACCAACCCCTTGCCCCAACTGGAGAGGAAAACCCTATACCGGTTCACCTCTGCCCACTTCTCAGGGCATATGGAAGGAATCTCCAATACCTAGAAGTCCATGCACCTTACCTTTGTCGTGATTTGTTCCTACATGAGTCGGAGAAATCCAAACTTAATGAAGAAGGGGTAAAAATTGATCTTGGAGGCCGTGGTGGTAGTTTATGTTATTCGCGCAGCGGGGTACCTTTCCACATAGATCGTATTGCTCTTGAACAGACCGTCAAACAAGTGAGAAAACAAAATGGAGAGAGAGCGTTCAAGGAGGCCGTTCAGTTGAACTTGAGGGAGGAGCTGTCAAAGAACAAGACTAAGGACATTAGTAGTGCAGGTGCTATCAGTAGTGCTGAGTATCAAGAAGAGCAGAAAAAGCTGAAGAGAGCAAGGACCATCAAAGAACAAGGCTGGCAAAGAACGGTGAGATTTAGGGAGGGAATGTGTCGAGATGGGGAGTCTTGGGAGGAGATTGGGATTCTAGCGAGATTGGAAGAGGATAACATTAAATGGACTTGCATAAGTGGGTTATCAAATTGGCTCCCTCTTATCCATTTTATCGCTAATTCAGTTCAATAGACGATGCAATAAAAACCATGGGGGTCTACATGAATGGAATTGGGAGCGAACTTGAGGTATATCCAGACCCTCCACATCCGGCTCACTCCGGCAGAGCTCCTGGGAGGGCCTTTATGGCAGGCCACGATTATAACGACGATTATGCCGGTGGCGAAGATGAAGATCCCGCAGATGGCAATGATGCAGACGATGATTTGATTTAGGAAGGTCATTTTGCCCTCATTCCTTCGTAGCCGTCTTGTCATCCTTTGCTTTTATCTTCCTACCACGGTTAGGGTTTAGGCGGGATATTTGTTTCAGTTTTTTTACCTTGACGAATCCCCCGCTTTTGTGGGCCTTTGTATGGGGCGGAATGGACTGGGAGAGGGTTCGGTGCCGCGCGGGAAAGGTCCCCGATTGACCACCTTTTAGCGTAATAATTGGGCTCTAAATTACAATAAAAATCTGGAGCATGACTCCTCTGGTTTCTGTTTTACGATCCCGCTGGAGCCTTTCTCAAAGCATGGACCTTTTCAGGGTGGTAATCAATTTAAAGGGCCGTCGTTTCCTACAATAACCGATATATCCTGCCAAACAAGGTTAATGTTATGCCGGAACTTGAACCTTCCAGAACACGACAAGTGCGCAGTCACCTCAAATCACTCGCCAGCAGCCCAATCAGATAGTGCCTAAAGTAGTATTACAACTTGCTTAACCTAATCACCATAAATTGCTTAGGAGGCAGATAAGTAGTCAAGCTTAGTATGATAGGATAAGCCATAAAAATGCTTTCATTCAAAGACGCTATCGCTTTCTGCGCCTCTGATTGCGCGAGCTTGTATTAATAATCAACAAATCATCAAACATCTCCGACTCCGTACTGTATACAAATCCTTTCTCTTGAGAAATCTTGATGTATGAGAATTAGCTTTGGCATAACGCTTGAAGAAGAAGAAGAAAAGAAAAAAAAGTGAGTTTGCGATGAATCAATCATCAATCTAAGAAGGGTTTGAGGAAAGGTTGCCGGTAACGACGGTAGAAAACCGTGCTATGATAGTTTCGCGGGTGAGTAGTGCTTGTTAAGAAGCTAGCTAGTGCCATAAAAAGGTCCTTGATGGATAACTTTGAAGTACGGTAAGTGTGTGATTCGTTGAAGGCCCTCCTCTCATAGTCGAAGAAGGTGGTTGGTTGGTTCTCGGTTAGGTGGTTGGGTAGATTTGGTACTCGTCTGCGAACCTATCCAATGCCGGACGACTTCAGAAGTATAATCCGTAGTTCCGACTGGTTTGGATGAGACCGGAGACTGATTATTGATGTTGTCTCTTCGGGGGACTGTGGGTGATTATTGATATTTTGAGTGGTGGGGTGGGGTATTTGTGTTTTAGTCAGGTTCGGTAATGATAGTTTATTTCGGAAGGGTTTCTTGAGAGGGGATGGGAGAGGTGGCGATAGGTATTGTATAACTTAGTGGTAGAGGGTTGAGATTTGTAGATGTTCGGATGAGGTTAGCGGGTTGTGGGAGGTATCATATTTAGGGGTTTTAATGTGCTTGGGGGGAGGAATTCTAGTGAAGATATCATAGAAGATGGGTTGTTTGAGTTGGAGTGGGATAGATGAGGGTTAAATGCTCATGGAAGGGCTTTAGTGGGTTGTTGCGGAAGAGCACTGCTATGTTCGGAAAGGGTGTTATATTTTGAGCCGTTTTATTTTTATTTTTAAGTAGTGGGAATTTGATTCAGTGCTTTCGGAGGTTAATTCGTTAGGGATGGTTTAAGAACCCAGGCTCAATCTGCTTAGCATAGTTCTGTAGTTGTATGATATCTTAGAAATTGACTTCTCAGAATAGTCAATGGGTGAGAACATCATAGGGCGTCCCACCGGGGAATGTTGGCCATAGCGGTATCATGACTTGATTTACAAATACTTGTGGTGACACCCCCACTTCACGTGCGATGCCAGGTTGTTATAGAAACTAACCTCCAGTGCTGGCACTAGTTTGCATAGCAAGCTACTAAGATATCTGTGGGGTCATTTAAGGGAAAATGCTCGGGGGGATGGGGACAAGTATGTGAGGTTATGAAATTCATTATATTATATAGCAGGGAGTAGTGGCTGGGCATAGTGATTTTAAATTGGAGTGAGAAAATAGGCTCAAAGTGGAAATAGGGCTTGCTTACTATTTTGTATAATATGTATGATATTATAAAAGGGTATGGGTAGTTCCTTCAAGTTGTTTGTAGTTCAAGGGGTTTGCCCTATTGGTGCTGGCAGATTGTGTATGTGTGTGTGTAGGTGTGTGGATGTATAGTAGGTTTATGAGATAAGCAACAGTCACATCCTCCACTAAGTTTCTCACTTCTTCCTATTTAAATACTTTCTTTCTTTCTTTCTCTCCTCTATTCTGGACTTCTCTTTAGCACCACCATCACCACTACTGGCACAGCATTTCACACCCTCCCTCTAACAACCATTTATTCAAACAAACTACATACATTCAACTATCTTATCAAATTACTATAAACTAGGTAACTAGATTGAAAACCTTACAATTTGAGCTTTTATAAGTTCTTATCTAGAGTGCTAGTACTTACACTATGGCCACTAATTGAAGCAGTTTCTTAACTGAATAACCCTATTTTATCTTCAAAAGAGAACAAGATAAGTTATCTCTCAATTCTCCCTATCTTTCATTCACCTTTACCATCCCTACAGCTTGAATTTTTGAAAGCCTATTCTACTAATTTAAATATATACTTATAGTTAAGAATATTGACTCCTATCAAATGGTACAAGGAATCAAGTACTTTGCCTGTACTAAGTCTAGTATCATTTTGAGTATTTCAAGCTAGTAGAACCGAGATTTATTAAATTCTGACAGGAATTGCAATTCTTAGTAGTGAAGTAAATAACTAGGACAATCACCACTTGAAACCATTATGAGGAAGAGAGTAATTAAGCAAATTTGAAAGATTGTTATTAAGAGAGTGATATAGTAGTCTATTAGAATGAAATATTCTGATATTAATACAAGATTGTGTGTTTCTCCCCCGACAATTTGAAATAAGAAGGTAAATCTCTATCAATGTTGTCAATTTTAAATACAAATGACTAGCAACTAGTACCTGATATTAGAGCTACTTCTGATAAGTATATATGTAATACAAATCATAGCAAGGACTCTGATCTCAACTTGAGAAAAATATTATAATATTTGAAAGAAAGATATAGGTCAATAATTACATGTCATGATTTCTCAGTGTTCTACCATAGTAGGTAAAAGAGGCAGTGCTAGTAGTATATATAAAATAACAAAGTAATGATATGATATTTGATAAAATAGATCGAATATCAGAACTCAATTAGCCCTGGATAGTATAGCAATCTCACTAACTTAGTTTTCACTAAGAGAAGTATTATTCAGGCTGGATAACAACAACAATTATAGTAATAGCTTAGCAGGCAGAACCCACTATTGCTAATGCCACTACCCAGCATTTGGCAATTGCAAATTCGTCAACCATTCTATTCAATGTCAAGTTGATTGAACATGGAGTAGTTGATACATGGACAGCCCATTTGCAGAACCTAGAGGGGGTGGAGCAAGGGATATCAACTATAAACTTGAAGTTTGAAGATAAAGAAATTCAGAAAATTCAATATGAAAGATGTTAGCTCTGAATGTAGTAAATCTAAATACTAGCTTAAACCACTTTAGAATTGTCACTATTAGAGTGTTTAAGAGACAAGGAGGTCTAGCAACTTTGATAATATGATTTTTAGTCTATAAGTAGACTCTGATATTCAGCTTAATTCACCATCATGATCATTATAGTATAAGTCTAAACTTAATACCCTTTCTCTAAGAGGAAAAAGTAGTAATTCTGAATCTGGTAAGCATTCCAGTAAGACTTTCAAGTTCAGAAAGGTGTACTAGAAGAGGCTATTACAGTAGCAGGACAAACACTATATATTTTCTTACATTAGACCCCTGCAAAAGTATTACAATGTATTTCCCAAATGCAGTAAATTTAATATATAACTAAGTAGTATAAGTAGATATTTTCTTCTCTTTGCCAATTAGTTTACCATATAATTACTCCATGTCTAATGATTTAATTTAGAATATATTATATTAGACAAAGAGGACAATATATTTTTAGCACGTAGTATGGCATGAGTATATAGAATATAACTATTGTGAGTTTGATTATAATACTATTAGGATCTTAATTTACATCAAGATAGTTAATTCTAGTAAGATATTCGTTTTAAAATAATATATCTCAGTGAGAAATATTACCTTCCACTTGATTTGTGGGGGCTGAACTCTTAAAGGGTACTATCTTGATTGCTGCCTTTGTATTGTGGGGCTGTTTATATCCCACAGTTTTGAAGTACTAATATATAGCGTATGCATCCTTCTTTACAACATTTTCATTGTTGAAAAATTGGAATACAACTACTACCTTATTACTACTAATACAAGCCCAAGTACTATTTAGTATATTATTTAACAAAGTGTTCAAGAAATTCCCGGTCGAGATTGATTTTGAGATTCTCATGTTACCTAACTATCTCCACAGTAGTCTTACTTCTTATTCTATTACGTAATAGAATAAGAAGTAAGATTACTATAATAACTCTTTAAATTCTTCCTATAATCTGCAAATAGCTGTCCTTCTCAAGTCCTTGAGAATTCCAGTATATGATATCTAATAAAAGGTACATAATTGCACAAGCTCTGTCCCCTCTACTTTCCTGTCCCTGCCCTTTCTCTTCCTATTTTAAAAGGTGGAGAAGGGGCCAAACCACATCTAAAATCTCATAATCCCTTTTACAATGCTGAACTTAAGGCTTCATAGACTTGTCTGAGGACCTTATCATGGGATCAATGATTACAACCTATTCTTACTAGTAGGTCTCTTGACAATCCCCCCCTCTGCCTAGGGGTAAGCTTGATACACTCTAGCATAGTATTAGTGCTGGGGAAAAAGTCTGGTCTGCAGACCACAGTAAGAATCAAACCAAAAGATACGACAAGCTCCTTAGCCTTTAAATCAGAAGAGGCTTTACACCCGTCAGTCTACTGTCTAAATAATTGGGCTGGAGCAGTAGCTCCATTAATGACATGTTGATAATAACTTGCCAGTTATTTTTATTTTTATTTTTTTATTGTTTTTGTTTTTCAGATGACAGAAGAGGATATTTTCTTATTGCGTTCTGCCTGCACTTACTTGGTTGTCTGATTTACTTTGCTTTACTTGGCAAGGTTTTCCTTTTGGTGGGTGGATGGAGTCTGAGCCTTTTCTTATACAGAATATGCAGTTGGTTTTATACCAGAGGTACGTTGAGTGATTTATTTTTCCTTGGCCTGGGGGGAAGTTTCTAACACCATAACATAGTTGATGCATGACAGATTTGTACCTTAAGCAGATAAATGCTAAGATTTAACCAAAAAGGTAAAAGATCGGTAATTGCAATCTGATATCTACAAAAATCTCATGAAAAATTACAAAGTATATCAATTTAGATAATATAAACAATACAACGTAAGTATAAAACAGACTAATAATATTAGATTCTTCATAATACCCCTGCCAGTTTTATTTAAAGCAAAGCTAATATTCTTAATTTCACACTTATCTGCTTTCTTGTAGAGAATAATTAATCTTATATCTCCAATTAAAACTTCTTTATACTTTATGCTAGTAGTAGGCTCCAAATCAATTGCAACTGTAGACCTAGAATGAGGTAAAAATTCGCCTTCTCAGATGTGAATGCAAAATACTATTTAGGTTTTCTTATAGAATATGGTTGAATGAAGAAGAATATCTTCTATATTATTCCAATAAGTAAGATAATTAAGGTAAAATCTAACTTATAAATAGTTTTAGGTACCCCACTTCAACTTACCAATAACCGTATAAGTTTAATAAAATAAGTCCAGATTGGTAAACCCCTATCTTCTGACTGAAAGATCAGCACAGGGTCCTACTACCCAATGCCACGCTCTTGGTAGACAATAATCGCAAATTACTTTTAGCAATTACCATGCAACTAGAAATTCATGTGTATGAGCACACACTCCAGTAGTTCTTTAACTGCAAAAGGTATCATTGTTGTATTGCAAGAACTTGGCCTTTCTGGACTGCTAAATAGAAGATAGCACTACAATCATTTGCACACACCTTTGGTAACTAGTATGTGGAGGATTGAAATAAGGTTATCTAGACTTGTTACAATCCTCTCCTCTCCGGGTGATACTTGCAGCAGGTAACCGATAGTTTTCTAACGATCACTTCTTCTTAACCCAATAGATGTTGCGATAGCTAAGTCCGTTGACTCCTATCTAGCAACGTCGATCGCTAGGCTCATATAAGACGGTCGCGTCTTGATTCCCGAAAGCGTGATAGATAAAGACTTTTGTATTGAAAGTATAGTGTATGATAGAACTTAGATGGTTGCGTGAAGAACCCAAATCTCGTGCCCTGAGGGTGCCCTTATATAGGGGTTCTTCCCTCAACCCTAACCCTGCGTGACTCATACCCTCGCGTCATGCGACTCATGACTCATAGTGAGTCATAGTGTGAAATCCATCAGCTGACTCGTCCGAGTCAGTTGCGCCCTATCTCGCAACCAATCAAAACTCATAAAACATGTCATGTGCCCTAACGGGGTCACATGCGTGAAACCCATGACTCATAACTCTGAGTCATGTGCGAAATACATAAACCACATGACCACAATCGTGCGTCATGTCAAATATCAACCAATAACAATAAACCAATGACACGCTATTGCGTCGTCATGTGAAAACCTATGAGTCAACTGATCT
>Ga0307507_10011967_pt1 | contig 10831 bp, 3 predicted proteins | sample 7_EM_MG_FD_207223 | JGI IMG/M metagenome (GOLD analysis project Ga0307507, IMG submission 207223) | Populus trichocarpa ectomycorrhiza microbial communities from riparian zone in the Pacific Northwest, United States - 7_EM | ecosystem: Host-associated > Plants > Roots > Unclassified | place... | reverse complement strand
GCCTCCATAGGAGAGCCCCGTGCTCTCGCGTACACCTCGCGTACAGCTTACGTCAGCTACGCGTAGGTATATCACCTCCTTACGCCCTCGACCCTTACGATCGATTGCGCAACGTCTTGTAGACTCCTCGAATACATACGTTTAGCTGCCACTGTTCCGCGCCCCGTGACACTTAGCTTGTAGAAGCAGATCCTAAGATACGCTTTAAGACAGGAGCCTTTAAATAGTAGAATAATAAAGAATTGGAAGGACGTATTTTACTAATAAGCTTAAAAGACATCCTAGAAGATATAGCTCTAGGAGAAATAGTATACGCTTTACACCTAAAGGAGTATTAGATCCAACCCTTGTTCTATAGCAAGATGGGTATAAAGCCTAGTATAGGCAATAACCCTTCCGTAATAGATACCCTACGGGGAACCGCTAAATAGGTCGCGGAGACATTGCAGGAAGGCGGTAATTTTAAAGATCTTATAAGATACTTCTACCGCCATAAATTACTCTGGCTTAAGCAATATGTAAAGAGTATACTATAACACCTTAAACGCTGTATTAAAGAGTTCCCTACCTTCCACTGGCTACCGTATAAAACTGTTTAATGTACAGTGGCAACCATATATAAATAACCACTATAACGCGCGACACTACCCGCGAGCGTCCTAAGGGACCTCCGGGACCTACCCAACGATAATATAGAGGACGAACGTAACCCTAATTTGTCGAATATCCTAGCAGGCCTAAGGGACTTACTAAGGGTATTTTCGGGTAGACAAGTAAAAGTCCTTTAGCAGAACTTAGAATACGATTATATAATTAATCTAGAAGAAGGTAAACAACCACTAAACCTTCCTATTTATAACCTCTCTTATAGAGAGCTTAAGATCCTACAGGAGTACCTTAATAGCTTACTAGAAAAGGGATAAATACGGCCCAGTAAGTTACTAGTAGGTACGTTAATCCTCTTTGTCCTAAAACTAGATAGAACTATAAGGCTATATATAGACTATTATAGTCTTAATAAGATTACAATTAAGAACCGTTACCCACTACTATTAATTAGTGAAATGCTGAATTAACTATCTAGGGCTAAGATCTTTACGAAGCTGGATCTATAAGACGCCTATTATAGGCTCTATATTAAAGAAGGGGATAGGTGGAAGACCGCTTTTAAAACCTAATACGGCCACTTTAAGTATCTAGTAATGCCCTTTGGGCTAGCTAATACGCCTATAACATTCTAATTATATATTTACAGAGCCTTAGGGGGACTAGTTAACTGTATATATATTATCTATTTAGATAATATTCTAATCTACTTAGAAGATAAGGATTAGTATAAGCAACACGTCCGCAAAGTACTGGAACATTTAGATAATTGGGGCCTCTATGCCAAGGTATTAAAGTGTGTCTTTAATACCAAGCAGGTTAAGTTTCTAGGGTACATTATAACGCCTATAGGTGTAGTTATGGACATAGTATAGGTGCAGACAATCCAAAAGTAGCCAGAGCCAAAGAGCTACTAGAATATTTAAGTATTCCTAGGCTTTACCAATTTCTATAGACGCTTTATCTATAACTACTTAGACATCGCCTAATACCTATCTAATTATATTACTAAAGCTTCCTAAGACCCGGCCCAAGGAGCAAAAAGCTTAAAGGTGGAAAGGAAGAAAACTAAAAAGGAACTAACTAAATAGTATAAACCATAGACATGGCCTAAAAAGGTATAGAAAGCCTTTTAGGAACTATACACAAAGTTTATAGAAGCTCTACTATTACAGCGTTTTAACCTAGATTAGCCACTAATAATGGTTACTAATATATCAAATTTTGCCTTTACTGGCATCCTACTATAACCTAATAGGCATCCGGACGCTACCCAGCTTCACTAAAGACCGGTAGTATTTTATAGCAGAAAATTCTAGGGACCTAAAGTTAGGTATTATACTTATAATAAGAAACTACTAGCTATAGTTAACTACTTTAAACAGTGGCGGTACTACCTTAAGCACGCAAGCTATACTACTTATATACTCTTAGATTATTATAATCTACGCTACTTTATAACTATAAAGGAGCTTATACCTTAATAGGCCAGATAGGCAGAGGAGCTCACGCAATTTAATTTTAAGATTAAATACAAGCTAGGGGAAAACAACCCTGCTAATAGACTATTACAACGGCCAGATTATACCAAAGGCTTTAAAACAGGAGAAGGAAAACAGATAATAGATATTTTACTCCCTACATTACAGAATAAGCTCCGGGTATGGGATACTTAAGTACCCACAGCTCTACGTACTAAGTCTTAGGTAGTGCAAGCCCTATTGGTTTCTACTAACGTTCTAGCTAATACCCGGTCCGTTACCAATAAGGGTCCGAATATGCCTGGATAAGATATCTCCAATACACTCTCAGAACCTAGTAATACACCACTAATTACTAAGCTATTCCCTTAAACTAATAGCAAAGCTAAAGAGCAATTAAAACTTAGAGCCCTGTAATAACTAAAGGGCTTTAACCTTATAGCGGCCTTCCTAACGCATATGTATTAGAGAGTTATAAGATCTATAATACCATCTAGTTGCGTACTTAGAGTAGTATAAGATAAAATAGCTTTCACTTAGAAACCATCCGAAAGGTTAACAGATCTTATCTATAAGGTATAACGAAGGGGCGCCTCCTATGCCATCTTTAATACGGAAGTAGACCGGAAACGTAACGGAAAGGAAGCTAAAAGGTGCTAAAATTGGGAACTATACCCAATGGGCCTACTGCGTAGAAATGGTAAGGTTTGGGTACCATAAGAAGTAAATCTACGACAGAAAATTCTTATAAAGAATTACAATAATTCTCTAGGCGGCCACTATAGTTAAGCCAAGATAGTAAAATTACTTTAACACAAATACTATTAGCTAAAACTTAAGTAGGAAGCAAAGGAGTATATTAGCCACTGCGAGAAGTATTAAGTATATAAAATCCAAAGGCACAAGCTATGGGGTCTACTTAAATTGGTTCCTTCCGCTAGCAAACCATAGCAATATTACACTATAGATTTCATTACGGATTTTCCGCTATTAAAGGATAAGTAAGGATGAATATATAATTTAGTCCTAGTACTTATTAATAGGTTTTTAAAGTATATCTAATACCTTCCTGTTAACAAGATAATTAATATATAAGCGCTTACTAACCTAATTAAGGAGAAATGCTTTCTTAAAGTAAACTAGCCACACTTTATTATTACTAATAGGGGCAGTGTCTTTATAAGCCAGTACTAGTCGGATCTATGCTTTTATTTAAAAATAGACTACTATTATAGTACAGCTTTCCATCTATAAATGGACGGGTAAATGGAACGCCAGAACTAAAAATTAGAGTCTTACTTATAAATATATTTAAACTACTAGCAAGACAATTAGTGTAAACTACTTCCGTATACAGAGAGCGCTTATAATTTAAAGTAATACGCATTATATAAGTATATACCAATTTAGATTACTTATAGCGTCTAACTATTTAGATTTAATAGTGTACCTAACAATTACTAGCTAAGGCCGTATAATCAATTATAGGATCCTACTGGGAAGTTTAAGGATATCTGCTAGAGAGTATAAGGATACCTCTAGGAATAGAAAGAGTAATAGAAGCATGCGAAGCAGAGCCTTTAAGATGCCTAAGAGTAGCAAAGACTCTAGTACAACCGCAAATACCAGGATAAGCATTTTAAAGTAGGCGATAAGGTTCTATTATATTTAACAAATATTAAGACCTATTAACCATTAAAGAAGCTTAATATAAGATACCTAGGTCCCTTCTAAGTTAAGGAATAAATTAGTAAGCTAGCCTACTATCTCCAGCTACCCCTATCTATAGCCTATATGCATCTAGTATTTTATATAAATCTACTAGAGCCATAGCATAGACCGCCACTAGAAAAGAACTTCTATTTAGGCCTAATTAAACACCCTAAAGTAGTGGGCGAGCGGTATAAGGCTAAAGCTATACTATGCTATAAGTCCGTTAAGAATAAGCTTTAATATAAAGTTAAATGGCTAGGCTGGCCCGCTAAAGACTCTATATAGGAACCAGAGGATTACCTTAATTATTACAAAGATATTCTAAAAGAATATTAGGACTAAGGTTCGTAATCTATAAATTACAAAAAGCGCTCTAATACTATAGTATTATTGCAGCCTATAAAGAAGACTCGCGTAAAGAGCAAGAAATAGGTTAAATTAGATATAGAATAGACAGGCTCCGGAAACTATAAGGATTAATTAGGGCTATAGCCTAAGGCAAAATAGGTCCTTAGCCTTTTTACGTATATAGCATAGAATTAATAGGGTATTTTGCTAGAATTGTATTTCTATTTATTAGCCTATATCAGGAATAGTATTTCTATGCCTTCCTAAAAGCCTTCTAAGGCCTTCCCAAGCACCAGTCGAAATTCTTAATTGCTACTATATATAAGAATAAATCCCAAATGCCTAAATTAAAAGCCACTATACCTTATCCTTAAGAGCAGGATTAGTATCTATTAGCCCTCTAAGGGATAGCTAACGGGAATAAGATCCCTTTATAGGTGTATAATTAGGCATAAAAACAGGGGCAGGACGATAAGGTGTAGATAGAGTAGAGATTCTTAAACGCTTAATACTAATATTAGGTCCAAACCAATACCAATAAATCTCTTAAGGCGTTAGCTTATAGTTAATAAAGACACGCTTAAGCCTAGAATAAATAGAGATGTTGGCTAGCTAATATAATCTGGAACTACCAAGACCTTACTATAGTAACTGTTAGTTACCTATCCGCTAGGTACCCGAAGGGTAACCTACCTAATACCATATTATATTATGCTCTTTTAAAACTTAACGTATATACGCGAACTCCTTCTTATAGTAGATGGCGACCTTCTTCTTATTACCCCCATCTTTTACCCTATCCTTAGTATACCAACCTTGCTCCCTTATTAGGCGTTACTAGCTGGCTTGCTAGGAATTATAGGTGGTATAGATAGCTGTGGCATAGTCTTAAATTTGACCTAGACGTTTAGCATTAGCGCTAAAATAAGAGAGAGCCCGGGCGATATAATAGTCAAGAACATTAAAAAATCGTCGCCACTTAGGCCTAGGCTATATAGAAGGCTAAAGTCAGTAATAGAAACCTATTAAAGATAGAAAAGCTCACCTTAACATAACTGCCGCTCTTAATACGCATATATTAATTATAAAAACTAAAGGTGTTAGACCTTATATAGTGGGTCTTATTATAAGTATCCAGAATCTTCTTATTAGACTTTTAGTCTTTTAAGGACATACATACAAAGTTATTTAGGCAGGACTAGCACCAGTTGTGGGTTAGCAGAGGTTGGGGTTCTATATACAGCGGCAGGGCCAGAATACGCTATAAAATTGGCTTAGAAGAGCAGTTAATAGGAGAACAAAGAGGTATATTAAATTAATAATAGAAAAAAAGAAAATCTTAATAATATATCGAAGATACGTCCAAATTTGGACAAAGGTTGATAATAGGAAGTAAGGTATTAAGAAAAAGGAGCAGCTTAGTAAGCAAGATATCTCTATACTTTACCTTCCAATACCCTTCTGGTAAATAGCCACAACCTTGCCGATATAACTCTGTTACAATAGCGCAATTCAGAATGAAGGAAACACACATATACGCTATTTAGCCATTACTTCCTTATAAGAAAAACTAATTACGCGGCTAGGGAAGGCAATTAAGACGTTAATTATAGACGTATATAGGTTAAATTATACCTAAACGATACTATAGTATTAAAGAATAATGTTATAGACGTTCTTAACAACCGTATAATAGCTAGAGGCGCTATTATAAAGTGTTCCTCCTATTTGCTGGGTAGTAGAGCTACGCTAAATATATAGCACAGAACTAACAAGAAAGGATTATAGATTAATATCTTAAAAGTTAAAGACAACAGCAAGCTAAGGCTCCATACGTTAAATCCCATACTAAAAGGTTTTATAGAACTATATTAGGAACACTAAATTACCTATAATACTCGCAATTAATTGCAGACTGGTATAAAGGCTTAGAAGTAGAGTTGCATAAAAATCCTTAGGTCAGCTTAGGTAGTTACCAGTATATTTCTAGTAGGCTTTTAATAGATCTCCTAGTAATCCTTATATCTTTTCTCTAGTTATATTTTTTCCTTATTAAGGTTTTTAGGAGTTTAAAGTAGGGGTTAAATAGATAGATAATATATAGCGGCTGTCACGGGACACCCCCGTAACACCTTATACACGTCCACCTGTTTCCACCAACTAAACAACCGGAGACTGACCACGAGACGGCAATCTAACAGCAATCTGCCGTATTCCGCCGCAATCTACTATCTCTACTGTTGGAGTTACCAACTGGCAACTTTAAGGACCTCTAACTGCCAAATTCTGCTAAGTTCTACCAGAACCGCCACCTAAGCTCTACCCTATCCATGTGTAGCATAGTACCCGTTAACCTAGCAACTAAGTGAACGTTATGTACCCTTTTTCCCCTATTTCCTACTTTCCTTTCCTTACGCAACGTCTTGACTTTATTACGCAGTTTATATATATAGCTTAATAATATCTACTTCGCTATATATTATCACCGCTTGTGCTCGCTTTGTGACACTATATTACGTTAACCTTATATACTACCCTCCGAAATGCAGAACGACCCCAAAGCCCCTATAATAGCCGCTAGCATTATGTCCGCACTCTAAAAACAATTGGTAAAGATATAAAAGTCCTTTATAGACGCCCTTATATAGAATTAAGCCACTTTAACTTAACAATAAGCTAAATAAGAAGCACGACACCTGCAAATAATTAAGGACCTTTAAGAAGAAGTCCGCACCCTTAAGATGCCTATACTAGGGCCCTAAGACCGAACGCCTTCTCTAAAGACGAATACGCGAAACGAGAGTTCTAAACCTACAGTAGCTATTTACCCCGAACTAACTACCGTACTATAACGATCCGAACGACTACTAGACCCTCCAATATTTACTAGTAAATAATAAGAACTCTAATCATTTCTAAGCTAGCTTAAAAATAAGCTAACTAGTAATACTAACCGCTACCTAACTAAAGCCAACTAACTCTACTACGCCCTAAGTTAACTAGGAGGAGATATAGCTAACCTTATTAAACCCCTTTAACCAAATTCAGTATAAAGTCTAGTTATACTTCTTGAAGCTATATACGGTGACCCGAACTGCTAAGCTACTGCTTAGAGAAAGATAAACTATATAACTTAAGGAACGAAAAGCTTTCTAGTATACTTCTCTGAATTCAACCGTTACGCAAAGGAAATAGGCTGGAACGACTCTATACTGGTTAATAGCCTTGTTAAATCCCTAAGTTCTAAACTAAAAACCTCCCTAATAGGTGTAGACCTACTGGGAGCCTTTAACGCCTACGCAAACGTTATTAATAAACGATATAATAATATACTACGCCTAACACCAAAGTCCACTCCTTAATACAATACGACAGCTCTGCAAATAACCACTAAGTTATTGTCTTAGCCTAAGCACCCCAACGCCATGGACATTAACTCTAAAACCCTAGAGTATGCCCTACTAGGGTCCCCTAAATGAGAACAACGCATTAAGCTAGGCCTTTACTTTAAATACAGAAGCAAGGCTTATATCTTAAGATACTGCTCTGTCCCTATACCCTAATACAATTTACGAACGGCTAATACTAGCAACTATTTACCGCACTGATCCTCCAGTCACTGTCCCTGATCTTTATATGGCTCCAGCCCCGCATCTAGTAAGCACCACTCATGAGGATGAAGTTATAGCTAATATTCCATAGGAACCCCACCCCAGTCGCCTCCAAAAGGAAGGTCCTGGAGCTAAGTCGCTCTCTAGGACGGTGCTGCCTTAGGATTTTATTAAATGCTCTAGATGTTACGAATTCTAACTCTTGGGATTATAGCATAACTATTAACTATTATCTTTGGTAGAATGATTAATAGGCTAATACTTAAGTCCTAATTAATACAGGAGCTAGTAGCATAGGATTTATTAATAAGATCTTTATATAAGATAATGGTTTTACCCTAACCCCCCTTAACTAGCATATTAACGTATTTGGATTTAATAGCAAACGCACTATCTTAGGCTATATTACCTACGTAGTATTCCTAAGACTCTAATACCTAAACTATAAAGAACTAATTAGGCTTTTTGTTACTACCCTAGGTTACTTAGTAATACTTAGACAACCTTAAATAAAGCTATATAAGGTAACCATTAATTAGGACAACCTTAAGCTTCTATTTACCGCCTCCTATTGCAAGTAGAAGTGTTTTATAACTTGCTGCTTAGACCCTAAACCAAAATCTAAAAAATCCACTAGGATCTATTAGTCTAAAATTTCTACTAATGTCCACCCTATACCTAAAAAGTCCACCCGATTCTACTAAGAACCCGAAAATTATACTAAACCACACAAACCAACCCTAACTACTATACCACCCCGAACTAAGCAGAAGCCTAAACTTAAGCTTAATATATGAAAGTACCAGAAGAACTAGTATTCTACTATAAAAAGGATACTTAAAGAACCCAAACCTGAATCTAATACTAACTCTATACCTAATATTAAACCTAAAGTTGAACAAGAAATAGTAGATAATTAAAAGGAAGTTACCAACTAGTAACTTACCCCCCTTTTATTACGGACGCTTTAAGTACGATGTTACGACTACTTGGAGAAGAGTTGTAGGAAGCTAGTTGGTTAATATAGGCACGGTCTAGGATAGATCTGGTAGAACTATGTAACGAGGAATAGTAACCAAGGTCATGTGGTGTTGAACGCGTTAACTGCGTTAAATAAGAGGGACGTTACGTTTAATATAGACAACACATACCTTACGTACAAGAGAGGATTTCTTAGGAGTATGGTTGTGTATTTAAAGGACCTCAGTCCCTACTATAGATAGTTCTCTCCTTGTAGTAAATCTTAGAATATAATTAGAGTTAATCTGTTAGGCAACTACTCCACCAGTTATTATTATGTTGTTGTTTTGTTCTTACCTATATACTTAGCCCAATAATAGAACCCACCGTAGTTCCTGCTATAAGGTTCCGTTACACATTCATTACTAAGGTTATGGTATTAAACAAGATCGAATAATATACCACTAAGAGCAGCACTAGTCATAACGGCGTTAACAGCAGCCACAACCTCAGGGCTAGGTGATACTAGTATAGATAATAGGGATTCTTAAGTGGTTATGTGAGGTTAGTTATAGGAAATAGTTAATTACTTATAAGATAATAATAGGATACTTAAAGAACGCATTAATAGAATTAGAGCAGCAAAAATTAAGCTACCTTTAATTAAACGATTCTCAGGAGAAAAGTTGAAGCTTAAGGGATTTCTTACATAGATGCACTTTAAGGTAGTATAGGAAGAAGCGAAGTTAGTAATATTATTAGATTAAATAGCCTATACAGGATTGTTCCTAACGGGGAGGGCACTTAAGTGGTTTAAGCCGTATCTTACGGAAATATAGGCCAATGGCATAACAACTACTAACCAGGATGTATAGTATATATTTACTAGTTAGAACGGGTTTGCAGAGCAACTAATATAGATATTTAAAGACCTAGAGGCTATAACTATAGCAGAACAAAAGCTTTAGAACTTAGTATAATGTACTTTAGCAATTAAGTATATAACACAGTTTTAAACACTAGCCATGTAGGTTAAGTGGAATAATAGGGCGCTTATAGCATAGTATAAATAGGGACTTAAGGCTAAAGTCTAGGATGTAATTATTTTAATAGAAGATGCGGATACTCTAAGTGTGACGGTGCTGGGGCACCGTCCCCTGCAGCTGGCTTGGCGCAATATCCGGAGTTCGCCCGTACCGTGTATATATTGCCCCTAGGGCCCCTTTCTTCTGCTCCTTAGCTTAGTATCTTTACGAGATAGCAATCCACAAGCTTCGGTTCAGAGGCATTTATGCGAGCCGTCACATTATACTAAGCTCACCCACCCGGGGGGGGACTTCATTTGTTTGGAGCTCCCTCTTTCCCTCGCCTGGGAAGGCCTGGATAATATCCCACCCCTATTCCGCGTGTTCTAGGAGGACACGCGTCGAACACCCCTAGCTGCGCGTCGTCGACGCGTCGAGTCGCTATCATTGATACTGGGAGCCGGTATTCAAGTAGCTAGAAGGTCTCCTGTGGATAAGGACGACTGCCTGGGAAGGCAATAATATCTCACCCCCGTTCCAACCCTTTTGACTGATACGGAGTTGTACGAGCTGCAGAGACGACCTTGGTTGAGACTCAGCCTAGGGCTGTGAGGAACCTGGAACTGATCCCGCAGTGTCGGCCAAGACAAGCCGAGACATGACCCGAGCCGTGCCATTGGGCGGTAGGTGCATGTTGTCCGCGAGTCCTCTGGAACGAATCCTATTCCGTTATCCCCAGACTACTGCTGCGATAACCACCCCGATTGATACTGAGCTGTACAAGGAGAGACGAAATCGATTAGGAAGGACCTGCCGCTGGCACTGTACTGCTACCCCAAACCCCCAAACCCGATTACCGACTGTGCCGATATGCCTACAGTCTGATTGACCGAACGATCGCGCCGATACGCCTGCGATCCGAATGCGATTCGAATGCGGCCCGAACGTGATTCGAAAGCAAACCCGATAACCTGTCGCGCCGATATGCCTGCGACACGACTCTCCGACCTGTCTATAAACGCCTTATAGACACCCGTCGAGTTCTCATTGACAACCACCGTATCTGATCGACCCGAGCATCACTATC
>Ga0307507_10011966_pt1 | contig 10832 bp, 11 predicted proteins | sample 7_EM_MG_FD_207223 | JGI IMG/M metagenome (GOLD analysis project Ga0307507, IMG submission 207223) | Populus trichocarpa ectomycorrhiza microbial communities from riparian zone in the Pacific Northwest, United States - 7_EM | ecosystem: Host-associated > Plants > Roots > Unclassified | place... | reverse complement strand
TTGAATTTGAGTCTAATATAGGAGTTTGGGATATTACAAGCCCCCCCCCCCCAGCTGCTTAGATACCGGTGTATCATAGGTTAAAGTGAATATAGGATAATAACTATGCCTATGTCAATAGGTGATAAGAAAGCTAAAGAGAGCTCTAGGGACGTGAGTAACTTGTTAAAGGAAATTCCTACAACTAAGAAGTACCGTAGTCCTCTGTTCCCGGATACTGCCGACACTTAATATGTACACCACCCCCTCGTAGAAGATCGCCCTCTCCAGGGCAGCTACTGTAGACGACAGCGGGAGGACCTTTGACAATTCATCCTCTGCAGTGCTTGATGCCCAATACCCTACCGGTACGCCATTGACCGGGCCAATAAGTCAAAGCTGAAGGGATTGGCTGCCACCGGTACCAGTACTCAGAGGGAATCTAGGAATCTTAACCATCCGGGCATACAGATGGCAAGGAATAAGTGCTGTATGAGTAGTACGGTAGTAGGCAAGAGGGGGCAAGAAGTCCGTGGCCGTGACTTGGAGTGCATAGAGGTGGTAGACTACCGTGCTTGATAAGGTGCCGAGAACGATAGGGAAGTGAAAACCAACATCTTGCCCGGAGGAGATACCGCACTTGACTTGAATAAAAAAAACGCTCATCCGAGGGAGGCGGTGGATCTCTCGCTACTCTATCATTCTCGGCAGCCTATCAAGTATCATAGTCTACCGTATTTTGCTGCATTTGGAATGCTGTGTGAGGGCCGTTGCAAGACCTGCGCTGGGGGCACGTGCCTGTAGCTGACCTGTGCCTGGCACAGCAACTTACCAGCAGATTCCGAGCCCTACCGTACCGGAGAGAGCTCCTGCACACAGATGTATGTCTCCTCAACTTGAACAAACACCTTTTCAAAAACGCAAGAGCATAGGGACGACAGATCCAGATACCAAGCTCCTAAAAGACACCAAAAGAGCGTAGAATATACTTTCTTTGTTAGGCATCATGATGATTGTAACCCCACAACTACTCGAGTACTTCTTTCTACCTACACCCGCGCTACGATCTAGTAAAATCTCTCCCCACACTCCATGAGATACCGGTATTGTAACATGCACCCGCCGCATACTACGGTACCATGTGATCCCTTCTATACGAGATAGGCTTCCAGGCAGACAACCAACGGACAACCAACAAGAAACAAAGGCAGGTAGGCAAGTATCACACTTGCGAACTCTGCTCAGCATCCGTTCGCCGCCTGCTCTTGAAATTCGCATATCCCTACTACCGTTCCCAGCAGAGGGATTCAGCCCCAGCGTCGAAGAAACGTTTTTCGATTGCCAAGTTTCGGGTGGATCTACCAGATTTGTGTGCAAAATAGGCGTTCACATACCGAAGTCCTTCAGCTCGGGAAACATGTTTACTCTTTTCGCCCCCAGGGCTGAGCGCCTCTGCTCGAGTAATCCAAAAGTTTGATGACGACGAGTTACCGGCAGTGGAAAAGAAAAAGAGAAACGCAAGATCACTCTGGCAGCAGCGCGCTTAACGTGCTCTATGAAAGCAGCTTCCGACGCAATCCCTTTACCGCCGTAAAACATTTGCCCAAACCGAGCGCCACGGTCTCGCTACGCGATCAGAAAAGAAAATAAATTCTCCGTCGCAATAATTTTTTTTTTAAAAAAAGTGGAACCGCCTAAAATCCACAGAAAGTCGTGGCGTACCCGTATCGCAGCTCGGAAGTTCCGTCTCCTATCATGACACCGTTGTGCTGTTGTGTGTTGTCACTCTTGCTTCATGTCATGCCTGCCCTGCATGCGGCCATTTTCCGACTGGGGAAAGCCGGTGGTGGATGATGTGAAAATGTCTCATTCCTACAAATTCACTGCAGGAGAATAGAAACTGGTAGAAGTTTCGGTAACACAAAAGCTGGGACTCAAGCGCAGGTGTTCTACCGGTCTTTGTTTCACTGTGTCAATACAATCGATCTATGGAACATAACTTTCGAACGAAAAAAAAAAAAAGCTTAAATTTCGTAGACCCATGAACCTTTCGTAAATACAAGTGGGTAAAGGAAAAGGTGTAAGAAACCATAGGAAGGAAACCCTTGAGAGTGAAAAAACCTGATGAAATGAAAAATAAAAGCACGCTACTTTTCCGCCCCTATCTTAAACCCCAGGATGACATATTATTGGAAGAAAGGGAATAAGAGAAAAAAACTGCGCATACAAAACTTCTATGTATTTGTGCGGTTTATTCGGCTTCCATTTAGTCCACCTCTTCAACCTGAGGACCATCATCACCGCCACCATGTGAGGGAGCTCCACCGGCACCGGGGAAGCCTCCAGCACCAGGAAAGCCTCCAGCACCTGGCATGCCGCCAGGAGGAGCACCACCTTGGCTCTGATAAAACTTCATCATGATAGGGTTGGCAACTCCTTCCAACTCCTTCTGCTGGGATTCGAACTCGTCCTGCAATAATTGTTAGAATGTACTTTTTGTTGAATTGGAATGATCGAAATTACCTTAGTAGCAGTAGTGTTGTTATCCAACCATTCAACGGTCTCATCGATAGCCTTCTTGAGCTTCTCCTTATCACCAGCGTCAAGCTTCTCCTCGACCTTCTCGTCACCCAAGGTGTTACGGAGAGAGTAAGCATAGGATTCAAGCCCGTTCTTGGCCTGGATTCTCGACGCCTCCGCGTCATCCTCCTCCTTGTACTTCTCGGCCTCCGCGAGCATACGCTCGATCTCCTCCTTGCTGAGGCGGCCCTTGTCATTGGTGATAGTAATACTAGAATTAAGTTAGAAAAACGCAAAATGCTAAAAGGAGTTTGAAAGTACATACCGGTTGGTCTTTCCAGTACCCTTCTCAACAGCAGAGACGTTCAAGATACCGTTGGCATCAATGTCGAAGGTGACCTCGATTTGAGGCACACCACGGGGAGCGGGGGGGATTCCAGTGAGCTCGAACTTTCCAAGCAAGTTGTTGTCCTTAGTGCGAGCACGCTCGCCCTCGAATACCTGGATCAACACACCAGGCTGGTTGTCGGAGAAAGTCGAGAAAACCTCACTTTTCTTGGTCGGGACGGTAGTATTGCGCTTAATCAAAGGAGTCATGACACCACCAGCAGTCTCGATGCCGAGGGAAAGTGGGGCAACGTCGAGCAACAGGATCTCCTGAGTTTTAGAAGAGGTATCACCAGAAAGAATGGCAGCCTGGACGGCAGCACCGTAGGCGACAGCTTCGTCGGGATTGATGGACTTATTGGGCTCCTTCCCGTTGAAAAAGTCGGACACCAGCTTCTGGACCTTGGGGATACGGGTAGAACCACCAACCAAGACAATCTCGTGGACAGAGCTTTTATCGATCTTAGAGTCGCGAAGAACACGCTCGACAGGCTCCATAGTGGAGCGGAAGAGATCCTGGCATAGCTCTTCGAAACGAGCACGAGTGATAGAGGTGTAGAAGTCAATACCCTCGTAGAGGGAATCGATTTCGATCGAGGTCTGGGCAGATGAAGAGAGGGTGCGCTTGGCACGTTCGCAGGCAGTACGGAGACGACGAAGAGCGCGAGCATTGGAAGTGAGATCCTTCTTGTGCTTGCGCTTGAATTCTTGGACGAAGTGGTTGACAAGGCGGTTGTCGAAGTCCTCACCACCCAAATGGGTGTCACCAGCGGTTGCCTTAACCTCGAAAATACCTTCCTCAATAGTCAAAAGAGAAACATCAAAAGTACCACCGCCCAAATCGAAGATAAGAACGTTACGCTCTCCTTGACCCTTCTTGTCGAGACCGTAGGCGATGGCAGCCGCGGTAGGCTCGTTGATGATACGGAGGACGTTAAGACCAGCAATCAGACCAGAGTCCTTGGTGGCTTGACGTTGTGAATCGTTGAAATATGCGGGAACAGTAATAACTGCATTGTTGACGGTACCACCAAGGTATGACTCGGCAGTTTCCCTCATCTTGGTGAGAACCATAGATGAGATTTCCTCAGGAGTAAACACCTTAGTCTCGCCCTTGAACTCAACTTGGATGAATGGCTTTCCGCCCTTATCGATGATCTTGAAGGGGAAATGCTTCATGTCTGCCTGCACCTCTGGTTCATTGAACTTGCGTCCAATCAAACGCTTAGCATCGAAGACAGTGTTGTGGCTAAGCAAACATTAGTGGAGCTCTTTAGGCAAGGAATGAGCAATGATCAACTTACGGGTTCATGGCAACTTGATTCTTTGCGGAATCTCCAATCAAACGTTCGGTATCAGTAAAGGCAACCTATATTTGAGGAAAAGCATTAGTAGCTGCTCTAATAAAATAAAAAAAGCTGGGATAATTCTCGAAAATAAACTCGAAAATCAGCAAAGGTGATACTCACAAATGATGGAGTTGTTCGGTTGCCTTGGTCATTGGCGATAATTTCAATTCTGTCATCTCTGAACACACCGACACAAGAGTAGGTGGTTCCAAGATCGATACCGACAGCGGGTGCCATTGTTGTAGAGAGTTATGCGGATGTTTGGTTGATGTAGGAGAAATTAGGTGGATAGCGGGAAGGATAAAGAGATTCGTGAAAAAAAGGTTTGAACAAAGGACTCGATGTCTTTTGAGGTGTTGAATGATGAGAGAAAAAGAGGGGAAGGAAGGGTGGGGGAGAGAAGGAAAATGGTCTTTATACAGAGTGGGCGGCGGGGAAAGGACAGAGTGGATTCAATAGTCGAAGTGTGAGGAAGGACATGGACTGTGCTAGAAACTACTTGGGGGTCCACAGAAATCTATGGCCTTCCACGAGCCCCAAGCCCCTCCCCCACCACACTTCTCCCCAAAAATGTACAGCATTTCCCCTTTCAACCATTACTGTGCTTGTTGCACCTTATTTTACTTTGATTTTCCCCTGTCTCCTTTGCCTTCGAGCTGTTCGAACAGTTTCAAAGAGACTCCGCGGGAAACTCGATAGTTTTCTCCGGTTTCGATTACCTTCTGCGGATGACGTACGGTACAGCCGCGCCAAAATCTCCAAACGTTGACGCGGCAACCTAATCTAAACCCCTCCTGCGGCTCTAACGACCCCCCCCACTATGATAGACCATTGGGGCGATCATTCTTTTTTTCTCTGTTTCCTTTCCTAAGATCATTCCAAGCACCAACGCTTAATACTTTCAAAGCCATGCCGAGATCAGCGGTCCTTAGAATTCCGGTTTTGCCCTACCCAAGCAAAAGGAGAAAACTCTGACTTGGACACTTTGACCGACGGAAAATCAGTACTGAGAGCGGTTGCTTTGCCCGACTCGAATCCGAGCCTATCTAGGATTACTAGGAGGCCTTCTGGTCGATAATTATCCCCTGGTGCTAATAAACTGAGTATTATATGGAAAAGCCTTCCATGGGAGAATTTCGGTACCATACCATCGCGCATCACCAATATCACCAACATCATCAGCATCTGCCCGAGCTCTGCTATGGCTGGCAAACAACTCTGGTCTTTCAAATTGCCCAACAGCCGGAAATAAGCGCCTCCTGTCGCAAGGGGGCCTGCCGTACCGCTATGGTCGCACCAACCTAATTGAGAACTTGTTTCAAACGTATTCTACGAGTACAGTCGCACCTCGCTGTCCCAGATTTCGCTCTACCAGATCCCCCGTTATCTCAGATGAGATTCCCTGAATTCTAAATTGTTTTGCACTAAAACCTAACACGTTGCCCCGGATAATTTTTTGTCCCGGACAAATTCCTTGGATTTTAGCCATCCGGGACAGCGATGTGCGACTGTACTTTATGAGCACACATATTTACAGGTTCGCTATAGTTCGGAATACTTCTATAGAGTAGTACCGGTACTAACAACGGCTTGTCTGTCTTACTAGGGTTCCCCTAAAAATTCATAGATCCCGATTAAGATACCATGCGAATAAACTTAGGCACCTGGCCGAGCGCACCACCCGACCAAACCGACTCTCAGCACAAGTGCTGGTGCATAGCAGGGTGCTCGTACTATGTGGTGGAAATTCAATAGCGATACCGATGTTTATGCTACGTCCGTGAAGTTACTTCAGAATTCACCTCCTTTATGAAATATCATCGACTGTGTGAACGCTTGTTTAGAGAAAACTGGTAGTCTATGAGTAACCTTGAGATTAAAATAATTGTGTTATAATTGGGTATGCCACTCTGCGGACTATGATACTAATAAACTATTACTAAATTCTAGAGTTTGCTATAGGTTTAGACCCCCTTCTTTTTTCTTTTCTTTTTTGTTAAATCCGCGGTTTATTTGTATCATAGCTACCTACAGGAAAATCTATGGCATGTAGCCTAAGTTATGGCCTAACTATAGGTTTAGACCTAAGTCTACTCGTGTTGTACTCAAGCAATATGATTTCTAGACTACTTTGTCTATATCAAGAAGGATACTAAATTACGGAATTTGGACTTAAGGTAGTGGTGAGACAGCTGCAATTAGCACTAGTCACTAGCCTTCAGGGTAGGAGCTGCTTCTAATCATATTTATAGCTTAGCACTCGTAGTGCTAGAATGTACTTTTTGTTTTTTTAGAAAAAAAAAGAAAAAAAAAGAACTGCTACCTATTGCATGCCACCCAGATTCAAGAAAAAGGGCCAAATTTTGGTAGTATACATCAGTATTTATTCCTTTTTAAAAACGCTTCGACATCACGAGTAGGCAGTGTAGTAGAGCACGATGGCCTTTGCAAGCATACCATATCCCCGAACTTACCATTGCAGAGGCGCGGTAAATTCTAGTTTAGGAGAGAAACTACCAAAATCGCCATCCTTGCAACTCCCTCCTCTGGCAGCCTAATCAAGCTTAGGCATCCAAGTCTCCCCTACCAATAGCCAGAAAGTACTAGTGACTCAATGCGGGCTGATGAGAAATAAAAACTTGGAGATAGAGAGAGGGAGCCTCAGGACATGAACGATATGAGTACTTTACAACACCACAACTATAGTGACCAGACCCGTATTAAATTATCAGCAATCGGATATCCAGCGCGGTATCGCCGATTTATCCAGCTTCCAGATCACTTAACTCAGAGGAACGAGGTACCAATCATTAAATTCCCTCTTCGCTTTCGAGAACTACATTCACTCAATATACCAGCACACAAAAAGTGGAAAGTCAAATTCTTCAATTCTTGAAATAAATAAACCATGTTCCAACGTAGTAGCAACCCCCAAGCGAATACCGATCTCTGGGAATTCCCTGAGGGAGGCGGTACCAAGCAAAAATTATGCACTACAATTACCATAATCTAAGCAATGTCACACGACCGGCACTGCAACAGAACATCGATCCGGCAGGAGTTTGGCCTCCTGCAGAGGGGGCTTAGTCTGAGGTTAGGGTTCGGTTGCTCCCGCAGAGCCCCTAATTAAGGGATCGTCCGGAACTCTGCGAAAAAATTATGTCCAAGTTCCCTCAGGCACATACGGTAGCCCTTCTTGCTGCTCCCCTAATTTACCCAGTATGGGAATATGATAGTCCGTAGGACCATAATTCTCGAATCTCTGGTCTTTGGGGATGCAAATATGGTAGCAACCATCATCGCTACGGGCAGTCCAAAGTCCATACTGGTAGCCTACTGGACTTGATATTGGTTCAGGTGATAAATACCGCTAGCAAGAGAAAATCAAATAGATGTCGGACGGAAGTTGGTTAATATACGGCAGTGAGCCTCAGATCTGGATGTTGCCTAAGTGATACCCTGGATGTACCGGTATGATACAGCCATTCAATAAAATCTTGTCGGGGAGTATGCTCCGCCGGGGGTATGTCGGGAACATAAGTTAGATACGCACAAGAGTTCTCAAAATGTGCAATTCTTAGACTAGCTTTATTTGAGCAGATCTACTGCTGGTACTGTACGATGGGCTCTGAACCTGAATGATACCCTGCGTATTTCACAGTCTGAACTGGGTATCTGACCTTCGGACATTCCTGCCGGAGCGACATACGGTATCTCCCCGTGCGATTTTGGGGCTTTTCTGGGCTCCCAATTTGGTTTCCGAGAAGAAAGCTTTAAGTTGGCCAAGGTAGGGGCATAGTCAGGAGAGTTTTGTTGGATGGATTTCTATTTTTTTTCTTTCTTTCGGCCCGGAGTTTCTGAGATTTTTGAGAACAGAGACGCATTTTCGTGTACTAGAGTATGGTAATAGATATTGGTAAAATGGGGAAGCCCCTAGACCGTGTCGAACTTAAAAATTTCCTTTTAACAACTTAAATAGGACCCTAGAATCCCTCTAGAGTCTTGTATTGAGCAACCGTCACTTTTGGTTTGCCTCTGGCCTATGGCAGGTTTCCCGGTTTCAGGCAGCAGTGTTTGCTACAGTCGACTACAGCTTCCGACAATTTGCCTAGGGGTAAACCAAAAGTGACCATTGCCATCTGAGACTCTCGTGGCAATCTACTGGAGAAGAGTAACACCGGTCCTGTGCAAATTATTATGGCAATAAGCGTATGAGTACTGTATTTCGGGAATCAGGAGCGTTATCAAAAGATAAAAAGAACCGCAAATCCTTAAACGCCTGGCACCAATGACATAAGGAAAGGACACAGCCACCAAATCGTTAAGACAAGCAACTCTTGCTTGTCGCAATTGAGCTTCGCACAACACTAAAGATGTTTAGGCCTAGTAACTACCCACATATTGAGTGCCTCCAGGAGGCTTCTCGCCAAATTTAGCTATTGCATACGTAATCGGAAGTTGTTTCTTGGTACTCACAAATTACGTATAAAGCAAACGCCTCGACATCGACCCCTCTAGCCCATCCTCTTGCTAAAACCTCTTGTTCAGTCCCCCCTCGTTCTTGTGCGGGTGTTAAGACTCCACGAACATGCGTTGTTTGGGCGAGGCTGCGGATGAGAGGGAAACCTTTCCGGGGACAAGAAAGAAAAAAAGGTTAGCTTCACCCAGGAAACTATTTGATCATGGACAGACTCACTTCTCAGTTCCTTTAACTTTGCAGGGTCGATTTCTGGGCACTCCCCTGCCGCATTACCGAACTTCCGCAATGTCGACGCCATCCTAGTTCGATCGAAGAAACCAGAGCAAATAGCAATTGTATTTACCGGTCGCCATTCATCCTCCTTTGTTCTATGCCCATACCAAAGTGAGGCATCTTCCTTTCCACTGTGCCAATGATGAAATTGTTAGCACAATGCCACGAACGCGCAAGAGAAACACCCGATACTACGTCCCGCGCATAAACCGAGAGTTTCTCATTCGAGTGGGATGGTTTTTGGCATGGGTCTTGTATTCACTCCTACCTGCCACAAGTTCTACTCCAAAGGACGCTCCCGTCTCCCTTCGGCCCAATGAAACCAAGGCCATGGTATATTATGGAGGATAATTGGACAAGTGCGATTTGCACGGAGCTCCAGCCCTCTTCCCCCACACCATCCAATGTTTTACTGTCGATAAAACACATCAGCCTGTAACTAAAGCTTGGGAGCGGAGAAAAGGCTCGCTTACAATGGATCCTGCCTCTTAATGGCAAGTGCCAAGGCCGCAGGAACCGCATTCGCCAAAACCTCCCAAGATTCCTCTTCCATTTCTGCCCTTTCGCTTTCGCCAAAAAATTCATATAAAGCACCAGTGGAGGAACTTGCAGCGCTTGCTTCCATAACCGCAAAGCTTCCCGGGGGGAAGACAGTGTTTCTGAGGCTCAAGAAATGGAATAAACTCCCAATACCCATGAATTGGCGAACAATTGACCACATTTCGAATATTTGGAAAGGTTTATCGGGATCTTAGCTTTAATGAAGGTATCGCAGTGAGTTGTCGCAGTATAGGGCCGATATCGGGATGATTGAGAAAAGGGGATGTGGTTGAGTTTTAATATTCGATCCTAGAAGCCACAAAAGTCGCATCACACATGGCTTAACGCCCTAAACTTAAATATCACCCACGCCCCCTAATGTTAGTAACAAGACCGGACCAAGGGACCAATCCGGGGCCCCTCTTGCACACGGGTGCAAACGCCAACCGGTTCTTATATCCAACTAATTGTTTTTTTTCTATAAGGCTGAAGCTTACGGAAGCGCCTCCGCAATCCAGGCTTTATGTTCCCACTACTGCTGCAGCTCTACCAATATCGTACTTATACTGCGACTTGCCGAAAGTCACACACAATTTCTCCGGGAAAATTATCGATATACCCGGCTTTGGCCCAATATATTTGGAATCTAAATTGAGTTTGCGTCGGGCCACTCAAGTTCAGGCGGGAAGCCCTTAGATGGATTGCCCCTCATGAATCATGCTTCGGGTACCGTCGCCCCCCTAGAGCTGTTCGGCAAATCCGATTCATCCTTTCGTACTATCACACTTTCAGTCTGCGTTTCTGCAAATGATCACGAAGTCAACGAGCGTCCTAATTCCTGAGTGTATCAGCTAGGGTGCATAGCAAAAGTATGCATTCAAGCACAACTTCAAGTCATGTTGCCCCTTGAGAAGGAGTCGATCAACCATTTGAATGATTATGTTCGCGTTTTCTATCCACGCCGAGTATTAGACAGGCGCTTGGATTTGCAGTCATCTTCAATCTTCTATGCCTAGATAGTGAACGTTTCGCACGTTGTCTAAATTAGTGCGAGCGGTGGTGCCAATATTAGCAAACCTTAATAATCTCTTCAAAACCACACTTCTGCGAGGCTCCTTTTGTGGTAAATATACTCAACAGTATAAACATCCCTTGTGAGTGCCCCGCGTTCGGCAAAGCTTATGGTGCACGAGCCTTTACCTCGTATCTAAAGTACTAGGACAAAGCTATTCGTCCGATCGGCGGCAACCGGGCAACCCCTCAAAAAACCCCACCTCAACGATCAACCACCCCTCAACAACCAT
>Ga0307507_10011963_pt1 | contig 10834 bp, 5 predicted proteins | sample 7_EM_MG_FD_207223 | JGI IMG/M metagenome (GOLD analysis project Ga0307507, IMG submission 207223) | Populus trichocarpa ectomycorrhiza microbial communities from riparian zone in the Pacific Northwest, United States - 7_EM | ecosystem: Host-associated > Plants > Roots > Unclassified | place... | reverse complement strand
GTTATAATCCATAGTGATTAATTTATTTTTTAATATTACCTTCTAATAATGGTAGGATTGGTCTTTGTGATGCTAAAATTGCAAATGTTGAATGATAGAGCGGTTTATTAAACCAAACTGTATTTAACGTTAAAGTTAGAGATATTTATTTTAGAACAAGAGAATTATTATTATAATTCATAGTATTTAATTTATTTATTTTTTAATATTACCTTCTAATAATGGTAGGATTGGGTTGAATGATAGAGTGGTTTTTAAACCAAACAGTATTTAACGTTAAAGGTAGATATTTGAAAGAGCGCGTGTGAAAATGTCCACATAGTATTTCTCCTTCCTTCTGCTTTTGCTATTAGAGAATGAATCATCAACACACCACGTCACTGAATCATCCTCTAATATTTGCTTTCCAAACTAATTGGGATTCAGAGGGTTAGTTAGCATTTAGCAAGATGCGTCAAGAAATCAATAAAAAGAAAGAGACGGGGGAAGGGGGGAGCGAAATTGCGTGGTCCACTGCTGTCTTGCTATTTTTATTTTGTTTTTCGTACGACTGCGTGGTCCCCACTCCGACCAACCCAATTGGGCGTACCACGAAACAAAACACCACCTCTTTCCAACAAGTCTCCCAGAAGCACCAACCCAAACAACCCAGCCTAGGTTCCCGAACCTCACCGAGCCAGAGCCAGAGCCACTAGCTCCCACTTCCCCTCTTATCTATATAACATCCCATCTCCTCCACTTCTCTCGCATCCGAAAACCAAATTCGCATATCCTCCTCTCCTCTCCTCTCCTCCCCTCTAATAGTAATAAAATTTCATTTTTCATTTCAGCAGCACCAAGGTGGGTTTTTTTTTCCCTGGTATCTATAAAAATTCTCTAGAGTTCAAGAATAGGGGTTAAAAACCCAGGGTAGACGAGTTGTAGACATCACGGCTATACACGGAGTAACTCGGCCTCTAATTCATGTCCGGGCTGTACGACGTAAGGGTTGTTTAATCGAGAGCAGCAACCCTTCGCCGCACGGTGGACGTGGCGCTCTGCCCTCCGAAGGCGGCAGCCCTTCTGATCTCCTCTTTCTTGCTGGTGGCGGTTTCTCCTTCTTTTAAGTTAGTTGTAGCTTAGTATTATTACTATTATTATACTACCTATCACATCTAAAATAGAAAAAAAAATCATTCGAATTTTGTAAAAGCCAGTCAGCCAATAAGTAAAGCATTAGATCTCGAATAAACGAACAAGATGATGCTTAGGATCAAAAGGGTTCCTACTGTTGTTTCCAACTACCAGAAAGAGGAAGGTGAGGAGGGTTCTCGCCGCGGAGGGGGTTGCGGCCGCAATTGCCTTCAAAATTGTTGCCTTCAAGGTATTTTTATTTTATTTGAAGATCTTTAATTGAAACCTCGTTTGGTTTGATCTTTATTAAACATTTACTGTATGGATAGGCGCACGCCTACCTTTATATACTTTCAAGAAAGTGGACAGGATTATCACAGAGCAGAAGGATGTGTTTGAACATGACAAGAGTGAGCCTCCAGTTGCCTTCCTCAATTCGCTCCTTCTCGGGGAGGTATTATTACTTAACCTACTCTTAACTCAAGCATATTCCATTGAATTGATATTTATTTATTTACATATCTTTTCGCAGTTGAGTAGTCAATTTTAAGTTTACTTTATGTACCTGTTTGAATTTTTAGTGGGAGGACCGTATGCAGAGAGGGCTCTTTCGCTATGATGTCACCACCTGTGAAACCAAGGTCTTAATTCTCTCTTATTATCATTATTTGGTTGCGATTTGAAGCTGAGTCTGTTATAATAATATGGTAGTGTTTACATAATTGGATATGAGATTTCTGCCTAATCTTTGGTGATGTTCCTTTAGGTGATACCGGGTCGCAATGGTTTTATTGCTCAGCTGAATGAGGGCCGTCACTTGAAGAAGAGGCCAACTGAATTCCGTGTCGATAAGGTCCTCCAGCCCTTCGATGGAAACAAATTTAACTTCACTAAAGTTGGTCAAGAAGAGATCCTCTTCCAGTTTGGAGAGAGTGAAGATGGGGAAGTCAAGTTCTTCCCGGATGCCACTATTGATGCTGAGAATTCTCCAAGCGTGGTTGCCATCAACGTACATCCTTGGTTCTTGTCTTACATCATTGTTTTTCTTTGATTGACAGTGTTATCTGAGTAGAGCAGTAAGATGATGGTTGATTACTTTTGCTGTGTCAATTTAACAGGTGAGCCCTATTGAATATGGGCATGTGCTGTTAATCCCACGTGTCCTGGATTGCTTGCCTCAGAGGATTGATCGTGATAGCTTCTTGCTTGCACTTCACATGGCAGCTGAAGCTGGGGATCCATACTTCCGACTGGGTTACAATAGCTTGGGTGCTTTTGCAACCATTAACCATCTTCACTTCCAGGTTACTATCCAAATAGCTATATCCTTTTCAACTTGAATAATCATATCCCTTAGAAGTGGTTGGTAGTTCATTCGATAATGAGCCGGCAATTTGATAATCTACATGGAACAGGCTTACTACTTGACTGTGCCTTTTCCGATTGAGAAGGCATCCACCAAGAAGATAACTACGTTGGATGGTGGTGTGAAAATCTCTGAGCTTGTGAATTATCCTGTCAGAGGTCTCTTCTTTGAGGGTGGAAATGCCCTGCAAGATTTATCCAACACTGTCTCAGATGCCTGCATTTGCCTTCAAGAAAACAACATACCTTACAATGTGCTCATTGCTGATTGTGGAAACCACATCTTTCTCCTTCCACAGGTAATGAACATGGGAGCAACATAGAGTTGACTTCTTTGCTTGTTGATATTTTAACTGCATAGATTACACTTGTCTTCAATTCTTTAATATTGTCTAATGGATGAACAGTGTTATGCTGAGAAGCAAGCTCTAGGGGAAGTGAGTTCTGAGCTTCTTGATACCCAAGTGAACCCTGCTGTGTGGGAAATCAGCGGCCATATGGTGTTGAAGAGGAAGAAAGACTATGAGGAGGCATCGGAAGAGAATGCTTGGAGGCTTCTTGCTGAGGTGTCTCTCTCCGAAGAGAGATTCCAAGAAGTGAATGCTCTCATCTTTAAAGCTATTTCCAACAGTGGTAATTGCAGTGGAACTGATTCTGAGAACGTGCTTGAGGATGCAAATGTTGAACATACGTCTCTTGAAGAAGTGAATGCCATTAATGAAAACTCCCATTCAGCCATGGTTACTGGGAGTCCAGGATGTCTAGTTCTGCAGTGAGTATTGTGCTTAGGTGAGCAGACCAGTGACATATCTGGCTCTCAAATAAGCTTATGGCAGTTTTGGCATACAAGTGGTCTTCACTAGTGTGTTTGTGGATTATGGCATTAGTCTAAATAAGCAAACTAGGTTTGCATTTTTAAACTTGGTGTGGATTGTTGTCTTTAGCATTTCTGGTTTTGTATTCAGCCTATTGACCATGTAATGTGGTCTTTGTATGTACTGCATGGGATTTGTGTAAAATATTATGGAATGTTTACTCTTTGGAACTCGTATCTTTTCATGACAATTTTCTTCTGGGCACTGAATCCAAATGAGACGTTAATATGAACATGTAGAAAAATTGGGTAAATGATTTATGAATTATACATATTTTTATGGATTTTGTACCTAATTTATTGTTCCTTGAATGATTTTATCATTATGTCCAGTATCGTTAGTTTGTCTGTCATGTGATTGACATTCATTTGCTGAACCATAAAGAAAATAATGAAAGGTGTTTTTCGCTTACCTCTCTAAGATTTTGAATTAAAAAAAAATATAGAATCAAATAACTCACCACTTAAAAATCCGGATTGAATAACCATTTTAGAGATATAAAGTTAAAGAAAATAATACTGACAAAGTCAAGGAAATGATGCTGAATTTGATACATGTCAATTTGCCTAGGTTAAAATAATTAGAATTAAATTCATTTTTTTTAAACTTACAATATATGATCTGAATCATAATTATATATTTGAAATGTATTTTCAAATCTAGAAAATATCAAAATAAAATAAATAAAACTTAATAATAGTCTGAATCATAATTATATATTTGAAACATCATTTCAAGTCTTAAAAAATATTAAAATAATATAAATAAAACCTAATAATTGAATTTAACATAATTATAGACAATAAATAATAATAACTCGTTTTTAACTTTAGAAAGTGTAGACAAACACTTAGATAGCACTAAAATTAAAATTGACATAACTCTTTGTAGAAAATTCCAATAGATGCATGACTAGCCGACTAACTTGTAAAGATAACATTCTGCACTTGAAAACCATGTAGGATCCACTTATTTTCCTAGGCAATAAAAAGATAAAAAAAAATAAGCTCAAAATTGACAATGTACTAATAACAAACAACCTAAAAAACATCATCTATTTATAATGTTAACTCATTCAAGTAACCCAACTCTATTTGGACCAATAATGAACACTCTAGGGGATAGGATTTTATTTCTTGTTTTTAGGCCTTTTTGGAATATATATATAAACAAGAAATAAAATGCGTTCTCTCTCTCCTATCCGTAAGGGAGATCATATTTTATTTTTTCAAGGTTTTTTTTATATACATATATTGTTATAAAATCTATAATTACATATATTGAATGCCCAATAAAATCTTTTAGACTTTGTAACTTTTAGGTTTAGTCTCTTGGTTTTTTATGACACTTGGGTCTTTTAGTGTCTTCTAATGTTCTCATTTTCTTCTCCTATAAATAGACTAGTCTTGTATTCTAAGGATTGAAAAATATATAAGAAAATGTATCAATTTTTCTTTTAAGTTCTATTTTGAATATGTATATTATTACTTGTTCTTTATTTTTTAACACATTATCAGTATAATCACTCTAATTAATTTCTATTGAAATGTTGACACACATGAACTCCTATATTACATGGCTTGTATCAATTTCAATATTTTCTTTTCATTATGTTTCATACTTTATAGAATATATTTGGTTCTCCAACTTATTTTTGACAAGTTTTCTTTACTTTTTATTCATCAAGAACTAAAGTTTCTGAAGAACTAGTATTGTAAGTTCCTAAATAAATAAATTAAATGCAGTTCTTGAAGAACTAGTATTTCTAAAGAACTAAATAAATGACAGTTTTAAAAGACTGATTTTTTCTTTTATATTCATGATTTTATTTAATAAGTTGTTTCTTTTTTTATATAAATAATATTGAATATAACAAAACATGAATTTACTACTCTTGATATATCTGAGAATAATTATTTGTCATGTATCATTGATGCTAAGATTCATCGAGAAGCTATAAATCTTGGAGAGACCATCAAAGAAGAAAATAACGCATCCTTGCATGATCGTGCAAAAGCAATGATTTTTATTTGCCACCATCTAAGTGAAGGATTAAAAGTTGAATATCTCAACAATAAAAGATCCTCTTGTTTTGTGGAAAAATCTAAAAGAAAGAAATGACCACTAAAAGTGTATCATACTTCCTCAAATTCGTTATGATTGGTTGCACTTGAAGTTGCAAGATTTTAAATCCGTTAGTAAATATAATTTTGCTCTTTTTAAAATTACCTCAGAGAAGAAATTGTATGGTGAAAATATCACAAAAGACCAAATGTTAGAGCCTGCAACAACAATATAGAGAATGTAATTCCAAGAGGTACTTAGAACTAGTTTCATGTCTTCTTATAACTTAACAAAATAATGAGCTTTTGATGAAAAATAATCAATCTCGTGCCACGTGTTCTAAACCATTCCCTGAACTGAATGAAACCTTTGTCCAAAACACAAGAAAGAACTAAGGGTACTGTGAACACCCGATTGAAATTTTCTAGGATTATAAATTTAATAAAAAGAAATTAGGGAAATGAATGAAGATAGAAATATATTTTTTATGAGAAAATAAATAAATAAAATAAAATGGTAGAAGGGTAAAATTGAATAATATTAAGTTAAAGGTTATGGGATTAAATCAATTAAGGTGTTAAAAGAGTGAGATCTAAATAGAGAATTAAATGAACTTTGGGCCATTATGTAAATAAAGGAACTTCATGATATAGTACATGAATGGGAAGCCATTCATGGCCTGCTATTGAGAGGGTGAGAAGAGAGGAAACAATTGGGGAGATTTCTTGTATTTTCCACTTAGATTTCATCTAATTAAGCATTAAATACTAGAGAGTAAGGGATTATAGGAAGTTTAGAGGATATTTGGACAAAGAATCAAGAAAACAATCCTTGGGATTTTGCTAGCAGGTTTTTGAAGAAATAAGGAGAAAGAAAAGAAAATTTTATTCTAGGACCTTTTACCTTCACTTTTCTTGTGGGTAAGTGGTAAAGTGCCTAAGTTTATGAATCTTTATGCATTTCTAAATTTATATTTATGAATTATGCATTAAAGAATGTTATGTAGAATTATGTAATTCATAAATTGATGCTTATATGATAGACTAATGTTGATATGTATGCGAAATTATATGGGTGATGAATGATTAATAGAAATTATTGAAAGAATATAATAAATTCTAACTAGAAATATTTATGTGGGGTTATGATATTTATATGACTATGATATGCACAATTATGAAAGTAAGCATGTTGGTTTGAATAGGAAATAATGAAACAAAAAAACTTGAATGAATGCCTTAAATTGGTTAGGTCCCATTACGATCACTATTTAGTTTTATAGTTGGAAAAAAAATTATTCAAGTTATTGAGAAAATTGTGAATAAATATATCAACTAGATGATTTAAATGTGTAAAGGTGAGGAATTGATGGAAAAATAGATCATTCTATTAAGAATTTGCTTTCTTTGACAGAAAGATATAAAAATAAATCAATGAATTTAAATGGTTAAGCTAGGTAGAAATAAGCCAAATGAATTCAAAACAAAAAAGGATTTTTTAATAGTGAGAAGAGAATATTAATTATCTAACGTGGAATGAAGTCTTATTTTCATGAGACAATGGAAAGGGAAAGAATTATATTAGTTAAGAAAAGAAATAATGATTAAGGGCTTTTAAATAGAGAATATATTGATGAGATAATTCAATTAAAAATAAATAAATAAAGAAGAAAGAATCTACCAAAAGGAAAGATTTCATGAATCTATAAGAATAAATTTGATTTAACGTCGCAGGAGAAGTTACTGGCAGGTTAGAGACCGTGGGAATGGTAGTACGTCAGACAACTATAGGTAGGTGAAAATATTCACCACAAAAATTGAATTAATCAAATTTTTAGGGTGTTAGTATTGGTTATTATAATATTTACTTTTAATTGTTAGTCGTAATTATTACGTGAGAAAACAAATTATACAGTTTAATAAATAAAATGATATATGTAATTGAAAAAGAATATTGAATTGTTTGGGCTCCCAAAATGGGAATGCTTGATTTAATGAATATCCACGTCAAGATGTTGAATTTTTTATGGTATTTAGAAGAGAATACCATATTAGATTGACTTTCAAAATGAGGAATGCTAGATTGAAAAAATATCATAGAGATGATATTGATATTTTTATGGTATTCATAAATGAATACTGGATTTGATTGGCTTCCACAATAGAAAATGTCAGACTGAAAAGTATAATAGAGAGGATATTGATATTTTTATGGTATTCAGAAACAAATACTATATTGGATTGACTTTTAAAATAAAAAATGCCAGATTGAAAACAAATATCATAGAGAGGATACTGATATTTTTATGGTATTCAGATAAGAATACTAGACTGAATTGACTTTCAAAATGGAGAATTTCATATTTAAAAGTATCGACGTGAGGATAATAGAATTCATGTTGTATTTAAAAATAGAAATATAATTGATTGATTCCTACAATGAAAGTGCCAAATTAATGAGTATCTATAAGTGGAAATTATAAATTATTAATAGTGAAGGAAACACCGAATTTGTAGAATTTTATTCAGAAAATTATGTTTGATAAATACGTGGTTGATTTGTTATGTTAAGAAATAGAATATTTGAAAAGAATTTTTAACGATTCAGCAATGAGATGGAATTGAAAAATGGATCATTGAATATATTGTTAATTAATTTGGTTAGAATTTCAATTTTGATTATTTCTTCTAAAATATAAAGATCATTAATAATATTAATAATAAATCAATTATTGTGCTGATTATTATATGCATGGTAAATTTTCAAGTTCATCTTAGTCCCGTCAGGGTTAACATTTTACTGCACTCAAATCTCTTTTGCATATATTTTGTTATAAATAGTATTATTTAATAATGTTGAAATGAGAAGAATTATGTAATTAATCCAGTTTAATATTTGTATAAGATGAATTGGATGTAAATGGTGTGTGATAATTAATTAGGATGAATGGAATATCAGTTGGTTATGTTTTAGCTTAAATATATTATGAAATTAAATGTTAAATGAGACGTTTTCATGAAATAATATAATTATGTAATATTAATCTTTTATGATATAATGTTTAGCAAAATAAATAAGAATATATTGATTGATTTCAGGAAGTGGTAAGAAATAAAAACATAGAAAGTCAGATAAATGAATTTTAGTTTTATGTATGGATGATGAAATGGTTTGAAATGTTCAAATTATTGATTATATGTATTTAATTGTGATCTTTGATGTGTGATTGAATTGATATAGACACTTGGGATGTTTTAAATACAAAGAAAATTCTGGTAAAATTTCAATAGAATTTGATATATGTAAAAAGATGGAAAACAAATCCTACCTTTTTTTTTTCTTTCTAATTTATGGGATTGAGGTAATTCCCAAAAAGATGGATCATTATATGGGGTGTTACATGTATAGATTTGAAAAAAATAAATGGAAAATGAGAAGAGATAACCCTTCAAAAGGTAACCCACCAAACCACTAGAAGTGGAGACATAATAAACCCAAACAAGAAAAGGGCAAGAAGTTGCATAAACTTGAAGATAAGTGTCTTAATCGTGGTATGCATGGTCATTGGTCTCACACTTGTTGCACGTTAAAACATCTTACAGTATTATTTCAAGCCTCTCTGAAACAAAATACAGTTGAGACTAATTTTGTTCATAAAGATGATCTTGAAGGTCATAATGTTTATCTTAATGTTAATGCTTATCTTGATGTTTTTGATTTATTTGAAAACCCAGATAGAACAAATAACATGTTTAATAGTGGAATTCTCGAGGATAATTAATATATTTTTTTATTTATATTAAGATATTTATTTTATTGTATTTTTAATAAACAATGTCAATTTTATTTCAGTTAAATAATAAAATTTAATTATATTTTGAATAGAGGCATAACTTTTCATGATGGAGATTTATGTCTAATAAATAATGCAACAACGCACAAAATTCTCAAGGGTAAGAAATATTTTGAATATTTAACATTAACCAAAGCTAATGTCACTATAATATTAGATCCAACAAACGTGATTATAGAATCCATAAAAGCTAATATTATATTACCAAATAACACAAAACTGAGCATCAAAGATGCATTACATCCACCGAATCCAGAAGAAATTTACATAATTTTAATGATATACATGCTAATGGTTATCATACTGAAACAATAGATGAAGACAAAAAATAATATCTTTATATTATTTCATGTATTCCAGGCTAGAAGCTCATGCTTGCAAAATTAAATGCTTTCTATTTTGGAATTATTATACGTTTATGAAATCTATTGAAACAAATTTTGTGATACACCAGAAGTGTTCCAACCCAAAAATATTTATGCTTTAGCATGATCGACTTAGACATACAGGATCAATAATAATGCGATGAATTATTGAAAATTCACATGGATATCCTTTAAAGAACTTGAAGATTCTTTTACCAAGTGAAAACTCAAGTGCTGCGTGTTCTCAAGGTAAATTAATTACCAAAACATCTTAATCAAAGGTTGTTACAAAATCACCAACTTTCCTTAAAAGAATTGAAGGAGATATATGTGGACATATTCATTCACCATGCAAACCTTTTAGATGTTTTATGGTATTGATTGATGCAACAAGTAAATGGTCACATGTTTGTTTACCTTGTAGTCAAAATGTTGCATTTGCTAGATTAATAGCATATATTACTAGACTACGAGCGCAATTTCCTAATTATCTAATAAAGAAAATCCGATTGAACAATGTTGGTGAGTTTACTTATCAAGCATTTGATAATTTTTGCATTTCTATTAGGATTGATGTTGAACAACCTATTGCTCATATACATACTTAAAATGGTCTAGCAGAATCATTTATAAAATGCATTCAATTAATTGCTAGACCATTACTTATAAAATCAAAACTGCTTACATTTGTTTGGGGATATGCTGCATCATTAGTTAGAATTAAACCAAGTGCTTACCATAAATATTCTTTTTTGCAACTTGTTTTTGGTATACCACCAAATATATTTCATTTATGAACTTCTCAAGCATTTGATAATTTTTGCATTTCTATTAGGATTGATGTTGAACATCCTATTGGTCATATACATACTTAAAATGGTCTAGCAGAATCATTTATAAAATGCATTCAATTAATTGCTAGACAATTACTTATAAAATCAAAATTGCTTACATATGTTTGGGGAAATGCTGCATCATTAGTTAGAATTAAACCAAGTGCTTATCATAAATATTCTCTTTTGTAACTTGTTTTTGGCATACCACCAAATATATTTCATTTATGAACTTTTAGGTATGCGATATATATGTCTATAACACCCCCACAAAAGATTAAAATGGGTTCACAACGTAGAATAAGAATTTATATTGGTTTTGATTCTTCATTTATTATTAGATTCCTTGAACCTTTGACTGATAAT
>Ga0307507_10011962_pt1 | contig 10834 bp, 4 predicted proteins | sample 7_EM_MG_FD_207223 | JGI IMG/M metagenome (GOLD analysis project Ga0307507, IMG submission 207223) | Populus trichocarpa ectomycorrhiza microbial communities from riparian zone in the Pacific Northwest, United States - 7_EM | ecosystem: Host-associated > Plants > Roots > Unclassified | place... | reverse complement strand
ATATTTTCGTTATATATATATATATAGGAGTAGCACGATCCTCTCTCCATTACTCTCGTGATTTATTTCACTAGTGTACAAATTAATTAAAGGCATCTTTTGATTGCCAAGCTACTCCCTGATATATTCTCTAATTTGCCTAATTACATCTGTTATATATATACATATATATAGGAGGAGTACTCCTCTCTCTCTCTCTCTCTCTCTCTCTCTCTCTATATATATATATATATATATATATATATATATAGCTGTTTGATTGTCCTTATTTGCATCAGCTGAATGACATCATATGTATTCTCTAATCACCACGTGACTGCTGTCCTGTCACCAAGAAAAGAAAATAAAGAAAAGAAACTAAGCAGTCAAGTGGGCGAAAAAGAAAATTCATAATCCAGCAAATATAACGTATTGGAATTCTTCCACGTATTGCAGAAGCTTAAATTTATTTTTTAATTAAGGCCTTCGAGAGTCTAACGTCAAGTGGATAATCGAACATTTGTTAAATAAAAAATATAACGTGCAGCTCATTTAAATAAAAACAAATTATATATGTGGAAATATTTTTATTGAAGTGTCTTCGCTGTAAGGTGGCATAAAATAGGAATTGTTTTGGTACGTATTGGAATTCTTCCACGTGCTGTTACTGCTCCAAAGCAACCTTGGATAGAACAATCCTTAAAGTAACGGACCTTGCTTTGCCAAAAGATAAAATCAATACAACCTTGGATACAACTATCCTTAAACTGATGGCGACCCTCTGTATATCATCATGTAGGGTCCCTGTCTGTCTTGTGTCTATTTTTTAAGGTTACTGCGTTCGAATCCCATTAAAATCATTAAAGATTTATATAATTATTAAGGTTTACAAAATGCCAAAATGGATCCAACTTATGGTCCTTGTTTGGCTATAATTCACAACAAAATCAATAGTTGATTGAATTCTTGTGAAATTCCAACATCCGTTTCGATCAACGCAAATGATTGTGGTAATAAAATATAGTTATACCTTTATACATTAAAAGTACCATAAATAACATCAAAATTTATTAATTTATCAAGATATTATTTAAACTTTAAATTTAAATCAAACACAACTATTATTAAATCAAGGGTATTGATTTATCTAATATTGATTTATTGAGATTATACTATATATCGTAGATTTACTTGGATTTTTTTTATATAGAAAAAAAAAGACATTTATTAACAAAAACTAAAATATATAGGAAAAATTATTGTAGTGTTTTTCACTATCACCATCTCACAATTCACTATGGTTTCTAGCCGATGAGTTTTTTAAATTTTCAATTTGATCCTCGAATTTGTTTTCCACAATTAAGCCCTTTTGAGCCCAAATTAGAGTTAGATTGCATATGTTTTTAGGAGTGAGAGTTGAATTGAAAAACAAAGGACTGAAGTGATAAAAGTGGATAACATAGGCAGTAGGTTTGGAATTTATTTGAAAAGTTCATTTACATCCCTCATCTTTTTAATCTATTAAGTAATCGGTCCCTGTAATTAAAAAAAAATACATTTTAACACCAAACATCATTTTCCTCTTTTCTTAGTCCTTCTTTTGGTAGAGGAGAAAGATGAGGTCACCGGATTCCGACTTATAGAGAAAAAGTTGTTGCTGGGAAAGATTTAGACCACCAAAACAATTAATTTTAATGTCAAATGGTTTCATATGATGATGGGAGTTAAGATTATGTGTTTTTTACCTTGGAAAAAAAAATCCAAACTCAGGAAAATTTTTTGTTTCGAGTTAATTTTGGGTTTTCAATCGATTTTTGTGTTTTTGGAGAATATAGATTGGTTTAACAAGGTTTCTAGGGTGTCTCTTGGATGTTTTGGGTCAAAATGGGTTGAAAATGAGTTCTTGGATCAAAATAAAATAAAAACTTGTTTTTTTGGTCATGCTAGTGGCTGAATTTTAGGATTTCTAGACAACATATCATCTATTTTTTTTTCCACCCAGCTAGGGCGAACAACACATCGCTCGCCCCATTAAACTTTTTTTTAAAATTAAAGGCCCACATGTGGGCCTTTTCTTGATTGGATCACGAGGCACCAGGCCTGGCTTACCAAGGCCGGCATCGCCTAGCCTCATTCCCTATTTTTTTTTTCAATTTTTATATTAATTGTTTTTTTATATGTGTTTTTCTTAAATATTTTTAAAATTTATGTTTTAATTGATACCTCTTCTCTATGATTTTGTTTTTTTGTTTTTTAGCCTTTGTTGAATAACAATTATTAGGTGTGTTTAATTTTTTCAGAGGTTAGTATGATTTATCTGTAATTGTTTTTATATATTTTATATAGATTAAATATTTATTTTTTTATAATATTTTTAATATGTGCAACCTCGCAAAATTTTGTTTCCTTTTTATTGTATTCAATAAATTTTATGTGTGGGTCAATATCTATTACAAATTGATTTTCATAAATAAATTCATTAAACACAACCAGGTAAATGACCTGTATTGCGATATTAAATATCTTGATTTATATTGATATCTTAATTTTTCAAACTATGTTTTTATTTATTGTTAATTATTATTTTCCATTTATTTACATAATGGTTCGTGATTTATTTAATTGGATACGTGCATAATTTTTTCAGTTTATATTTATGATTTTTTATGTTAAAAACAACATTGAAAAATTCTACATGTTCAAGTTTTTTTTATCATGCATTGATGTTTTCAATTTGATCCTTATTCTTATAAATTTTTTTCTTAACTCTTTTATTAAAAAAATATTTTTTTTTAATTTTATTATTAAATCCAGGTTGATAGTGTTTTTTTTGTTTTTATTGATCGGTTTTTTATATGTATATTTTCTTGTTTGTTATCATTATTTTTTTTCCTATATAATTCAAATAGCGTCAATGTATTTAGTTTATTGGAAATATAATCAAAGTTATTAAATTATTTTTTAAAATTACATTTATGATATCTAAATATTTTATTAAAAAATAATACCGACTCACAAGCGAAGTAGAGGCACAAGCCTATAGTTATTATTATAGGCTGAAAAAAAAAAGAAGGAGAAGGAGAATGGTGCAATGGACTAAAACATCAAAGCCCATCTCTCAAATTGTTGGGCTAAAGCTCAGTCCATGAAATCTTCACAGCTTGAAGCCGGGCTAGTCCATAGTACTCACCTTATTGCAGAGCTCTTTGCATCTTCCACTGAATTGGCCCTTGTTTCAACACCAAACCAGGACAAAAACACAAACACCTTCTGGGTGCAGTGCCAACACTTCATTGTCCAAAAGGAACAACAAGATTTACATCAAAGTTTGAAACTCTCTTGTCTTAGCAGCAAGATTTGTTTGAGAGTTTGAGACTTTTCAGGCAACAATTGTTATTGGTATGCAAATCTCGCCTCTTCGTGTAATTGGGTTCCATTGGATAATTAGTAATGGTCAGTAGATCATCGACTAGATTCTTGAATATTTGTATAGCTTCTTTTTGCAAAGCCAAGCATTTACAAAGAGCAGAAACTGTGATTATTGATGGTGTAAGACTAGGTGTTTTGCCTGATGTTGTTACTTACAATACATTGATCAATGCTTACTCTCGTTTTGTTAGTTTTGATGCTGCTTATTCAGTACTTGATAGAATGAAAGAAGCCAGTATAAAACCTGATATTGTCACTTACAATTCTTTGATTGCTGGTGCCATGAGGCATTGTTTGTTGTCGAATTGTATGGATTTGTTTGAAGAAATGCTTGAGTTGGGGATAAAACCTGATATTTGGAGTTATAATACTTTGATGCATTGTTTTTTTAAGCTAGAAAGACCTGATGACGCATATCGGGTATTTACGGATATTATACTTTGTTATTTATCACCTTCTCAAGCTACGTATAATACTATGCTTAATGGGCTTTGCAAGTGTGGTTTTGTGGAGAATGCGCTCATGTTGTTTAGGAAATTAAAGAGACATGGGTTTGTTCCTTCATTGGTTACTTATAATATTCTTATTAATGGGTTGTGTAAAGCTTGGAAATTGAAGACAGCTAGGTGGATGCTCAAGGAGCTTGGTGCATCTGGACTTGTTCCAAATGTTATAACGTATACTACAGTCATGAGGTGTTGCTTTAGATCTAGGAGGTTTGAACAAGGGCTTGAGATATTTGAAGAGATGATTGATAAGGGATATACCTTTGACGGTTTTGCATATTGCACAGTTGTTGGTGCTTTGGTCAAGACTTGTAGGATTGAAGAAGCAAGTCATTATATGGAGCGGATGGTGAACACTGACATTGGTCTTGATATGGCATCTTATAATACACTCATTAATTTGTATTGTAAAGGTGGTAAGTTGGAAATGGCACATGGAGTACTTGATAAAATGGAAAAGGAAGGTTTTGAACGTGATGAGTATACAAACACGATTCTGATGAATGGGTTGTGTGAGGAAGGTGATGTTGAGGGGGCCATGGAGTATATGAATGTAGCGGGTTTCAATTCAAACTTGGTTGCTTTAAACACCATGGTTGATAGGTGGTGTAAAGCTGATCAGATTGATTATGCTTTTAAAATCTTTGATTCAATGGATATGAGGGATTCTTTTACCTACTCCTCCTTGATTCACAATCTTTGCAAGGTTGGAAGGTTCCGTTGTGCATCCAAGCTCTTGCTCTCTTGTGTAAGAAGTGGCACGAGAATACTCCCATCTGCTAAGCGTGCAGTTTTTGATTGTCTTCGTCATTCCGGTCATCAAAGAGAAGCAAAGAGACTTAAATCAGAAATTAAATTGGCTCTTTCCGCAGTTGTTTAGGTTCACTATGGAGTTGGAACATTTTTCTGGGGAAACTCATTCAATTTATTGGTCATTTACAAGGTAAATACAAATGCCACTTTTGTTGAAGTAGAAATGTAAACATCCACAGTTATCTTTGGAGCTCCAAGAACACTTTTTTGGCTAATAAGAACTATTGTAAAAAGATACAGATTGGTCTATTGAAGCAGGGTAATGGAAAATGAATATCATTCATATATCACCGTTGTAACATTGTTCTTGACTAGAGCATGTTTGGCCTAATCTACTCTTGCTGAAGAAAGGACATATTACCAACCATGCAAACATTGATGGATGACAGAAGAACAAACACATGACAGTTTTTTGGTGATCTCACAGGTGAAACTCTTTATATGTCAATGATGGTATTGTTGGACTTCCTTTTGAGTTCAAGTTTAATGATAAACTTGATTGTATGCTCTATCTGTATGTTGAAAAAACTCGTTTTTTTTTTTTTGCATATATTGTTGGGAACCAGTCTAAAGGAACTGTACCATATCAACTGCTCCCAAGTGAATGTTATTTTAATGTAACTAATGCAGTGATTTCCTTGCAGAACAAAATATGTTCATCTTTTTCTGAAACTTCAAATTTTTCTTGGAATTTTTGTCATTTTTTATAAGTCATTTAGGCTTGAAACTTGCACAGACCTATATTACTTGTTCTTAATTTTATTAATTAGAATAGAGGTGGTGAGATTTAAATTCATGACCACTTGGTCAACAAGGGTTTCATACCATGTCAAAAAATCAATTCAACGAAATAACTTAAGTTGTTAGTTGAGGTCTTAATATATGATTTATATTATTCTCTAACATATACAAAAAAAATTTCCATTTGCTCATTCAGTGTAATTATTTCTGAAATTTCAGAACACTCTAAACAGTCCACGATTACTTGTGGCAAAATTATGCTCAACATGCATGCTGTGTCTTTTTCTTTTTTCTTTTTTTGGTGTAGCATTTGATAATCTGTCCGTGTGCTTTCATTGTGAGCTGGTGTTTTTTTGGATTAAGAAGTTACAGACCACAGGGTTCAAAGTTTTAGGATTCAAGTATGGTTAGAGTGAACTTCCATGACAAGGATGAAAATTGATAGAGAATCAGCTCTGTATTTAATGGCAACAATCATCGAGGTTTTCTCATTTTAATGGTACTAAATATAAAGAATAAAGAAACACGTGGTAATTAAGACTCCTATTATTGTATGAGTATATGGTTGAGGCTTAGGGAACTTCTGATGAATGTAGATCTAGTGCAGTATTCAGGAAACGACAACTCTCAGAGAAGGTAAACAAGGAAAGATTACTATCTGGGACCTGTCTAAGAAGTGTTGTCTAATATCACCTCTATAGTCTTATATCACCATGCAGTAGTTCAAACTTCAAAGACGACTTCCTCCTTTGTCACTGCTCTACTTTTTCATAGATGGAACTCTTGTGGAATTTTAGATCAGCCAATTTGCTTGCTAACTAAACTAGCCTGCATACAAAGATACATTTACATCCGTGCTTCTCAATTTACTAGTTTCTTTGACATCATGTACCCGGGTTATTCACTGAATAATGCTTGATTACATTTGTGTTTATCTTCCTAATTTCTCATGTCCTATGAATGATTTTATAATATCTCGAGCTGCTTGGTGATGCAGGACTGCCGTCCAATACTTGCATGACTTGAATATGATTTATGGTGTTTATCAATTTGCAGATGGGCTACGTTGATTCAACTTATTGACATGAAGGTACATCAGCACAAGTTTCACACGCAGTCTTTCTGTTTTATCAATATTCCATGTCATTCACATTATTTGAACTATGCACCAAACAATCTTGTTCCTCTAGCAATAATTAGGGAAAATTTTCTTAGAGCTGTGAGACTTGGCGGGCTGTGAGAAGTTGAGATGATGTTCATACAGATCTTATGATCAACGTTACCTGGCAAACAGAAAATGCCAAGGCTTAGTTGCAATGGGCCAAATTTTCTTGACTCCTTATACATACACCTTCTATTCAGATATCAGTATTTGTGGGTCCCATCTGGGATCCCACAGATGTTGCTATCTGGTACGAAATATGTACAACCAGTAGAACTGAGTTTTTACCAGTGGAGATGTCCTTCAGTGAGAAAGAGGGGAGACAACAGTGTGAAGGGTTTTAGTTTCCGTTGGCACTTTTCTGGGCTTCCTCTGATCAAATATTTCTGGAATGGACTTTGGAAGAACATTTTGAGGTCTTAGCTGGTCATCGAACAACAAAGAAGGACTAGCTTTCAATGATGGATGGCCCAATGATCGAATTTTGTACCTTGTTCTTTCTTTCTTCTTTTCTTTGTTAGGGTGCTTGGGGGGTACAAATCTACCTTCCTGTCTTGACATATATTGATTAAGATTCCAAGGATGAGCACTCAGCTGGTGATGCAATATGTGATCTACACTTAATAAAGAAGTTATCTTCAGTTTTGCCAATTTCTACTCTTGGACCTTTTGCATCATTTTTACTCGTTTACTTATTTTCTGGATGACAGGTAGAATATTTGATGAAAAAAGGTTGTGAATCTTTGAAGGAGGAAATGCTATGTGCATGAAAAGTTGTTTCTGATCCATCATAGTTTCATCAGACCTCTGAACTGTTGAGCTTCAATCCCTTTCACCACTGGTTAATGCTGCCGCAACAAACTCCATCACTCCTTTAACACAACAGGTTGATAAAGTAGAAAATATTGTTTGTGCGCTGTTTGTTTTGAGCCATCGTATTCCAGACACCTTTTATATCCCACTCACAATCCAGTTATGCGGCCACAGCATACCCTTCTCACTCACTAATCAATTTCCAGGCGAGTCACTTTGATCGGGAATTCTTTTGTAGCATAGTAATTTCACCGTGAACAATAATATTGTCGTCAATATAATTAAAAATCCTTCATTTTTTGTGTTCCCTTTTGTTTTTGTTGCATTTTCTTCCCATAATCGATGCAACAGGAGCTGTAACATTCTGGAAGTCTTGCAAGCTTACTCTTGTTGCCCGCGTAAGCTACTGAAGTGTTCACTAGAATTGTGTTAGTAATATAAAAGATAGATATAGAAAAAAGATAAATGTGTTTGGTTGGATAGATAGGTACATAAAATAAATTTATTTCTTGGATAATTTTAAAATGAATTTTTTTTATTTTCAAAATAAAAAATACAAGAGACATGTTTTCTTTTTATTACCAAGTACTGTCTCTATCTTTTCTATTTCAAGCTTGTCCACGTGGATTAAATCAATTATTAGTACAGGGACTCACTTTAACAGCCAGTAATAATACGAGGACTCGTTGAAATAACCATTTAACAATTTTGTTTGAGGATTTAATAGGGTTTTCATACCTTTGTTATTCAATAAAATATTTTTAAGTAAATAGATCTTTTAAGGAACACTTGCAATAGAATCACACAAAACTTTGCATGTTCATAGAATGAATCCACCTGAATTTTTTATTTTTTAAAAAAGAAGTTTCACTTATCCAAGAACAGCTTTAGTTTTTTTTGTTGTTGTTGTTGGTTTAAATGATTTTAGCTCTCTCATCGTGAAAAAACAAAAGATTCATATATGACCTAAAGCAAAATCCAAATGGAGCAAGAAAAGGCACATTAATTAACTGCCCAGATTCTTGAAAGTGACAAACAAGAATGTTACTTCCAAGTTGTAATTAACCAATAGTGAGAGGAAAAAAGTTGAAGGGACCCTTCGTTGTTGTGCCTAGAAGTGAGAAACATAACTTCATGGAACCCCTCTTGTCGCTTAATTTACTCTCTAATCCAAGACAAACATGTTCATTTTCACCTTCCACTTTAAGCACATCTGGGTCTCCATTCGTCAAGGAATAAAAATAAAAGATAAATTCACATTAATTTATGCCCTTTTGTTTTTGTTAGGCAGCCAGCATATATTCATTTCTTCTTAATGTATCTATCTAAGGACGCCTTGGGTGCTTTCAAATGGTCAATTGTATTAGTCAAATTCAATTGATGATTGAGGCCATGCTCATGTTTATATCATTTTCTCCCATGTGATTGTAGTATTCAATTGTGCTGAATGATCAGATTCCATGGAGGAATCTAATCTTTCCATGAGTATTCAAATTACAAGGGTCAAAAGTGATACCTACTAATATTGAAATTTATAATGTTTTGTACATGTATTTATCAGGTTATATTTGCGAGACAACTCGTATTATTGAATTTGCGGTACAACCTATACTATCGAATATATAAAAAAAACATCATTAAATATTTGTTTGGAAATAGGATTGCACCGCAAGTACAACTGTTTTTTTAATTTGAAATCCCATGTTGCATCATAAATTTAAATATATGTTGTAATAAGGTGCCTAAACCATGATTAAAAAGGAAAGCAAAGCAAAGACAAACACAAAACAAAACAATTTTAGGCATCAAAATTGTGGGAAGTTTGTTTCCTTTGGCTGGTTCCCATATTGTTAAATTACTTGTCTTCCCTCTCTAGAATGGTTGCCAAAGAAGTAACATTTGCACTTGTTTAATATTTAAATATTCACTATAAAACACACCTAACTTATTCAATGAATTACACTAATATCGATGACGAATGAGATGACATAGAATAAGAGCATGTGTATTGACTAAAATAAATGCTTACAAATTTGAAAATAGAATGAGAGCTCCTCTATGTTATTCTTTCACCAATGGTGTTCCATCAAAACTGATTATTTCATTGCCTTCTAATATCAATCGTAGTAAACAAAATAGCATATATAATATAGTTTTAAAACCAATTCAGGATGAGATCCGGATCATATATCGAGAGGGCGACCCAAGTCAATATAAAAAATTCAAAGAAAAAAGTTGATGGATTAAAAACGTATAAGGTTTTAATTGAGTCAGGTTCTGTTTGACCAAGTCGACCCGGATTTTTAACTGAATTATTTAAGTAATTTTTTTATTTAATCTAAATCAGTTTAGATTTCGAATTACACGGATGATAGGTCGGCTTGCTAGGCCAATCAATATTTTAAAACAATGATACAAATCTAATGATATCATTACCTTCTAATTCAAAATCAATCCACGTGATTGACATACGTAATAATTGTAATTAGGTTGAAAACTATGGTGGTTTAGATAATAATGTTCATTTAGTCAAATTAGGGATTGATGTAATGTCAGTGAATCATAAGGCACCCATATCAATTCAAATTAGGAAGGATTAGGGTGTAAATTTGACTTAGTAAAGTGCATCTTCTCCTTTTCATGTCAATGGACCCCATGATCGCCACATTCAGCCCCTCTTCCCATTTCTCACCCAAATCAATCTCTTTCTGTGAAATTAACTTCATGTGCTAGTGATCCACAAAAAGTTTGTTTGATCAATTTGGAAGAGTATTTATCACATTTATTGCGACATAAAGATAAAGTTACATGTTTGTATGAAAAATATATATATTCCTGGATTTCTCTTTCTAGATTTGATGAAAATTATTGATGTTTCCCTATATATAGAAATCATTAATTTTCAAAAAGTCTCATCTATTTAAAGGTTGGAAATTAATTACAAATGAGTTTCAAGTACTGATCAAAAAAATGAAAAGATTTATTGGAAAAAATATTTTTAATAAAATTACCCTTCATCAAGACAACTCAAATTAAGTTATAAACTAAATAATATTAGAGAGTAATAAAAAAGAGTAAAGGAGGATTTTTCGAATTATATTATGCGAAAGGCTGTTTTCTTATTTAATAGCCACTATATATATAATGGCTACATCTTGTACACACATGCACGCCCACAATGGCACAAAGATTTTGAAACCACTTTCTAAATTGATTTTGATCACGCCCTCTATGTATTTAAATTAATGAACAAGTGGCCCTTCTAAAATTATAAACATACATCTTTTTTTTTTCTTTCTATTCAACCTTTAATGATGGTCTTAAATATAAACCGTCATTAACTTGAGTTGTGTCGAATTAATTTTATAAGAGATAAAAATAAAAAAAAATA
>Ga0307507_10011961_pt1 | contig 10835 bp, 6 predicted proteins | sample 7_EM_MG_FD_207223 | JGI IMG/M metagenome (GOLD analysis project Ga0307507, IMG submission 207223) | Populus trichocarpa ectomycorrhiza microbial communities from riparian zone in the Pacific Northwest, United States - 7_EM | ecosystem: Host-associated > Plants > Roots > Unclassified | place... | reverse complement strand
CTCATAAACAAAACCAAAGCAAAAAAAAAAAGAAAAAGATTAAACACCCAAAAAAATACAAAAACTTAAAGAATCTTGAACAAAATGGATCAAACAAAAAAAAAATGAAGAACACTAAGAACATCTAAAATAAAGTCAGCAACATGAACTCAAATCCAAACCGGATTTGTTCGAAACAAAAGCACATACATATTGGAAATCATGCAAGGAACAATAATCTAGCATCCAAACACTTCAATTTTCACTTCAAATTCACAATTTTAATCCTAGAATCGAAACTCATTATGACAAAAATCATGAATTTTAAGTGAAAATTGAAGTGATTGGATGCTAGATTTATGACACCCTTGGAAAGGGTCGTCGCGACATTGTGCTCTCACAGATGAGGGTACGACATAATGACGACTCCACTAGGGATCCTTGGACTAGGCTTTGTTTTATTTGTTTATATTGTGTGAAGATTGATGTTTGTTTATTTTTGAATTATGAATGGTTTAAGAGCCTTATCATGCATCAATAATTTTTTTGTGAGGGCACATGCTGTGAAACTTTAGGTTAGGTGAGGGACTAACTAGACTTTTAGTCAAGGTTTAAGTTTATGTAAACCTCAACTCTTCACTGAGTGCTTAGACTGACAATGATTGGTACACGTGTCATCTCATTGGCTATGAAGCCCCCATATTGCCTTTACAAGAGTGATTACTAGGACCGCGAGAGACCCTTTTAGAGATCAAATAGTGAACTTACTCCCTATCTCACACAAAAAAAATCAGAACCTTCCTTTAGGGTGTATTCTCCCTACACATGTTTTGTATCAAGGTAAGCCCTACATATAGCATCTTGAGTTCAGGATTTACAGGTGACATAATGGTCGTCACTTAGAAAATTTTCATTGTAGAGTTTGGGAAAGAATAAAAATTTTAGTTCATCATGCAAGAGTTATGATTGTGTGTCACCCCTTGAAGGGTAAGCTTATCATATGAATACACGCTCATACATTTAACATGCATGTTCACAGGTTGAAGTGTAGGTCCCTCGAATCTAGTTTTATCTTGAAGAATTAAAAGTTGCCAAATTTTGGTAGTGTTAAAGAGGATTTGTTTAACTTCCAATCCAGAAGCATCATTGTGGTTTTCTTCAATACAACAACAAAAACCTTTGATTTTACCATGGACTCAAATCGTAACCAATGTCCGGGATCATTTATGAAATTTTAAGGCATTCATCAATGGAGACTGTGGGGAAATTTAGGCTTCTTTCCAAGGAGTACAACAAGTTCACTTATGAGTCCACTTTCACATAGCTACACAGTTAAAGAACCAATATTGTCTCTGGTTTTTTTATTTAAAGCATGATCAGGAATGAATATCATGTTTTCTTTGTTTTGATTGACACTCTAAAGCCCCAACCTAAAATATGCTTTGATTTCCTACCTAACCATGTGGAGATTTTGGTATCAACAAATTAAAGAGTGTTACTCTGTCACACATACAATGGATCATGCTATTGTATGTGTATATCTGCTATCAAACAATGGAAAAGGATCTTGACTCCAAAGACATGTTATGATACTATGAAACTCGACATGATGGTTGAAAGATCAAACCCTATACATTACAAGATCGTGAGATTCTCGAAGCCCAAGTTTTGTCTGCATGCTAAAGAATTATATATGTTTCACTGCATTAAAGCTGAGTTGTTTGACTCAAAGAATTGGAGATGAAAGTTGTTGGATGAAGTGAAGTTACTACGAGAGGAGTCTCTTCATCGTATAACAAAAGTATCCATGAATAGTTCACTTCATTGGCTTACTTGAATGAGAAACTTATTTGCATTTGATGTGAAAAAAAAGAGTTATTGCTTGTTTCCACTTCCTCCACCAGTCTTCGAGAGCAATAATAGCAAAGATATTGAGCTTGTTGAATACAAAAAAAATGTTATCATGACCTGTATTGATAAGAAAAATAATTTCATGGAAGTATGGATCATGGAGGATTACAACGGAAAATAATGAAACAAAAGGCATTCAATAAACATAGGGGTTTAACAAGAAAAAAAACTCATGTAAGTCCTTTGGCCTTCTATAATATTGATATTGTTCTAATGAGAGAATATTTTTCTGACATGACATTCTTCAACCTCAAGATCGAAAGTATTGATGTGCTATGATTAGAGAAGGGTTTTACTCTATGGATGCTTCCTATTTTGATGCATCTTTATTAGTAAGGAAAAAGCATGGTCGAACATATCATTGGAATTACTCAGCCTTCAAGAACAATTACCCCAAGACACCATCCTTTAGATGGTACACCATACCATCCTCAGTACAACGAGTGATTGAAAATGCTGGCAAAACACAAATATTGCTAGAGAAACTAGTCTAAGAAGGATGTTGAATTGTCAATCATTTTGTTATATGACTTTGTTATTCTATTTCTGAGTATGTTTTTCATTTATTAAGATCACATCTCATCTTTTTAATGAAATATATCTTTTCTTTGTCTCATAATTGTCTTAAAATAAAGAGATGCTTTTTTGAAAAGGTATTTTGACAAAATATTTTGATCAAACTCCAACATGCGAAGTTAAGGCTAACCAATCCTGAAAAATTAAAAGAGTTTTGATACCAGAAATGATTTGATAGGAGTGCGACAAAATGACTTATCGAAGAATAACTGGCTTTGTGGCGTCATCCTTATACTTCTTGTTTGTGAATCAATATTCGTTTTCATTAGAGAACCATGGAAGGGAGATTATCTCACTAACACACATGGAGAAAGTGCGGAAAACAAGAAATTTTATTAATCTGAATTGTCTAACTTACATGTCTGGTTATGCATTTATTTATACTAACTCTAGACTTAAATAAACCCTAATGGACTCTCCTTATGTGGACTTATATGAGACCCTCTTACAATTGACCCAAATAAGTAATAATAACCTAAAGACTAAGAAGAAAATAATAAAAATAATAAAAATCCAAAAATTATTATCCTAAATATGCTAGAATTAGATTTGTCACCATTAAAAAGTCCCAAATAGACTAGGGAATTTGATTTGAAGGTAGAATTAATTCTGAAGTCTTCTTTCCTTGTTGTAGCTAGGATGGATAAGGAATCCTTGTAAGAAAAGGATTCTGAAATATTTATGAATCTTTGCCACACTTGAAAACTATATTGTAGCCCATTAAAGATCTTTGTAGACTAGGAGATTTCACATCCTTTTAGAAAAAGAATCCTAACCAAATAGAAAGTTCACAAGTCAAAAGGAAGTAAATAACAAAATTCATATAGCCTCTGTTGACCAGTATTTAGGTTCCTTTTCAAACTCCGATTGACTTGAAATTGTAATCCAAGGTAGGAAAACATGTCAGGAGACTCCACGTAAACTTTTAGCCCAATCCAACAGTCGGATTGAGAATTATGACTATTGTCGTAAAACTAGATAGTTGCGCATTTTATGTTAGAATCCGAATCTGATTGTTTTTTCATTGCCCGGATCATAGCGTTCCCTTGCTCTCCAAGATGATTCATCCTCGAATCACCAACAGGATTGATGGACAATTCCTTAGCCTCTTGTTTCAGTCGTTGGAGTTCTTCTTGCACGCAATTGCCTGTAACAACATTGTATGAATGTAGTTGCCGATAATAATTTCAAATAAGCATGTCTTCCCATCCACTTGTGTGTATATTTTTTAATGATAACCAATGTTTTCCTCTTTCATTTGTTATCCCTTTGGCGCTGAATTGAAGTTCTCCATTCTTCACGTTCTTTATTTGTTTCTTTATAAACCTTTGCAAGTCGTTCAGCCTCACGCTTTTTATCTAATATCATAAAAGCATTATGAGCATAAATATTTGAAACTCGTGAATTTTGTTATTTACTTCCTTTTGACTTGTGGACTTTCTATTTGGTTAGGATTCTTTTTCTAAAAGGATGTGGAATCTCCTAGTTCTACAAAGATCTTTAATGGGCTACCCATTGTACTCAAGACTAGAGAGAAAATGCAGATTTAAGATCAAATTAAATAATTTTTGGACGAATCTGCATAAAACTTATGTCTGAGGACATAATTAGATTTTTCATAGGCTAATTTGATTTAATTATGAGCCAAATTAAAAGTTTAATTGTGTTTAAAAACTAATTTAGGTCAAATTAAATGATTTAATTAGGTGCCATAACTTAATTATACTTTTAATGGGTCAAATTAATTTTATTAGGAACTTAATTGGTGAAAATTAAGTCTCGGAGCTCAATATGAGCTTAGTTGAGGAGATTGAAATTTTAGAGGACCAAACTTAATTTTAACAAAGTTAATTGATTGAAATTAGGGGTAAAATTGCAAGAAAATTAGAAGTTTAGGGTCAATTAAGGGTTAAATTGAAGAAATTCACAATCAAGGACCTTTTTAAAAAAGGCGCTAAACTTCGGGGACTTATTTTGATTGAAGACAAGGGTGAAATTGAAGAAATTAAAAGTTTAATGGCCAATCGAGGGTCAATTTGCATAAATCCAAGACAAAGGATCACAATGAAAAAAACACTGAAATTTAAGGTAATATTGAAGTTCAAGGAGGGCAAAATTGCATAAAATCAAAAGTTTGGGGTTAATTAGCGATGCAATTAAAAGAAATCAAAAACTTATGGACTAAATTGAATTTTGGTTGAATCCCTAAATTAAAACTCTAAAAGCCAAAAGAACGTCGCTTTATTTAAATGAAACGACGTGTTTTGACTAAACAATACAAAAAAAAACCAGATGACAAGTCGTCTGGTTACAGTTTATCATCTTCCACTTTTCACTTGAAAAAACTACTTTGGTGGCTTTTTTTTAGAGCATTTAATGCTTCATCTCTTAACCAAACTAGATAAACCCTACACTACTATTATGGTCTGATATTATACTACACCCCAGTGCAATCCTTGTTGACTAGTTGCCCTTATAGCCGTCGTGACGCCACCTCAAAGAGGCCAACTCGACCAGCTTTAACAGCCCAATTTTAAAAGACCATAATGACACCTTTGAGCTAACAATTGTGATCTTTCCCACCTAAATCAAGGGCCAAGATTGGTCCCCAATGAAGAAAAATGCCCCTCTTCCACCCCCTTATAAATAGGGGTGGATTCCGGGCATTGAGCAAGAGGAAATTAGAGGTCAAAGTTTGAGAAAAATCAGATTTTCCCCCAATTCCTATTTTCTTCTCTTTGTCAGTTTTCTTCCATTTCCTTCTCTGTGTCCACCACTAGCCACACGCTAGACTTCCCAGCACCACTAGGAATGCCACTAGCAACTCTTCTCCTCTAGCCAGACAAGTCTTCTTCTTCTTCTTCTTCCAATACCCCCGGTAGCTATTACATGCAGAATTCATTCTATATGCAATGACAAAATATAATTTTTCAAGCAGAATTCATTCTACATAGGCCAACCTGGATCCATTTAAGCTCAACCTAGATGTTTGTGCCGAGTCCAGCCCAACATAAAATAAAACGAGGATAGAGGATTGTGAGGTCGTCAATCGACTCAACCTGACTTGATCGGGTTAAAAACAATATTAAAAAAATAATATTAAAATATTAAAAAAATATTTCAAAAATTCAAATTTTTCAAAGGGCATTTTTTAAAATTTTATAAGTCCCTCGCATGTTTTTCCAATAATTTTGCATAATATCACATTGTAGACTTACATTGTAAGATGCGAACATAATATTAAAAGTATCCAATTTTCTCTGAAATTTCAAAAAACAAATCTGAAAATTTAAAAATAAACTTTCATTTCAAAAACAAAAAAATATGTTTGGTTTTCATGCACAAGACCAAGTCCTAAAAGTTTTTCATGCATATTTTCTATAATAAAAAGGATAAAATAACCTTTTTATCATGTTTCAAGAAATGCAGAAATGGATATCATAATTGGTTTATAATTATCCATTAGGATTTGACCTATTTACAAAAAAATCCCATTATAATTAGTTTGTCGTTCGGAATGCTAGGTCTTAGCTATATCCAAGAAATAAATAAATTTAGGCCTTAAGATGGTTAAAATTTAACCCAATAAGGTAGAGACTTTCTCACGAATGGGGATTTGCCTTATACCTTAAACAATACCAATGGACATGAACACGACTTACAATGACAATCAAACAATAATGCAGCTTACCTTATATAGGTTACACTGGAGGTGATACGTCTTCCCCTTGCACAACTAGTTCTTTACCTGGACTCTTACAAATCATTAGGTTTTTTAATGACCAAAACACTTGGTGACGACTCCTGAACTTTATAATTATAATTTTATGATTAAACTCAAACCTCTTTTTTACCATTTTCAGGAGGCAGCTTCACCATTCAACACCGTGCACATCACAATAGGATGACGACTCCACTGGGGAACACCTTGTCTGGTTGGACTAAGCTTTGCTTGTTTGATTGTTTTCATGTTTATTTTGGTTTGTTTAATTTTAGCACATTTAACATGTATTTTTACATACTGCTCATGTATAAGTACATTGGGTATGGATTAATGCCTCATGCATTTGAATTTTTGAGAATGAACTCAATTCTAGGTTAAGTGGGGAGTAGAAGTTTGCCTCATAACTTTTAATCGGGGTTCATACTCGTGAAACATCCACCTATGAGCTGAACGTTTACTTGGTAATGATGATCATACTATTCCCTAATCATTCCTTGTAAACCCGATACTACCTTCATGAAAGATAGTCATTGAGTAGAACATAAACCTTTTTTGAGACCATGTTAAAAGCTTACCCCTCATGTAATGGCCTAGAACCTTCCCTTAGGGTATAGACTCCCTAATAATTCTTTTTGCATCAAGGCAGACCTGATTAATAATCATGAACTCCATAGGATTTTCTGAGTTACGACCATGATTTTTTCTGAATATGAGTAAGAATCCAAGATGATGTAATTAGCCAGGGGGAATTGCGCATAAAAACTAGGGAGATTACTTTGCATAAAAACTATTTTGTCTTTTTTTTTAATAAAAGAGGCCCACTTTTTTTGTTTTTCACTCTCCAATGTACATGGATTTAATTAAGATAAGGACTTAGGAAAACTCTTTTCAGATTAATTAAATTATAAATTTTTGTACATATTTAATAAAAAAAGAGTCATGGATTGGCTCTTTAAACAGGTTAATCCATACCCAATATGCATGTATCTTGATCTGAAAACCAAGATGCCTAAATGCATGGCAAATGCCTCCTTTTATAGGCCAAAATTCAGAACTATTGATTTGATGACTAATTGTTTAGTGGGTGGCCACCTCTTGACTTGGTAACAATCTTTATCTTCTTGTCTGCCGAAAACATCATTGCTAACATTAAAATTTGAGCAGATAGTCTTCATGAAAGTTCTAGGAAATTATCTCAGCTTTCCAACAAAAAATGAATCGGTGCATTTGGACTTCTAGAACTCGAGATATGGGCTGAACACTAAACATTGTCTGGGCTACATGACAGATTCTTACTTCTCTGTTGTTGCTACAATTTGAACTTGAAAACGGTCCTTTTGAATCTTGGACTCTTCATGAAAGTTTTAGGCCTATATCTTAGCTTTCCATACATATAAACCAGACCTAATTCCAAGTTCTACAGCTCCAGTTATGATCCAATAACCGAATGGTGTCCCAGTTTGGACTGAACCAGCATCTCTTTTCTAAGCTTAGCCTTCTCTTTGTCTTCTCAATTTCAGTGGTTACACTCATCAATCAATCCTTTAATTTATGTGATAGGCCTACATTTAAAATGAACATTTACCATAAATTAAAGGTATCTTATATTATCAGACTTGTTATTATAAAACATGCTCTAGTTAAGAAGTTATTGATACTTCAAGTGCAAAATGATTATATGAAACCTTGATAAAAATGCACTTTTAAGTATTAATCACAACACCCGACTCAGACTAAGAAACATGGAAGATGTAGTGCGCGCCCACCGTGATGCTTATTTCCAAGAAAAATTAGAGTCTCTGAAGGCTAGTATGACTCTCTTTGCAAGCTTACTCGAGCAAGCACTCATAAATACCTTTAGTGAAGGTCCTTCCAATAAACATGTCACCCAAACAATAACTCCACTTAAAGAAAGGGTGGGAGAACAAGGTCAGAATCCCCAACATAATCCAACTTTTGTGTAGTCAACAACACCGGTACTAGCCCTTATAGTTGTAGATGCATTTGCCAACAAATCTCATAGAACAAGATCATCTGTGATATTGATCAAGATAAAATGGTGGCACTAAAAGCCCGAATCAGGGCCATTGAAGGAGTAGACTTGTATAACCCAGTATAGGCCGTAGAAATGTGTCTATTCCCAAATATAGGCATACTAAAAATGTTTCATGTTTCCAAGTTTATCAAATATACTAGAACTCAATGTCCTATCACCTATCTCAAATCCTATTGCAATAAAATGACAGAAGTAATACACGATAAAAAAACTATTAATACACTTTTTTCAAGATACATTATGGATAGATTCGAACTTGAGCGGGGCAGCATTCAGGTAGTACATGAGACTTGACAATACAAAGATCCAAAGATTAAAAGATCTAGTAGATGCTTTCATAAGCAATACAAGTATAACATGGATATTACTCCTAACAAGACCAGCTTGTCCAATCTAGAAAAAAGAGATAAAGAAAGCATGAGAGAGTATGCTTAGAGATGGAGAGATCTGGTTGTGCAAGTACATCCCCAACTTTTGAACAAAGAAATGGTCACCTTATTCATAAATACGCTTAAGGCACTATACTACAAGCATGTGATGGGTAGCTTAACACATCAATTCACTGATATTGTAGTTATAGTTAAGCGTATAAAGCAAGAAATAAGAAGTGGTAGAATTTTTATGCCCATTGAGAAAAATGCCTTCAGAGGAAAGAAGGAGGTCGATCTTATCGAGAGTGGTTGCAAAAGTAAAAAGGGCCAATTCCAGAATTATAACACTCCATCCTCTTCATCCCAAATTGCCAACATTAACTTTAACTCTCAATTTCCCAAGGAAGAACTGAATCCCAAATTACCTCAAAATAACCAGATCAAAAACCAAACTGAAAATTTCCCAATGAAGAACTACCAAAAGAGTCCAAGAACAGTTACCCCCATTACCACTATCCTTAACCGAGATGTACCAAAAGCTACTGAGCATCGGGCAAGTAGCTCCAGTACCACTCGCGCCTTTGCGGCCACCTTACCCCAGCTTGTATAAACCACACATTACCTGCGAGTATTTGACCATCATTGCAAGACATAACATTCATACTTACAATGCCTTCAAGAAGAAACTCCTACAATTAATCAAGGCTAGTTGGATAATGTATGAAGAAACTCCAAATGTGAGTACAGTCCCCTTGCATAATCATGTTTCAGGTAGTGGTTCGGTAAATGTACTAGAGGCGAAATGACCAAGGAATTCAAAAGTGTTGATGGATAGAATTTATGAGATGCTAATAAAAGCAGGGTATAAAGAAGGTACCATGAACTTCTACAAGTATCACGGTGAAGAAGGCTATATGATTAACCAATGTTGAATGCTTCTGCGACAAGGTGATACAAATGATGATTTAAGGGATTCTTTGAATTGAAAAAGGGATGAATAAAGAGGTGTTCATGATGTATGTATCTAGTAAAAACAAAGAAATTTATTTGGTGCAATTCACTACAAGTGAATTGCCCAAATTAATCATGTCCAAACCCATAGTGATACAATGCCTTACCCCATAATTACACGTACTCCTTCTAGAGCATGCAGCCAACACCCATCTTTCAAGCAGAAGTCGGAGGCTTAACTCGTAATGAAAGATGTTTCACCCTGGAAGAGCTAGAGAAATAAAGGAAGGCCAAATGTAAGGAAGTGGTTGATTTGACGAAAGAAAGAAATAAACTCATCACTAAAGGAAAAACCAACGAATTCTTAAAGCTGATAAAACATAGGGAATACAGTATAGCAAACTTGTTATAGTAAATCGGTAAAATTAGACATCATCAGACCTTAGCAAACAATAAAAACTAATGCAGCTTATCTTAAGGAAGGCACACTAATAGTGCTAATACCTTCCCTTTACGCAACCAGTCCATTACCTAGAATCTCTAAAAAACTAGTTAGGATTTCTAGTAGCCGTAATACTATGTAACGACCCCCAACTAAATTAAAGACCACTCTAGAATATTTTCTGAAAACTTAAGTCAAAAACTAGAGAATAAAACTCATATTCCCATTAGGTATTTCTCACTGCTTTTGTGCTCGCGTTTCAAGGTTTTAAAAATGATATGATATTAAAAAAACGAAAAGGAAAAACGGTATATAATTAAACTGACATTGGTGATCTAAAGTCCTTGCTCTACTTATTCTTAAAAATGAAAATATTAATGAAACCAGAGAAAAGTATAAGTTAGAGAATTCGATATCTTAGGATTCAATATAGCTAAAGAGGACACGTTCGCAGATTGTAATATCTTTCTATACATTTGGGAATCAGTTTTGATATGTGATATCAAAACTGAAAGACATACTGATAATGTCAAACAACCTAATAGCTTAAGCTGTCAAATGAAGTTTCAAGATATAATTTATATTATTCTCTAATACACTCTCTCAAGTGAAAGCCCTTTGAACTTGAAATTTGCACAGGCTCACATTACCTTGTGCTTAATTTTTATCAAATAAATAGGAATGGTGAGATCCAAACTTGAGACCACTTGATCATCAAGGCTTTGATACCATGTCAAAGAACCAATTCAACCCAAAAGCTTAAGCTTTTAGGTGAGGTTCCAGGATATGATTTATATTATTCTCTAACAGATAATGTATATTGAA